>Ga0065165_1000667_pt1 | contig 49547 bp, 48 predicted proteins | sample AraplaMF_Cvi_mMF_FD_63813 | JGI IMG/M metagenome (GOLD analysis project Ga0065165, IMG submission 63813) | Arabidopsis root microbial communities from the University of North Carolina, USA - plate scrape MF_Cvi_mMF (version 2) (version 3) | ecosystem: Host-associated > Plants > Roots >...
CGGGGGGAGGGAGAAGCATCGGCGCCCTTTATGCCAACCCTCGCCAAAACCCGTCAGCCCGTGCCAAATAGGCGCGCATGCTGACGGGCTCCTATCGCAAACGGCTTGAAGCCGATCTCGGTCGTTGGGTGGGCGAGGGGCTGATCGCCCCTGAGAACGCCGCGACCATCCGCCGCTCGCTGGCGCAGGAGGGCGGCGGCTTCAAGCTGCCCGCCCTGATCGGCCTGTTCGGCGGATTGCTGATCGCCTCCAGCGTCTCCGCCTTCGTCGCGGCGAACTGGGAGGAGATTCCCAGGGTTGCCAAGCTCGTCATGGTGCTGCTCGGCCTCGCCGCCGCGCTTGGCATCTCGGCGCGGCTGGAGAGCCGCGGCTCGACCGGCGGCGCCGATGCCGCCGCGACCTGCGGCACGCTGATCTTCGGCGCCGGCGTCGCGCTCGTCGGCCAGATGTACCATCTGCCGACCGATTGGCCGGGCGGGGCGCTCCTGATCGCGCTCGGCGCGATCATCGTCGCCTTCCTGCTGCGCTCTAGCGGCGCGCTCGTCATCGCGATCGTCGCGGCCGGCTGCTGGGCCGGCGGCCGCTGGGACGAAGGCGAGCCCAGGGCGCATCTGCTGTTCTGGCTGCCCTTCCTGCCGGCGCTCTGGCTGGCCGCGACCCGGCACAACCGCCTCGTCCACCATGTCGCGGCGCTGGCGCTGCTCGGCTGGTTCGCGACCCTGCCGGGCCAGCACGCCTTCTTCCGCTTCGATTATGGCCTGCTCGCCTATGGGCTTGCGGTCTCGGCGCTGTTCGTCGCGCTCGGCGCGCTGGCGCTCGACCGCGGCGGGCCGGGCCTGCTCACCGCCTTCCTGCCCTGGGGGCTGATCGGGCTGATCCTCTCGCTCAATGTCGAGCTCGCCCGCATCCTCGAGCCCAATCAGGCAAAGCCGGGCACGGCATTCTGGCTGAATTATTTCGCCTATGCGCTGGCCGTCCCGGCCGTGGTCGGAGTTGCGGCGCTGGCGCGCGAGCGCCGCTTCGCCTGGCCGCTGGCGCTCGCCTTGCTCATGTCGCTGCTGGTGCCGGTGCTGTTCTGGAGCGGAGGCGCGGTCAGCATGGCCGGCAAGATCGTCGTCGCGGCGCTGATCCTCGCCATTGCGATCGGCATCGTCATCGCCGGTGCCGGCGGCGGCGTACGCAGGCTCAGCATCGCCGGCTCGACGCTATTCGCCATCGCCATCGTGATCCTGCTCTGGCAGACCATCGGCACCTTGCTCGACCAGTCGCTGTTCTTCCTGGTCGGCGGCGCGCTGCTGATCGCGATCGCCAGTTTCATGCGCCGGCTCCTCGCCAAATTCAGCAGGCCGACGGAGGCCGCGCCGTGATCCGCCTCCCGTCCGCCGATGCCTTCACCGGTCGCGTCTCGCCGCTCTGGCGCGGGATCGCCGCCATCATCCTGCTCTGCGGGCTGATCCTCGCCATGGTCGAGTCGCGTGCCGGCATCCTGCGCTCCGGCACCGAGGTCAGGCTGGCGACCGCGCCGCTCGATCCGCGCGACCTGTTCCGCGGCGACTATGTCATCCTGAACTACAAGATCAGCACGCTCGACCTCTCCAAGCTCGACGGCGACAAGACATTCGAGCGCAACCAGACGGTCTTCGTCCGCGTTGCGCCCGGCGCCGACGGGTTGGCCGAGGCCAAGGGCGTCCATCTCGCCCGTCCGGCTGCCGGAGCCGGCGAGACCGTGATCGAGGGCAAGGTCGCCTCGGTCGGCGCCTGCGTCGCCAATGCGGACGGCGATCCCGATTGCAATGCCGGCCGCCGCGCCATCCGCGTCGCCTATGGCCTCGAAAGCTATTTCGTGCCCGAGGGCACCGGCCGTGCCATCGAGACCACCGAGCGCAAGCGGCTGGAGATCGTCGCCGCCGTGTCGAGCTCGGGGCAGGCGGCGATCAAGCGCCTGCTGATCGACGGCAAGCTCGTCCACCAGGAGCCGCCTTACTAGCGTCGGGCGGTTATGGCGACGCAGACAGTTCCCACGTCGCGCGTCCCGGTCTAGAGAACAGCCGATTCCACAACGGATCGGCTTGAGCGATGTACGACATCAGATGGATTCGCGAGAACGCTGCCGCGTTCGATCGGGGCTTGCAACGACGCGGGCTTGAGAAACTGTCGTCGTCGCTGCTGGCGCTCGACGATCAGCGCCGCGCCGCCATCGGCAAGTCGCAGGCCGCGCAGGAGCGCCGCAACGCCCTCTCCAAGGAGATCGGCAAGGCGATGGGCCAGAAGGACCTCGCCCTCGCCGAGCAGCTCAAGGCCGAGGTCGCCTCGCTGAAGGAGCAGGTGCCGGCGCTGGAGACTGAAGAGAAGGCCGCGGTCGAAGCGCTGAACGAACAGCTTGCCGCCATCCCTAACGCGCCTTTCGACGAGGTGCCTGATGGCGCCGACGAGCACGGCAATGTCGAATACAGCCGCCATGGTGTGAAGCCGGAGGAGGGCGGCAAGCGCCTCGTCGGCGTCAACCAGCCGAAGGAGCACTACGAGCTCGGCGAGGCGCTCGGCCAGATGGACTTCGAGACGGCGGCCAAGCTCTCCGGCTCGCGCTTCGTCGTGCTCGACCGGCAGATCGCCCGGCTCAACCGCGCCATCGGCCAGTTCATGCTCGACACCCATGTCGAGGAGCACGGCTACACGGAGGTCAATCCGCCGCTGATGGTGCGCGACGACGCCATGTTCGGGACGGCGCAGCTGCCGAAGTTCCGGGATGACCAGTTCCGGGCAGGCGAGGATCATTGGCTCATCCCGACCGCCGAGGTCCCGCTGACCAATCTCGTGCGCGAGTCCATCCTCTCCGAGGAGGAGCTGCCGCGCCGCTTCACCGCGCTCACGCCGTGCTTCCGCGCCGAAGCCGGCTCGGCCGGCCGCGACACGCGCGGCATGCTGCGCCAGCACCAGTTCGAGAAGGTCGAGCTCGTTTCGATCACCGCGCCGGAGAAGTCGCGCGAGGAGCACGAGCGCATGCTGTCTTGCGCCGAAAACGTGCTGAAGAAGCTCGATTTGCATTATCGCGTCATGACGCTGTGCACCGGCGACATGGGCTTCGCCTCGCAGAAGACCTACGACATCGAGGTCTGGCTGCCCGGCCAGAAGACCTATCGCGAGATCTCGTCCTGCTCGGTCTGCGGCGATTTCCAGGCCCGGCGCATGAACGCCCGCTACAAGACCAAGGACGGCAAGGGCCCGTTCTTCGTCCACACCCTCAACGGCTCGGGCACGGCGGTCGGCCGTGCCTTGATCGCGGTGATGGAGAACTACCAGAACGCCGACGGCTCGATCACCGTGCCGGACGTGCTGGTCCCCTATATGCGCGGGGTGACCCGCATCGAGAAGGCGGCCTGAGCCCATGCGCATCCTGGTGACCAACGATGACGGCATCCATGCCGAGGGCCTTGCCGTCCTCGAGCAGATCGCCGCCCAGCTCTCCGACGATGTCTGGGTCGTCGCGCCCGAGACCGACCAGTCGGGCGTGGCGCATTCGCTGTCGCTCTCGAACCCGCTGCGCCTGCGCCAGATCGAGGAGAAGCGCTTCGCGGTGCAGGGCACGCCGACCGATTGCGTGATCATGGCGGTGCGCTCGGTCATGGCCGAGATGAAGCCTGACCTCGTCCTCTCCGGCGTCAATCGTGGCCAGAACGTCGCCGAGGACGTGACTTATTCCGGCACCATCGCCGCCGCGATGGAAGGCACGCTACTCGGCATCCCCTCGATCGCGGTGAGCCAGGCCTATATGCCCGGCGACCGTACCAGCATTTCCTGGGACTGCGCCCTCCAGCACGCACCCGGCATCATTCGCCGGCTGCTGGAGGAGGGGATTCCGGATGGCATCCTGTTCAACCTCAACTTCCCGAACGTGCCCCCGAGCGAGGTTGCCGGCGTCGCCGTGACGGCGCAGGGCCGGCGCGACCAGGAGCTGATGCGGCTGGAGCCGCGGCGCGACGGGCGCGGCAATCCCTATTACTGGATCGCCTTCCAGCGCGGGAAGCACGAGCCGGCCAACGGCACCGATCTGCGTGCGCTCGCCGAGAAAAAGATCTCGGTGACGCCGCTCGAGCTCGACCTGACGCATGAGCCGACGATGACCCGCTTCGCGCAGCTCTTCGCCTGAAGGCGGCAGGGATGACCGGGGAGGGCGCCAGCAGCGAGAGCGAACGCACCGTCGCCTTCCTGTTGTCATTGCGCGCACGCGGTGTGCGTGACCTTGCCCTGCTTCGGGCGATGGAGCGCGTGCCGCGCGAGCATTTCGCCCCCTCGCGCTTCGCCGATCTCGCTCGCCAGGACGTCTCGGTGCCGCTTCCTTGCGGCCAGACCATGACGGCGCCGCACACGGTTGCGGCGCTGGTCGGGGCGCTCGAGATGAAGCCGGATTGCCGCGTGCTCGAGGTCGGTTCCGGCTCGGGCTATGTCGCGGCGCTGCTCGCGGCGATGGGCGGCAAGGTCGTTTCGCTGGAGCGGTATCGGACGCTCGCGCTCGCCGCGCATGAGCGCCTCGCCGGCGGCGGCTTCGCCCAGCTGGTCGAGCTTCGCCATGCCGACGGCTTCCAGCCCGACCGCACGCTCGGCCGGTTCGAACGCATCCTGGTCAACGGCGTGATGCAGGCCGTTCCGGAAGCGCTACTCGCCCGCTTGGAGGTCGGCGGGCGACTGGTCGGCGCATTGCGGGTCGAGGGGGCAGGACGGCTCGTCGTGATCACGCGCAGCGAGGACGGTTTCGACCATTCGCTGGGGCCGATCATGCGCATCCCGCCACTGGCGCCTGGGCTGTCGCGGGCGCTGTAGGCGTTTGCTCCCGCTGTCGTGCTCGGGCTTGGCCCGAGTGCGCTGGGATTTTCGAGCAGGGCAATGACCGAAGTGGCATCCGCGAGGAACCCTTCTCCCGTGTGGGAGAAGGGCAGGGGTGAGGGCCCGCCCTATCCGCAGAAGGCGCAGCGGCACTGTATCGCCCTGAGAATCTGCGGCGGTCCGTCACCCCCACCCCTCTCCCATCCGGGAGAGGGGATCCCGTGGGAGACCCATTCGTCTCCACCCACTGGATCATTGCTCCTCATCAGTCAGGAAGATTGCCGCCGCCCTCAGAAATTCACCTGACCTGTCAGCAGCGAAACGCCTTCTTAACCTAACCGGCTCTTTAATGCGGACCGTAGAGTTGCGTCGTTCGCGAGTGCAGAGTCCATGCGTAAGCAAGTCGAGCTGGCCGTGTCGAAATCCGTGGTTCGCGTCGTGTCGGTCTGCGCCCTTGCAGCCGGTCTGGGCGCCTGCTCCTCGGACACGTTGCGCTTCACCGAGGCGCCCTTCAGCAATCCCTTCCAGAGCGCGCAGGCGCCGGCGCCGCAGCGCGATCCGGCCACGACCGGCTCGATCGGCCGCAACGCGCCGCGCCAGTCCTATGAGACGGCCTCCGCCACCGGCAATCCGGGCGTGCGCAGCCAGCCGCTGCCGCCGCCGACCTCCTCGGTCGCACTCCGCTCCGCGCCGCCTGCGGCCCCCGCTCCAAGTGCGCCGGGCTCGGCCTCCGGCTGGAGCGCCCAGGGCGGCACGCCGATCGTGGTCGCCCATGGCGAGACGCTCGATGTCATCTCCGGCCGCTATGGCGTGCCGCGTGCGGCCCTGATGCAGGCCAACGGCCTCTCGGGCGAGGTCACGCCGGGCTCGCGGATCGTCGTTCCCGTCTACAATGGCGGCGGCTCGCAGACCACGGCGCGCCAGCCGGCGCCGAATGACAATCGCTTCGAGCAGCCGCGCCTCGCGCCGCCGCCAGTGTCGCGCCCCGTCGCCGCCGCTGCGCCTGCCAAGCCTGCGGCCGCAGCGAAGGTCGCGGCCGTCGATACCCGGGCTCAGGCCGCTGCCGATGCCAAGGACAAGGCTGCCGCCGATGCCAAGCGCATGGGCGAGGCTCGCGCCCGCTTCGCCGCCGAGGCCAAGGCCAAGGCTGCTGCCAAGGCCGCCGGCGAGCCGAAGACCGCGGCGCTGCCGGCTGCGACGCCTGCGCCCCAGCCGGTGAAGCCGAAGGCCGCCGCTCCGGTCGTCGCCAGCGCCCCGGCCGAGAAGGTCGCCATCCAGCCCAAGGCGGTTGCGCCCGCTCCTGAGCCGAAGGCGGCCGAGCCGCAGACCACCGCCAGCCTGCCCAAGGCCGAAGAGTCGGCTTCGTCCGGCGCCGAGTTCCGCTGGCCGGCCCGCGGCCGCGTCATCACCGGCTATGCCGGCAAGGGCGGCAATGAGGGCATCAACATCGCCGTGCCGGAAGGCACGCCGGTCAAGGCGGCCGAGGGCGGCGTCGTCGCCTATGCCGGCAGCGAGCTCAAGGGCTATGGCAATCTCGTGCTGATCCGCCATCCGAACGGCTACGTCTCGGCCTACGCCCATAATGGCGAGCTCAACGTCAAGCGCGGCGAGCAGGTCAAGCGCGGCCAGGTTGTCGCCAAGTCGGGCCAGTCGGGCAACGTCAACTCGCCGCAGCTGCACTTCGAGCTGCGCAAGGGTTCGACCCCGGTCGACCCGATGCCCTATCTCAGCAGCAACTGACCCGAACCAGACGCAATTCCTGACGCGAAACAGCTTCGTACTTTCGCTGGAATGGCTTTCACCTTCGGCCGGTAATTTGCGAGACCCCGCCGGTCGATACGAGGCGGGGCGGTCCCAGGAAAGGCCGCCCCGTTTTGCTCTTTTGTCCTTCTCCCCTTGGGGGGAGAAGGTGTCTGCGCAGCAGACGGATGAGGGCGGTGCGACCGGGTGAGACGAAGGCAGGCTGCAGCTGTCCTTCCCTCACCCGTCAGCGCTTCGCGCTGCCACCTTCTCCCCCGAGGGGAGAAGGAAGAGTCACCCTTCCAGCTTCGTCTCCAGCCGCCCGGCCAGGTCCTGGATGTATTGCCAGGCCGTACGGCCCGAGCGCGAGCCGCGGGTCGTCGCCCATTCCAGTGCTTCTCGGCGCAGCTGCTCCGGCTCGATCGTCAGGCCGAAATGGCCGACATAGCCGTCGATCATCGCCAGGTATTCGTCCTGGCTGCACTTGTGGAAGCCGAGCCAGAGCCCGAAGCGGTCCGACAGCGAGACCTTCTCCTCGACCGCTTCGCCGGGATTGATCGAGGTCGAGCGTTCGTTCTCGACCATCTCGCGCGCCAGCAGGTGCCGGCGATTCGAGGTCGCATAGAACACGACGTTCTCCGGCCGGCCCTCGACGCCGCCGTCGAGCGCCGCCTTCAGCGACTTGTAGGAGGTGTCCTGCCCGTCGAAGGAGAGGTCGTCGCAGAAGACGATGGCCGGATGCGGATCGGCCTTGAGCAATCCCATCAGCACGGGCAGGCTCTCGATGTCCTCGCGATGGATCTCGATCAGCTTGAGCGGCAGGGCGCCTTTCGGCAGGCGCTTGTTGGTGTCGGCGTGCACCGCCTTGACCAGCGAGGACTTGCCCATGCCGCGCGCGCCCCAGAGCAGCACGTTGTTGGCCGGCAGGCCGCGCGCGAAGCGCTCGGTGTTCTCGGCCAGCGTGTCGCGCACCCGGTCGACGCCGCGCAGCAGCGACAGCGCGACGCGGTTGACCTTGGCGACCGGCGCAAGCTCATGGCCAGCGGCATGCCAGACGAAGGCGTCGGCGGCAGAAAGGTCGGGCTTGCGCTTCGCCGGCGGGGCCAGGCGCTCCAGCGCCTCGGCGATGCGCAGCAGAGTGGCGAGCGTCGGATCGGTGGCGGTGTCGGTCATCGCAGCAAGTCCGCTAATCTGGAGTACCGAACGGTACGGTACGCTCATAACGCCGCAGGGCGCTTGAAGGCAAGGCCATTGCGCGCAGGGCAGGGAGACCTTAGCTGGTGACCACGGTCGAAAGACCCGCCGCTTTCGATTGATTTCATGACATCGCTGGCTATAGTCCGCGCGATTTTCGCAACCCCCGCGCCGGCCGGCCGTCAATCGGCGGCGACGTGAAGGAGCCTTCCCGTGATCACCCCCGCTTTCGCCCAGGGCCTTGGAGGCGGCGGCACCAACGACGTCCTGATGTCGCTGGTTCCGTTCGTCCTGATCTTCGTCATCATGTGGTTCCTGATCATCAGGCCGCAGCAGAAGCGGGTGAAGGCGCATCAGGAGCTGATCAAGAACGTCCGCCGCGGCGACACGGTCGTCACCTCTGGCGGCCTGATCGCCAAGGTCTCGAAGGTGGTCGACGACGCCGAGATCGAAGCGGAGATCGCCGACGGGGTGCGCGTGCGCATCCTCAAGGGCATGATCTCGGACGTGCGCGCCAAGGGCGAGCCGGTCAAGAGCTGAAGGCCGTGAGGCGCGGGGCCTGAAGGCGCCCGCGCCCGCCAACAAGGCTGTTCATACAGATGCTTCGTCTCCAGGCCCGCAAGGTCATTCTCGTTCTGCTCGTGCTGATCTTCGGCTGCGGGCTCGCCGTGCCGAACCTGTTCTCGCCCGAGACCCGCAAGGCGATCGAGCAGGGCGCTCCGGCCTGGATTCCGCGCTTCCTGCTGCCGATCCATGCGATGACGCTCGGCCTCGATCTGCAGGGCGGCTCGCACGTCCTGCTCGAGATCGACCGCGCCGACCTGATCCGCAGCCAGGTCACGCAGCTGCGCGACGACGTCCGCCGCATCCTGCGCGAGGAGCGCGTCGGCCTGCAGGGCGGCATTGGCCTGACCCCGCGCGGCGTGCAATTGCGCGTGCCGGAACAGGCCGACCGTGCCAAGCTGATGCCGAAATTCCGCGAGCTCGCCCAGCCGATCGGTACCTTCGGCGCCTTCGGGCCCTCGGGCAACCAATCGATCGAGGTCGCCGAGAACCCCGATGGGCTGATCCAGCTCAACGTCACCGAAGCCGGCGCGAACGAGCGCATCCGCCGCGCCGTCGAGCAGGCGATGGAAGTGCTGCGCCGGCGCGTCGACGCGCTCGGCACCACCGAGCCGAACATCCAGCGCCAGGGCCTTGACCGCATCCTCGTCCAGGTGCCGGGCCTGCAGGACCCGCAGCGCCTGAAGCAGATCCTCGGCGAGACCGCCAAGCTCCAGTTTCGCATGGTCGCCGATGCCAACGCCGGCGATGTCGACATGTTGCCCTCGCAGGATCAGGGCGGTCAGCCGATCCCGATCAGCCGCCAGGTCATCGTCGAGGGCGAGGACCTGATCGACGCCCAGCCGGCCTTCGACCAGCGCACCAGCCAGCCGATCGTCAATTTCCGCTTCAATATCCGCGGCGCCCAGCGCTTCGGCCAGGCGACGACCGAGAATCTCGGCCGCCAGCTCGCCATCGTGCTCGACAACAAGGTGATCTCGGCCCCGGTCATCCAGTCGCCGATCACCGGCGGCTCCGGCCAGATCTCCGGCAACTTCACGGTCGAGCAGGTCAACAACCTCGCCATCCTGCTGCGCGCCGGCGCGCTGCCGGCGAAGATGACGATCGTCGAGGAGCGCACCGTCGGTCCCGGCCTCGGCCAGGACTCGATCCAGGCCGGCAAGATGGCGACGATCATCGCGACCGCGCTGGTCATCCTCTACATGATCGGCAATTACGGGCTGTTCGGCTTCATCGCCAGCATCGCACTGCTCGTGCACGTCTGCCTGATCCTCGGACTGATGTCGCTGCTCGGGGCGACCATGACCTTGCCCGGCATCGCCGGCATCGTGCTCACCATCGGCACGGCGGTCGACTCGAACGTGCTGATCTACGAACGCATGCGCGAGGAATCGCATCTCGGCAGATCGTTGGTCTCGGCGCTCGAGGCGGGCTTCCAGCGCGCCTTCGCCACGATCATCGACTCCAACGTCACGATGCTGATCGCGGCGGTCGCTCTGTTCACGCTCGGCTCCGGCCCGGTGCGCGGCTTCGCCGTCGTCTTCATCCTCGGCATCCTGACCACGGTCATCACCGCGGTGACGCTGACCCGGATGCTGATCGCGCTCTGGTATCGCTGGGCGCGTCCGAAGGCCCTTCCGTTCTGAGCTCGCAGGCCAGGAGTTAGAGAAAAACCATGCGCCTGCTTCGCATCGTTCCCGACAATACCAAGTTCCGCATCGTCCACTGGCGGCGGTTCGCCTATCCGTTCTCGGCCGCCTATTCGCTGCTGACGCTCGCGCTGTTCCTGACGGTGGGCCTCAATTTCGGCATCGACTTCCGCGGCGGCACGCTGCTGGAGATGCAGGCCAAGAGCGGCAAGCCCGACATCGCCCATGTCCGCCAGACCGCCAACGGCTTCGGCTTCGGCGAGGTCGAAGTCCAGGAATTCGGCAATGCCGGTGACCTCTCCATGCGCTTTGCGCTGCAGCCGGGCGGCGAGGTCGCGCAGCAGGCGGTGGTGACGAAGGCGCGGTCCGCTTTCTCCGAAGCTTATGAGTTCCGCCGGGTCGAGACGGTCGGCCCGCGCGTCTCGGGCGAACTCGTCCAGGCCGGCACGCTCGGCGTCGTCCTCGCGATTATTGGCGTCTTGGTCTATCTCTGGTTCCGCTTCGAGATGCAGCTCGCCATCGGTGCGATTGTCGGCACCATGCACGACATCGTGTTGACGCTCGGCTTCTTCCTGATCACGCAGCTCGAATTCAACCTGACCTCGATCGCGGCGATCCTGACCATCGTCGGCTACTCGTTGAACGAGACGGTCGTGGTGTTCGACCGCACGCGTGAATTGCTGCGCCGCTACAAGACCATGCCGATTCCCGAGCTGCTCGACCTCTCGGTCAATTCGACCCTGTCGCGCACGGCGATCACATCGACCACCACCATCCTGGCGCTGATCGCGCTGGTCTTCTTCGGTGGCACGGCGATCGAGGGCTTCGCGCTCGTCATGCTGTTCGGCGTCGTGGTCTGCACCTATTCGGCGATGTTCGTCTCGACGCCGGTGCTGCTCTATCTCGACGTCCGCGCCGGCCGCCTCGACCAGAGCGAGGATGCGGCCGAGGCCAAGGCGCGAGTCTGAGGGGTTGGTGGAACGTCGCTTCGACGGCTTCGTACCCGGCCGGTTTCAGCTCGACGCTTTCGGTGCCGGCGGTTTCCGTTTCGCGGATATGAGCCATCGCGGCTCGATCCTGGCGACACCTTCCGGCATCCGGATCTGGCCGGTCAGCTCCTTCGCCGAGGTGACGCTGGAGAGCCTGCAGCCGATCCTCGACGAGGCCGAGACGATCGACTTCCTGATCCTTGGCATCGGCCGCGAGATCGCCTTCCTGCCGCCCGCGCTGCGCGATCCGTTCAAGGCGGTCGGCATCACCGTCGAGGCGATGGCGACGCCGGCCGCGGCGCGTACCTACAACGTCCTCGTCGGTGAGGAGCGACGCGTCGCCGCGGCGCTGATCGCGGTCGACTGATTGGCGATCAAATCCAACCAGTCATGCCGCTCCCGCGTAGCCAAGGCCGCCGCCTGAGCCTAGACTGCCGGCGCTTCGACCCGTGTGACGACGGGAGCGGGGAGGGCGCATGACCACGAAAACCGAGGACCGCGCCGGCACTGCGCCGGGTCCGCTCTCGCAGGCCTACGGCCATTGCCTGGCGTTGGTGCGCGAGCACGATCCCGATCGCTACATCGCCTCGCTCTATGCGCCAGAGGCGCTCAGGCCCGGCCTGTTCGCCCTCTATGCCTTCAGTCATGAGATCGCCCGCGTGCGCGAGCAAGTCAGCGAGCCGCTGCCGGGCGAGGTCCGCCTGCAATGGTGGCGCGACGTGCTCGAGGCCGGTCCAGATGCGCCCGCACCGGGCCACCCGGTGGCCCAGGCGCTGCTCGATACCGTCAGGCGCTTTCGCCTGCCGATCGCTCCGCTCTCGGGCCTGATCGAGGCGCGCGTCTTCGACCTCTATGACGATCCGATGCCCTCGCTGTCGGATCTCGAAGGCTATGCCGGCGAGACCGCGAGCGCATTGATCCGGCTCGCCTGCCTGGTTCTGGGGCAGGGCCGTGATCCCGGTGGCGCCACGGCGGCCGGCCATGCCGGTGTCGCCTATGCGCTCTGCGGGCTGATGCGCGCCTTCCCCTGGCATGCGGCGCGTGGGCAGGTCTATCTGCCGGCCGATCTGCTCAGCCGCAACGGCGTCACCCGCGAGGACATCGTGCGCGGCCGCGGTGGGCCGGGGCTGATCTATTCGTTGAAGGAGATGCGGGCCTTGGCGCGCATCCATCTGCGCAAACTCAACGACCTCGGCGCCACCGTACCGGCTTCGATCCGGCCGGCCTTCCTGCCCGTCGCGCTGGTCGAGCCCTATCTGCGCCAGATGGAGCGGCGCAGCTATGACCCCTATCGCACCATCATCGGCCTCTCGCCGCTCAGGCGGCAATGGACGCTGTGGCGCGCGGCGCGCTCTGCGGGGCGATAAGAACTGGCACCGACGAGTAAGGCGCGGAGAACCCTCTCCTGCAAGGAGAGGGCAGGATGAGGTGTAATCGGCTAGACCAGTGAGGAGAGCGCTCACCGCGCGGTCGGTTCAGGCTAACGACTCGGCTCCCGAACACCTTACCCCCGCTCCTCTCCTTCCAGGAGAGGGGAACCCGCGACTTACTCCGCAGCCTGCACGCTCGCCCCACCAACCCAGCCATCCAGCTCGATCTTCGCCCGCGCCGTCAGTGCCTGCTTGCGGGCGAGGCTCTTGGCCGGGCCCTTCAGGCGCTTGCCGTCGGGGCCCGTTGTCGCGACGCCCTCGATATGCGGGAATAGGCCGAAATTGATGTTCATCGGCTGGAAGGAGCGCGGTCCCTCGTCGATGGTGACGATGTGGCCGCCGGTGATGTGGTTGACCAGCGCCCCCAGCGCCGTCGTCGCCGGCGGCAGCGTGAGCGGTTGGCCGAGCCGCTCGGCCGCCGCGAGACGCCCAGTCAGCAGGCCGATCGCGGCGCTCTCGACATAGCCCTCGCAGCCAGTGATCTGCCCGGCGAAGCGCAGTCGCGGATCGGCCTTCAGCCGCAATTGCGGATCGAGCAGCTCTGGCGAGTTGAGGTAGGTGTTGCGGTGGATGCCGCCGAGCCGGGCGAACTCGGCGTTCTCCAGCCCCGGGATCATCCGGAAGATCGCAGCCTGCGCGCCGTATTTCAGCTTGGTCTGGAAGCCCGTCATGTTGAACAGCGTGCCGAGTGCATTGTCCTGGCGCAGCTGGACGACGGCATAGGCCTTCACTGTCGGATTATGCTTGTTGGTCAGCCCTACCGGCTTCATCGGCCCCCAGCGCAGCGTCTCGCGGCCGCGCTCGGCCATCACTTCGATCGGCAGGCAGCCGTCGAAATAGGGCGTGCCCTCCCACTCCTTGAACTCGGTCTTCTCCGCCGCCAGCAATGCGTCGATGAAGGCTTCGTACTGGTCGCGGTCGAGCGGGCAGTTGATGTAGTCGGCACCGGTGCCGCCCGGACCCGCCTTGTCGTAGCGCGACTGGAACCAGGCGACGTCCATGTCGACCGAATCGAAATGGACGATGGGAGCGATCGCATCGAAGAAGGCGAGCTCGCCTGCTCCGGTCAGCGAGCGGATGCCTTCCGCCAGCGCCGGCGAGGTCAGCGGGCCGGTCGCGACGATGACCTTGTCCCATTCGGCCGGCGGCAGGCCGGCGATCTCGCCGCGCTCGATCGTGACATTGGGATGGGCTTCGAGTGCGGCGGTGACGGCGGCGGAGAAGCCGTCCCGGTCGACCGCGAGCGCCCCACCGGCCGGAACTTGGTGGGCATCGCCCTTCGCCATGATCAGCGAGCCGAGCCGGCGCATCTCCCAATGCAATTGGCCGACGGCGTTGGAGGACGAATCGTCCGAGCGGAAGGAGTTCGAGCAGACCAGCTCGGCGAGGCCCTCGGTCTGGTGCGCGTCGGTACCGCGCTCCGGGCGCATTTCGTGCAGGACGACCGGAACGCCGGCCTCTGCGATCTGCCAGGCGGCTTCCGAACCGGCGAGGCCGCCGCCGACGACATGGATGGGTAAGAGTGTCATGGCCGCGATGTGTCCGCGGCGGCGCCTGAGGTCAAGGGTACGAGGCTCGAATCAAGCCCAGAAACGCAAAATGCCCGCTCGTAAGCGGGCATTCGCTCTTCGACCAGACCCAGAGGGGAGGAACGCGGGGCCTAGGAGAAACTACTCGTCAAACCTGAGCGGTCTGAAATCAGGCCGTCGCGTGGGTACGGGCGACGTACTGGATGTCCGAGCGCGACAGGCCGAGATCGTCGAGCTCACGGTCGGTGAGACGGGACAGCTCGCGGACGGTCTCGCGATAGCGAAGGTAGGAGCGGATCTTGGAAGCGATCATGGTCAGGAACATGGTGATAACCTTTTGGTTTTTCGGGGGTTGGCCCCGACAGCGATGAATTCGTTGTGCACTGCATATAGAGAGATCAGCGTGCCTCTCACAGGGGCGCCGCATCAATTCCGTTATGCTTTCAGCGCATGTCGAATTAAGGGATCGTTTGGAAACGGCCCCAGACCCGCGCAGAGCGCTTAACGATTTTGTCATAACAATGAAAATTGAGCCTAATTTTTAGGCTCACTCAAGCGATCGATCGCGTGCGATCGGAATATGGTGCGAATTTGCATAAAATCGATGCAGTTCGCCATGCGCTTTGCACTGCAACATTGGTTGCCGGGTCGAAAGGGCGTGTAACGCGCTGTTCACCATGCGCGGATTCGTGGAGAATTCCGCCCGGCTCGGTGGGCTGACGTCATGTGCTCGCACGAGGTCGGTGCCATGATTCGACGATTCGGATGGGCGTGGAGCAGGGCATGCAGGGCACGGGCTATTGCGAGCGGTTGAGCGACGCCTTCTGGGCCGAGCCGCTCAACGCGATCAGCAATGCCGCCTTCCTGCTCGCCGCGCTGGCGGCATTCCTCCTGCTGCGGCGACAAGGGCGCCGTGACTGGCCGGCCGAAGCGCTGACGATGCTGGTCGCAATCATCGGTATCGGCTCCTTCCTGTTCCACACCATGCCGCAGCGCTGGACCCTGCTGGCCGATGTCGTGCCGATCCAGTTCTTCGCGCTCTGCTATTTCGGGTTCGCGCTCAACCGGTTCCTCGGACTGTCTCCGCTGGCTGCGGCGATCGGGGCGATTCTCTTCCTCGGCTGCTGCTTCGGCCTGGCTTCGCTGGTCGCGCCGCTATTGCCCGCCGGCATGCGGGGCTCGGCCGGCTATGCCGGCTTTCTGATCGGCCTTGCCGGCGTCGCGCTCGCGGCGAAAATCCGCGGTGACACCGTCGCGGCTGCCCGGATCGCCATCGCGGGCCTCGTCTTCGCTGCGTCCCTGGCCTTCCGCTCGCTCGATTCAGTCCTGTGCGGCGCCGTCCCGTTCGGCCTGCATTGGGGCTGGCACCTGCTCAACGGGCTGCTGCTCTATCTGCTGCTGCGGGCGGCGATCGGCCATGCGCCCGCTGCGGCTTGACCCACCGCCGGCGCGCCCGGAAGCTTCCCCTATAATAAGGAGAGGGGAAGCGCGCATGCCGGATCTGGCCAGGGAATTCGATCTCGCCGACCTCAAGGGCCGGCTCTACTCGGCGGTGCTCTCCGATGTGCTCGACGGGCTCGGCCATCCCGACCAGGCGGTGAAGCCCTTCGTGCGCCCGCTCGACGAGGCCAGCGTGCTCTGCGGCTTCGCCCGCACCGGGCTCTACATGAAACGCTACCATTTCCCCGAGGGGCACAACCCCTATGCGCTGGAGATGGACCTGATCGACAGCCTGAAACCCGGCGAGATTCCCGTGCTCGCCTGCGACGGGCCGACCGACCGGATCGCGCCTTGGGGCGAACTGCTCACCACCGCCTCGGCGGTAAGAGGCGCCGCCGGCTGCCTCACCGACGGGCTGGTGCGCGATGTCCGCCGCATCCGCGAGCTCGGCTTCCCGGTCTTCCATGGCGGCATCGGCCCGCTCGACACCAGGGGCCGGGCCGAGATGATGGCCGCCGACGAGCCGGTCGAAGTGGGCGGCGCCCGCGTCGCGCCGGGCGATTTCGTCTTCGGCGATGTCGACGGCGTCGTCATCGTCCCCCAGGCGATCGCGCCCAAGGCGATCCGGCTGGCGCTGGCCAAGATCGAGGCCGAGGATTCGACCCGCGAGGAACTGCTCGCCGGAAACAGCCTGCGCTCGGTGTTCGAGCGCCACGGCGTGCTCTAGCTCGCCGCGTCATGCTCGGCCTTGTGCCGAGCATCCACGTCTTGAACGCCACGCTTCACAAGGGAAGACGTGGATGGTCGGGACAAGCCCGACCATGACGGTGAGGCGCCCTCAGCTACACCGCTCCAGCAGCCGCGACGCCGCGGTCACGCCTTCGAGCGAGAAGGTGTAGCTGGTCTCGTTGCCGCGGGCCGAGCGCGCCGCCAGCACCATCTCGTCGCCGGCCTTCATCGCCGCAAGCAATTCGCCCTCGCGCTCCAGCCGCTGCAGCCAGGCATTGTTGCCCGAGGTCAGCATGCGGAAGCTCTCGTCGCCGATCGTCACGGTGACGGTCGAATCCTTGGCGAAATCATAGCCGGTCTGGAAGCTCGACTCGGTGCGGGCCTGCGCGTTCGGCGCGGTCTGAACGAAGAAGAACACGTCGCCATGACGCAACGTCGCAGGTGTCTCGGCATTCGGCGAGGAGACGATATAGCAACGCTTGCCATTCGCATTGTCATAGGCGGCGGCGTTCCACTGCTTGAACTGGCCGAGCGGCTGCGCCGGGGCAGCGAAAGCCGTGGCCGAGGCGGCGAGAAGGCTGAGTGCCGCGAGAGGGGCCAGTCTGATCATCGGGTCATCTCCTGTTTGCATCGCAGGGATGAAAGTGCCGGGTTTAACAAGGCGTAAACAAGACCCTCACAATGCCGTGCGACGCAAGGGCGCGGGGGAGGGGATGCCGCCCGCGACGCCTCCCTTCTCCCGGATGGGAGAAGGTGGCGCGGAGCGCCGGATGAGGGCCTGCCGTTGCCGCAGAAGGCGCAGCGGCTCCGTTGCGGCCTCATGCGGGGAGGGCGGGCCCTCACCCCTGCCCCTCTCCCACACGGGAGAGGGGTTCTGTCGCGGCTCCCGCGCCCCTCCCGCGCCCCACGCGCCAAACCCCGCCCGCAGGCAAGTCTGCGGGCGCTTCAGAGTACGGGGCTGGCGGAGCGCCGCGAGGCGCGTCGAGTAGCATCCGCTTCCGTTGAGCCAGGAAGCGGCGCGGATGAAGCCTCATCCGCACGCCCCGTGGCGCTCCGCCTTCGGCTCTTTAAGTCTCCGGGCCGCGCTTCTGCGAAGCCGGCTGCTGGCCGGGCCGCGATGCCGTTGGAAGCCAGGTCCCCTCTTCGGGTCGTCGCTTCTTCAGCGCAATCGCGATGGCCGCTGCAGCCGCTTCATCTAGCGAGCTCCTCGCACAGGGGTCGTATTGCCCCCAGGGCGGTGCCCCGAAGCCTCCCGGGAGCGGGGCGTAACCCCCGCCCGCAGGCGCCGACCCTCACCCAGCCTCTGGCATACCTCCGGACGGCCGCCCCGTATGGGTGATGGGCGAGGGGATTGTACGGGAGGTTTTGGCAGCGGGGATAAGTTTGATGTCTGTCCGCGCCATTCAAACGGCTTCTTACGATGGAGAGTTTAACCTGGCAGAGCATCGGCTACCCATTGCCTCTCCATGGCGCTAAGCAAGTCGTTCTCGCTAGTCGCGATCTGCCTAAGCCGAGCGCCCAGCGTCGTGACCGTATCCCCTGCTCTCAGAAAACGCTCAGAAATCTGTATAGGAATTCCTTGCTCCTCCAAGATTTTTAACGGCTCTGCTCGGAACCAGCGTGGCAATTCAGCAAGGAATAGAGAATAATCAACGTTGAGGTTGGGTGCGCTTGTTTTGATGAATATTTCGACTACCGCGAAATATTCAGGTAAATTAAATTCAGCTGCCCTGAGAAATTTAAAAACATTGTCTAGGCGAAGCGCTTGCCCTCGATAATTTTCCGAATGCCAATGATAAAACGCTTTCATAGTCGGTAACTGTCTTAGTTTATTGATGTACATTGCAAGCTGTCGATCTGTTGCGCAACCGAAGAGGTGTGCCTTCGCAACTTTGCAGACAATTTCGCAAGTTGCCAAAATCTGGTCAAAAGATGGTCTTCCAGTCCAAGCGATATCAGCTCGTGCTCGAAGGGCCGCTGTAGTGGCTGTTCTCAGGCCTACTAGTGCTTCCACGCCGAGCCCCGAAAAACGCCTTATCTCAGATGGTGCCAAGCCGACGCGCTCTGCCATGTCCTGCAGCCTGTCGGATACTGCTGGCGAAACATCCTGCTCATCCATGTGCACGACAAATTCGTCAGGAGCGTCGTCTGGATCGCCAAATAGCGGCGCTGCTACTTCCACATCCTCCGCCGCCGGTGGACTGTGGAACAGAAATACCTGCCCCACGTGATGCTTGCCCATTCGGCCCGCTCGCCCTCTGATGTTAGAGAACGTAAAGAAGTCGTAGGGCCGATTTGCTATGGTTTTATCAAATATCATTACCGATTTTGCAGCTGTATTAACACCTTCTATTAATGTTGAAGTGCAAATAAGAACCGGTAGTTTTCGGTCGTTAAAAAGATGAACGAATCTCGATGCCAGTGCTCTTGGAATCCTACCGTGGTGGACGCCTAGCCCGGCGCCTACCGCTTCACTCAGCTCCCATCGTCCGCCATAGTTCTCGACCATCCACCTAGATAGAGCTTGGCCGTTGCCTACCTTGAATTTCTCACCAACGAGATCGCTGGCCAATTTATTGGCCTTGTCGGGGGACGAGACAAAGACGAGCGCTGGCCAGTTTGTCGTGCGGCTAACCTCCTCCCGCAGCTTTGCGTCTTTGTCGGGAGACTCTTTGAGGTCGATGGTGTCGACAGCAACAGTTGAGAATCTTGTCCGTAAGAATTCAAAGCGCCACCGGCTGCCATCTGATGTGAACACGCTTTCGATATTTGGGCCCAGAAAGAAAAACTGCTTAGATTTCTTTAGAAGTTTGTATACAGCGGCATTCAAAGTTACCGATCTTTCATCTTTTCGATTAGGGTCAAGTTTGTAAAATTCGTCAACGACGACAAGGTCGAGTACGCCTAGGTCCTCTCTGTTGATTAGTCTTTCTTGTGTCCCTAGAAATATAACTTTATCTTTTGTTTCTGACTCTGAATGATGCATAAGTATATCAAATTCGTCGCCAAAGCGAAGTATGAGTCTTCTCCTGAATTCATCCAGCAGCGCAATCGTTGGTAGAACGATAGCAACCCTTCTGAATTTGTTGTGAAGGAGTAGAACATCGATAAGGATACTTTTCCCAAAGCTAGTGGGAGCGCTCAGAATCAGATTTCGGCCAGCCAACAAACTTCCTAGCGCAGACATTTGCTCGCGGTGGAGAGTGATACCAAGTGCGGGCACGGTTGCTCGTTGGGCCGCCAATTCATCGCGGGCGTCGGCCTTTCGCTGGTCAATATAGTTCCACAACCCAGTCGATCGAGCGAGCGTGCTGAATATCTCACCAAAACCCTGAAGTTCCGGTTTGGAGGCCAGTAGCTCTGCTAATCTGGGGACAGTTGCCATAAGCTCCGGGTCGTCTTGGTCCGCGATTTGGATGCGGCCGGCCGCGGCCTGTAAGATAGAAAAGACCTCGCTTTTGAGTTGGGCCCCTGCCAGCTCGCCGACAGCAGGCCAGTTTGTATCTGACAAGCTCATTGCAGCCCCTTGAGTCTTTTATCAAATGCTTCGACAAACGACTTTTTGCTGAAGAGAGGGACGTATAGGACTAGTAATCGTAGGCTTGGCGGTAGGCCAGAGTTCAAAAATCTCGCCAGTAGATCATTTAGTTCCTTGCTTGCCGCAGAAATATATGTTTCGTCTTGACGTTTTGCGGCGGCGACGGCTTTACTGTCACACAATATTGCAACAACAAAAACAGCTTTTGCAATTAATTCATCTAAACTTTCTTGCTTGGAAAATATCTGAGCAATCTCATCGTAACGCGGTGTGGTTTTTGGGATCTGAGGGCCGATGATAATCTTCTGGTTAGAGAGAAATCCACCTTCAAGGTGCGTTCTGATCGATGTGATGGCTTCCGCGACGGCGGATGCACCGGATTTATACAGCTTAGATTCGCCAAGCCAAATTTGTGGGGGCTTACCTGTAGGAAGTTTAACGTGCACCATATCAAATGCTTTTACGACGTCGTTGGACGCTGACTTGTAAAAAACTCTAGGAGAAATAGGTATCGTACCAAAGAAATCACGGCAAATGGCGTGCAATGCAATTTCTCCGGCTTCGCCGCGACTCTCGTATTTTGAGCTTGTATAAACCCTGATTGCAGCTTGGTGGAGCTTAATCAGCACGTTTCCGTGATTAATTCTTAGTTCTTCTTCTGGAAGAGCATAGTCAGGAAGCCATTCCGCAAGATGGAAGGCGAATTGTTGGCATCGCCATTCCTCACGCTCGAAATTAGCGCAATAAAGCCTTGTCGGCAGATTATCGTCACTTGCAAAGAGACGCTTTAGAAAGCGTTCTGGCTTGTTGTCGTAGACGCTCAACGGCTCCCCCATTCCCCAGAGAGAGAGCCACATTCCGGAAGAAAATTCTAGATAGCGTAGGCATTGTACGCTTCGCCGCTCGGAATGGTTGTGGACAGCGGTCGCGAGCCGAAATTGTTCATGATATGTTCTTGTTGTCTCCTCTGCCATCGCTAGCCGCAGTCTGAGCATGTCATCCACCGATAGGTTTGCGGTCGGTAAACTTAAATGCAGCCTCAGGCATGCATTTTTTCCAGGCTCACTCCGCCGCCTCCCGCGCCCCCTTGCCCTTCAACGGCCGCCGCTCCAGCACCTCCTTCAGGAACCGCGCGGTGTGGCCCTTGCCGATCCGGACGACATCCTCCGGCGTGCCCTGCGCAACGACCTCGCCGCCGCCGTCGCCGCCTTCCGGGCCCATGTCGATGATCCAGTCGGCGGTCTTGATCACTTCGAGATTGTGCTCGATCACCACCACGGAATTGCCCTGCTCGACCAGCTCGTGCAGCACCTCCATCAGCTTGGCGACGTCGTGGAAGTGCAGGCCGGTGGTCGGCTCGTCGAGGATGTAGAGGGTGCGGCCGGTGGCGCGCTTGCTGAGCTCCTTGGAGAGCTTGACGCGCTGCGCCTCGCCGCCCGAGAGCGTCGTCGCCTGCTGGCCGACCTTGACATAGTCGAGCCCGACGCGGGCGAGCGTCACCATCTTGTCGCGGATCGAAGGCACGGCCTTGAACAGGTCCTTGGCCTCCTCGACCGTCATGTCGAGCACGTCGGCGATCGAGCGCTCGCGGTATTTCACCTCGAGCGTCTCGCGGTCATAGCGCTTGCCCTTGCAGACGTCGCAGGTGACGTAGACGTCGGGCAGGAAGTGCATCTCGATCTTGATGACGCCGTCGCCCTGGCAGGCCTCGCAGCGGCCGCCCTTGACGTTGAACGAGAAGCGGCCGGCCTGGTAGCCGCGCGCCTTGGCCTCGGGCAGGCCGGCGAACCATTCGCGGATCGGCGTGAAGGCGCCGGTATAGGTCGCAGGGTTCGAGCGTGGCGTGCGGCCGATCGGCGACTGGTCGATGTCGATGACCTTGTCGAGATGCTCCATGCCCTCGATGCGATCATGGCTCGCCGGATGCTCGATCGAGCCGTTGAGCTTGCGCGCGATCGCCTTGTAGAGCGTGTCGATGATCAGCGTCGACTTGCCGCCGCCGGACACGCCGGTGATGCAGGTGAACAGGCCGAGCGGAATGTCGACCGTGACGTCCTTGAGGTTGTTGCCGCGGGCGCCGACGATCTTCAGCGAGCGGCCCTTCTGCGGCTTGCGGCGCTTCAGCGGCACCGGCACGCTCATCTCGCCGGTGAGGTATTTGCCGGTGAGCGAGTTCGGGTCGCTGAGGATGTCCTGCGGCGTGCCCTTCGAGACGATCTCGCCGCCATGGATGCCGGCGCCGGGGCCGACATCGACGACATAATCGGCGGTGAGGATCGCGTCCTCGTCATGCTCGACCACGATCACGGTGTTGCCGAGGTCGCGCAGGCGGCGCAGCGTGCCGAGCAGGCGCTCATTGTCGCGCTGGTGCAGGCCGATCGAGGGCTCGTCCAGCACATAGAGCACGCCGGTGAGGCCGGAGCCGATCTGGCTGGCGAGCCGGATGCGCTGGCTCTCGCCGCCCGAGAGCGTGCGCGAGCCGCGCGCCAGCGTCAGGTATTCGAGGCCGACATCGAGCAGGAAGGTCAGCCGGTCGCGGATCTCCTTGAGGATACGCGGCGCGATCTCGTTTTGCTTGTGCGACAGCCGCGAGGGCAGGGCGCTGACCCAGGCGAGCGCGTCCTTGACCGAGAGCTGCGAGATCTCGCCGATATGGCGCATGTCGATCTTGACCGCCAGCGCCTCGGGCTTGAGCCGGAAGCCGTTGCACGCCGCGCAGGGCGTCTCCGACATGAAGCGGCCGATCTCCTCGCGGGCCCAGTCGCTCTCGGTCTCCTTCCAGCGCCGCTCCATATTGGTGATCACGCCCTCGAAGGGCTTCTTCACCTCATAGGCGCGCAGGCCGTCATTATAGGCCATCCGCACGGCCTCGGTGCCGGTGCCGAACAGGATGGCGTCGCGGGCGCTCTGAGGCAGTTCGCTCCAGGGCTTGGTGGTCGAGAAGCCGAAATGCTTGGCGAGCGCATCGAGCGTCTGGCCGTAATAGGGCGAGGTCGACTTGGCCCAGGGCGCGATCGCGCCCTTCTTCAGGCTGAGCGAGTGATCCGGGACGATCATCTCCGGATCGATCCGCATCTCGTGGCCGAGGCCGTCGCAGGCCGGGCAGGCGCCGAATGGGTTATTGAACGAGAACAGCCGGGGCTCGATCTCGGGAATGGTGAAGCCGGAGACCGGGCAGGCGAACTTGGATGAGAAGGTGACGCGGCGGGCCTCGCCGTTCTCCTCCTTCTCGTCGGCATATTCGAAGACGGCGATGCCCTCGGCGAGATCGAGCGCCTGCTCCAGCGAGTCGGCGAGGCGTGCGCCGAGATCGGGGCGGATCACGATGCGGTCGACCACGACGTCGATGTCGTGCTTGAACTTCTTGTCGAGCGCCGGGGCGTCGGGGATCTCGTAGAACTCGCCATTGACCTTGACGCGCTGGAAGCCGCGCTTCAGCCAGTCGGCCATCTCCTTGCGGAACTCGCCCTTGCGGCCGCGGACGACGGGCGCGAGCAGGTAGCCGCGCGTCTTTTCCGGCAGCTCGACCAGGCGATCGACCATCTGCTGCACGGTCTGGCTCTCGATTGGCAGGCCGGTGGCGGGCGAATAGGGGATGCCGGCGCGCGCCCAGAGCAGGCGCATATAGTCGTGGATCTCGGTGACGGTGCCGACCGTCGAGCGCGGGTTCTTCGAGGTCGTCTTCTGCTCGATCGAGATGGCGGGGGAGAGCCCGTCGATCTGGTCGACATCGGGCTTCTGCATCATCTCGAGGAACTGGCGGGCATAGGCCGAGAGCGACTCGACATAGCGGCGCTGGCCTTCCGCATAGATCGTGTCGAAGGCGAGTGAGGATTTGCCCGAGCCGGAGAGGCCGGTGAACACCACGAGCTTGTCGCGCGGAATGGCGAGGTCGACATTCTTGAGATTGTGCTCGCGCGCGCCGCGCACCGAGATGACGCGGGCATTCGGATCGGCCGCACGGTTGCGGTCGAACATGTCTTCCAGCGTCGCGGCCTGTTCGGCGAGCGTGGTCTTGCGAGCCATGGTGGTGTCCGATTGAGCTTTAGCCGTACAGATAGGGCAATCGCCGGACCATGCCAGTGCGGCCGGGCGAGAGGCGGGCATGAGTAGCACGCAGCCGCCGATGTTGCCGCATTGTTCTTGTGGGGTGTGCTGACAGCGGTTGTCAGGAGCGTGGCAGGCGGCGGAAGCGCTGTCGCAGCAGGAAAGCGGAGACCAGCATCGCGAGCGCCAGCATCCCGGACAGGATCAGCGCCGCCGAGGCGCCATAATGCTCGATCAGCAGGGCATAGGCGAGTGGAGAGGCGGCCGAGAGGAAGAAGCCGGGCGCCAGCAAACGCCCGACATAGGCACCATAGCTCTTCGGATCGAACAGCATCAATGGCAGCGTGCCGCGCGTGATCGTCAGCACGCCATTGCCGGCGCCGTAGCAGAAGGCGAAGGCCAGCGCGGCAAAGGCGCTGGCGCCGCCGGCGAGGCCGACGACGAAGCAGAGCGGCAGGACCAGGCAGGCGATCAGGTTGAGGTCGAACGGGCTGGTCCTCGCTCCGAACAGCACTTCGCCGAGCCGCGCCAGCGACTGGCCGATGCCGCGTGTCGCGCCGATCCAGACCGCGATCGCGGCGGGCAGGCCGAGGCCGGCGAGGATGCCGATCATATGCGCGGACATGCCGGCATTGAGGATGCCCGCGAAGGTGACGATCAGGGCGTAGAGCAGGCCGGCGAAGCGGGTGTCGGCCGGGCTGAGCGTGACGACCGGCTTTGCTGCGGCAGCATCGGACAAGGGCCGCGCCGAAACGGCCGGCAGCGTCAGGTGCAGGGGCAAGGTGAGCAGCGCGAAGCCGGCATAGGCGATCAGCGCGCCGCGCCAGCCGAACTGCTCGGCGAGCGCGTGGCCCAGCGGCCAGAACACGGTCGAGGCGAGGCCGCCGAGCAGGGTGATCTGGGCGATCGGCCGGCGCGCGGCGCTGCCGCCGATCCGGGCGAGGGCGGCGAAGGCAGCGTCATAGAGGGTGAGCCGCATGGCGAGGCCGAGGCAGAGCCAGGCGGCGTAGTAGGCGGCGATCGTATGGGCGAAGGCGAGGCCGAGGCAGCCAGCGGCGGTGAGCAGCGAGCCCAAGCACATCACGGTGCGGCCACCATGGCGGTCGATCAGGCGGCCGACCACCCCTGAGGTTAGACCCATCACCAGCAGGCCGGCCGAGAGCCCGCCATGGATGATCGCCTGCGACCAGCCGAGCTCATTGCCGATCAGTTCACCGAAGGCGCCGACCAGGTAATAGGAGACGCCCCAGGAGATGAGCTGCGCCAGCCCGAGGCAGAAGACGGTGCGCCGGGAGATCACGATCGGCTCAACAGCGGCAATACACGGTTACATTCGCTCCCTAACGTGGTCATGCCGGACGGAGCGCAGCGGAGATCCGGGATCCATTCCCGAGCCTTTCCGAAAGAGGTTCCGGAATGGATCCCGGGTCTCCCTTCGGTCGCCCGGGATGACCAGCGCTTTTTGGAGAACCGCATTATCTCGTCCCGTCGGGCAGCATCCGGTCTCCCGGCCCGAGGCTGCGCTGCATCAGCACGGTGTCGACCCAGCGGCCGAACTTGAAGCCGGTCGAGCGCAAGGTGCCGATCGGCTCGAAACCGAAGCTGCGATGCAGGCCGATCGAGCCGGCATTGCCGCTGTCGCCGATATTGGCGAGCATCTGGCGCCAGGGCCCGGCCTCGCACCGGGCGATCAGCGCGCCGAGCAAGCTGGAGCCGATCTTCCGGCCGCCGAGCCCGTCGGCGACATAGATCGAATCCTCGACGGTGTGGCGATAGGCCGGGCGGGGGCGATAGGAGGTCGCATAGCTGTAGCCGACGATCCGGCCTTCGAGCTCGGCGGCGAGATAGGGCAGGCCGAGGCCGAGCACCGCCTGGCGGCGCGCCAGCATTTCCTCGACGCTAGGCGGCGTCTCCTCGAAGCTGGCGAGGCCATGCAGGACATGGTGGGTGTAGATCGCCTGGATCGCGGGCATGTCCGTCTCCTGCGCATCACGGACGAGGATGGACGGCGCTGCGTTGCCGGCGAGTTCCGAAGTCGTCATTCCAATCGTTCCGGCCCGGTCGGGCCGCCTTTCCGTCCTGTCGGAGCGCCCGGTCAGCGCTTCCTGCCGCGTCACGCCGATATCGGCGAGGCGGTGCTCATCGAGTTCGCGCAGGGCCCGCAATTGCTGATAGCGCGATTGCTGGGAGGCGCCGAGATAGTTTGCCGCCTCGCACAGCAGCTTTCGTCCCGCGCACCAGATCCCGCTCATCGCTCGCACCCTGCCACGGCCGGATTCTTCCTGGCCGCTGGGGCACCTTGCGCTTTGCCGTATCATAAATGAAGCTTCTCGAAGTTATGCAGAGCATGAGAAATTCTTTGATATGCGCGATCTTCGCCTCGACCAGCTCGACAGCTTCCGCCAGGTGATCGCGCTCGGCAGCTTCTCGGCCGCGGCCGAGAAGCTCGGCCTCAGCCAGCCGGCGGTCAGCCTGCAGATCCGCGAGCTCGAGCGCCGGCTCGGCGTAACCCTGATCGAGCGCGTCGGGCGCCGGGCGCAGCCGACGGCGGCAGGAATAGAACTGCTCGATCATGCCGGGCGGATCGAGGCAGCGGTCGCGGCCGCGCAGGAGGCGATGGCACGGCATGCGACGGGAGCGATGGGCCGCGTCCGGATCGGCACCGGCGCCACGGCCTGCATCTTCCTGCTGCCGCCGGTGCTGCGCGAACTGCGCCAGCGCCATCCGACGCTGGAGATCACCGTCAGCACCGGCAACACCTCCGACATCGTCAAGGCGATCGAGGACAACCAGATCGATATCGGCCTGGTCTCGCTCCCGGCAGCGGGCCGCAGTCTCGACGTGACGCCGCTGCTGGAGGACGAATTCGCCGTGATCGCCCCGCCCGGCATGGAGCTGCCGCCGCGGTTGACGCCGGAGGCGCTGGCGCGCCTCCCCGTGCTGCTGTTCGAGCCGGGCGGCATCACCCGGCGCATCGCCGATGAATGGTTCGCCCGGGCCGGGGTGACGCTGAAGCCGGTGATGTCGCTCGGCAGCGTCGAGGCGATCAAGCGGCTGGTCGGCGCCGGCCTCGGCTGCGCCATCCTGCCGGGCATGGCGGTGCGCGGCGAAAGCGACGGGCTGGTGGTGCGCGCCCTGTCGCCGCGCGTGCATCGCACGCTCGGCCTCGTCCTGCGCAAGGACAAGCCATTGCATCGCGGCCTGCGCGAAACGCTGAAGGCATTGCGGTCGCTGGGAACGCTGACCGATCGCCATTCGGAGCCAGAGCCCTCATCCTGAGGAGCAGCCTTCAGGCTGCGTCTCGAAGGATGCTCCAGATGCTGCCGGAGGGGAACTGGGCCATCCTTTGAGACGCCGCTTCGCGGCTCCTCAGGATGAGGGCTGAGGGTAGGGGTGCCATGCTCTCTGCACTGCTGACAGGTCCGGTCAGGCGCGCGGTCCATCCCATCCGCCGTTCGCGCAGTGTCCATGATCTGCAAGCGGCGCTAAGCTTTTCGCCTGTCGCGGCGGAACATTTCGCCTGCTGTCGCGCTTCGTGGAGATGCCGGAAAGTCGGGTGCCATGACCGGGCACTGCCATCAGCGGGGGATCGTCATGATGAAAGCCGTTCTGCGAGGAGCCGCACTGCTGTTCGGCCTCGGTCTCGCCGCTCCAACCTTTGCCTGCGAGCTCGACCGCCCGCTGAAGATGGCAGGGCTCGATTATGATTCCGCCGCCTTCCACACCGCGGTCGCCAGCGCCATCGCCGAAAAGGGTTTTGGCTGCAAGGTCGAGCGCGTGCCCGGCGTGATCGCGCCGCTGGTCAATGGCCTGGGGCGAGGCGATGTCGACATCGTCATGGAGATCTGGCTGGCCAATCCGGTCGAGGCCTGGGTCAAGGAGGCTGCCGCCGGCAAGGTCGAGCCGCTCGGCACGACTTTCCCCGATGCGAACGAGGGCTGGTTCGTGCCGCGCTATCTCGTCTCCGGCCCCGATGCCAAGGCGCCCGAGCTGAAATCGGTGCAAGACCTCAAGCGCTACAAGGACCTGTTCGCCGACCCGGACGAACCCGGCAAGGGCCGCTTCTACAATTGCGTCGCCGGCTGGGTCTGCGAGGGCATCAACAGCAAGAAGCTGGTCGCCTATGGGCTCTCCGGCGATTTCACCAATCTGCGCGGCGGCTCCGGCGAGGCGATCGTCGCTGCCGTCGAATCCGCGCTGAAGCGCAAGCGGCCGGTCGTATTCTATTATTGGGGGCCGAGCTGGCTCGTGGGCGCCTATGATCTGGTCAAGCTCGAGGAACCCGCCTTCGACCAGGCGATCTGGGACGAGCTCAAGGCGAGCGATGCGCCCAAGCGCGCCAGCGCCTATCCGGTCAGCCGCGTCGTCATCGGCGCCAATGTCGAACTCGCCAGGAAGGCGCCGCAGCTCGCCGGTTTCTTCAAGAAGTACACCACCAGCAGCGAGCTGACTTCGAAAATGCTGGCCGAGGCGCGCGAGAAGGGCGTCTCGCCCGAGCAGCAGGCGCTCGTCTTCCTGAAGACTCAAGCCGACGTCTGGAAAGCCTGGCTGCCGGCCGAGATCGCCAGCAAGGTCGCGTCCAGCCTGTGACACTCGATGGATTGCCGGATCTCGGCAAGGCGCTGCAGAAGCTGGTCAACCAGGGCGTCGATGCCGTCGTCACCGGCTATGGCAACGATCTCGACGGTTTCAGCCGGCTGCTGACGGCGCCGGTCCGCGGCGTCGAGGCTGCGCTTTTGCTTGTCCCGCTACCGGCCTTCGTCCTCGCGATCGCTGCGAGCGCCTGGTTTGCGCGGCGCAGCCTCGGCTTCACCCTCGCCATGGCCATCCTGCCGCTGGTGCTCGCCGGCCTCGGCGTCTGGACCGAAGCGATGCAGACGCTTTCGCTCGTCATCGTCGCGGTGGTGCTCGTCGTCCTGATTGGCCTGCCGCTTGGCGTCGCCGCGGCGCGTCTGCCGCGCCTCGGGAGGGCGCTCGCGCCGGTCTATGACCTGATGCAGACCATTCCGAACTTCGTCTACCTGATCCCGGTGGCGATGCTGCTCGGGCTCGGGCGGGCACCGGCGCTGCTCGCGACCCTGATCTATGCGTTGCCGCCCTTCGCGCGGCTGACCGAACTCGGCCTGCGCGGCATCGATATCGGCATGATCCAGGCCGCCCAGGCGCTCGGCCTGCGCCCGCGCCAGACGCTGTGGCTGATCGAATTGCCGCTGGCGCGGCCGGTGATCCTGCAGGGCCTCAACCAGGCGATCATGCTCTCGCTCGCCATGGTCGTGGTCGCCTCGATGATCGGAGCCAAGGGGCTAGGCGAGGTCGTGCTGCTCGGTCTGCAACGCGCTGATCCGGGCCTCGGCTTTGTCGGCGGGCTCGCGGTCGTGGCGCTGGCGATCCTGCTCGACCGCATGGCCCAGGCGATCCTGCGGCAGCGGCGCCCGCCGGAATGAGCTGCTGACGGAAACGGTCAGGGCGAGTGGTTGCGCAGCGTCGGGCGCTTCGGCAGGGTGCCGCCCGACATCGATGGAGGGCCTGCCATGTACGGGTTGATCGGGAAGATGCGGGCCAAGCCCGGCGAGCGCGAGGCGCTGATCGGCTACATCCTCGAAAGCAGCGGCGAGATGCCGGGCTGCCTGAGCTATATCGTCGCCCGCGACCCCGACGATGCCGACGCGCTCTGGGTGACCGAGGTCTGGGACAAGGAAGAGAGCCACAAGGCCTCGCTCGCTCTGCCGGCAGTTCAGGCGGCGATTGCCAAGGCCAGGCCGATCATCGCCGGCTTCGACAGCCATGTCGTCACCGAGCCGGTCGGCGGGTTCGGATTGGCGAAGGGCTGACGCGGCTTCCGCTTCCTGCCGGCACGGTCTAAGACCCTCGCGACCGAGCCGCGAGCCTGCCATGACCCAATCCGCCCTGAGCAAACTCACCATCCTGCCGACGACGGCGGCGCTGACCGGCCGGGTGATGCCGCCCGGCTCGAAGTCGATCACCAACCGGGCGCTGCTGGTCGCGGCGCTGGCCAAGGGCACCAGCCGGCTCAGCGGCGCGCTGAAGAGCGACGACACCCGCTATATGGCGCAGGCCCTGCGCGACATGGGCGTGGCGATCGACGAGCCCGATGCGACCAGCTTCATCGTCACCAGCGACGGCAAGTTGCGGGCGCCCTCCAAGCCGCTCTTCCTCGGCAATGCCGGCACGGCGACCCGCTTCCTGACCGCGGCGGCGGCGCTGGTCGACGGCACGGTCGTGGTCGATGGCGACGAGCACATGCGCAAGCGGCCGATCCTGCCGCTGGTCGAGGCGCTGATGAGGCTTGGCGTCGCGATCACGGCGCCGAGCGGCTGCCCGCCGGTCACCATCCAGGGGCAGGGCGGTTTCGAGGGCGGGCTGGTCGAGGTCGATGGTGGGCTCTCCAGCCAGTACGTCTCGGCGCTATTGATGGCCGGCGCCTGCGCGCGCAATCCGGTCGATGTGGTGCTGACCGGCCAGGAGATCGGCGCGCGCGGCTATGTCGACCTGACGCTGGCGACGATGCGAGCCTTCGGCGCCGAAGTCTCCGAGCCGGAAAGCGGCGGCTGGCGGATCGCGCCGACCGGCTACGGCGCAACCGACTACCTGATCGAGCCGGACGCCTCGGCCGCGACCTATCTCTGGGCGGCGGAGGTTCTGACCGGCGGCGCGATCGATCTCGGCGTGCCGGCTTCCGCCTTCACCCAGCCCGATGCCAAGGCGCATCAGCTGATCGCCGCCTTCCCGAACCTGCCGGCCGAGATCGATGGCTCGCAGATGCAGGATGCGGTGCCGACGCTCGCCGTGCTCGCCGCCTTCAACCGCACGCCGGTGCGCTTCACCGGCATCGCCAATCTGCGCGTCAAGGAATGCGACCGGGTCGCGGCGCTGGCGCAAGGCCTGTCGCGGATTCGGGACGGGCTCGGCGTGGAGGAGGGCGACGATCTGCTGGTTGCCTCCGATCCGGCGCTGGCCGGCCAGACGCTGCCGGCCGAGATCGACACCTTCGCCGATCACCGCATCGCCATGAGCTTCGCGCTGGCGGGGCTCAGGATCGGCGGCGTCACCATCCTCGACCCTGGCTGCGTCGCGAAGACCTATCCGGACTACTGGCGCGCGCTCGGTTCGCTCGGCGTGCGCTTCGAGGGCGACGTGCCGTGAAATGCCGCCGGCATTTGCCGGTCAGCGGTGCAGATCCTTGATGTTGGCGCCGGTGCGGTGGTCGTCGACGCGGCGTTCGGCGACGTTGTCGGCCGAGCGCCAGAGATAAGCGGCGGCGCCGGCAAGGCCGAGCCAGATGCCGGCGCCGCCCGGGCTGATCACGCCGAGCGCCAGGCGGATCAACGGGTCGATGACGGCCGGGCTCGTCGCCGCGCCTGGGCTCGTCCCGAGCAGTTCGGGGAGCTTGGCAAGCACCCCGGGCAGAACCTCCATCTGACTCTCGCCGAGACCTAGCGCCGCCAATAGGCCACTGCCGATGGCGACGCGCTTCGACCGGTCGGTTTCGCCGATGGTGACCGAGCCGAGTTCGCGAAGCGTCTGCTGCGTGGCGGTGATCCGCTCGACCGGCAGGGATCGCGGCGCCGCGGCTGTCAGGGCCGGCCATTGGGCGGCATCGAACACGCCGGTCGTAGCCAGGCCGGTATCCTTCTGGAAAGCCAATAGGGCCTGTTCCGTCAGCGGCCCGAACTCGCCGTCGAGCGGCCCGGGCGGGTAGCCCTTCTGCGCTAGCGCCTCTTGCAGCGCCAGCACCGCGGCGCCCTGAGGGCCGCCGCGGAACAGCATGCCTGCCGAGACCGAGCCGGTTCCCGCCAGGCCGGCGCCGGCCGTAGCCTGCGAGGCGGCGCGGATCGCCGCCAGAAACTGGCGGCCATAGGCCGCGATCTGATCGGCGCGATCGACGCCGTTGACGATGCGCCTGGCGTTGAACCAGTCCTCGGCGCCAGGGCTGAAATAATCGCCGAGCTTCTTGCCGGTGAACCAGCCGCTGCTCATGCCGCTGAACATGATCGCCGCCGCGAGCCCGGGGTCGAGAGCAAGGTCGGGCTGGTTGACGAAGTCGTGGCTGAACAGCTGCGTCGCCCTGGCGTAGTTGTTCTTCCAGGTGAGCTGGACATAGCCGCGACCGTAATAGGTCTGGCCGGTCTGAGGATCCGGACTGCCATATCTGCGCCCGCGGCCGCGCCCGAATTCGCGGATCGGCTGCATGGTGAAGGCCGTCTCGTGATAGGCCGTCGCCAGCATGTAGGCGAGCCAGCGCGGATCGCCGTTGGGCATGCGCCGCTCCCACGCGTCGAGGATGGCGCGCAGGCCCTGTTCCTGGCCCGGTTGAAGCCGGCCACCGAACGGCGCGCGGCGGGCTTCGGCTAGAAAGATGCTGCGATCCAGCATGATGAAGGCTCCCCCGGACGCGGCAAGCGATGGAACGGTGTGGTGACCGGGTGGCTCGGCACCGGCTCAACGCCCCAGATTGGAGGCGTTGCGGTAGTCTTCCAGGCGGTAATCGTTGATTTGGCCGCCACTGCGATAGGCCAGCGCCCCGCTTAGGGCGACCAGAAGCCAGGTCGCCGAGCCCTGGCCGCCGATCAGCGCCGGGATCAGATCGAGCAGCGGGCCGACGAGACCGGGGGAGGGTGCCGTTCCCGGTGCAGTCTGAACCGCCGAGACCGGCTTCGCCAGCGGCGTCAGCTTGTCGATCAGCTCGAGCGTGATCTTCGGAACCTGGCTTGCGGCGGCGGGCAGATCCTTGCCCAGCAGGGCACGAATCCCGCTCTGCAGCTCGAAAAGCTTGGCCGGCGCCTGGTTCACGTCACCGGTCTGCAGCGGCAGGATGGTCTTCTGCACGAGCGCGACGAGTTTCTCCGAGGTCAGGTTCAGGACATTCGAAGGGATATTGTTGACGCCTTTCAGACCTTCCTGGAGCGTGGCCTCGACCTCTCGCTGCAACTTGATCGCATTGTCGACGAGCTGCGTCGGAGAGGCGACGCCGGTCGCCACCTTCAGCCCGCTGACCATGCGCTCGACGATGTCGGTCTGCTTGTCGGTGAAGCCGAGCGCGCCGAGCAGGCCGGTTCCGATGCCGACTTTCCGCAACCAGTCGGCGGTGGCGACGGTCCGCGAGCCGGTTTCGCGGAGCGTCTCGAGATCGGCGCCGTTGCGTTGCGGCCCGACGGGGCGGGCCGGGGCCGTGCCCAGCTTCGTCCATTCGGCACTGCCGACCTGGCCGGTCGCCGGCAGGCCATTCTCTGCCTGGAAAGCCAGCACGGCGGCGAAGGTCAGCGGACCGAAGACGCCGTCGACGGCACCGAGATGGTAGTTCAGCTTGCTGAGCTGGGTCTGGAGCGCCTCGACATTGGCCCCGCGTGCCCCCATTCCGATCGTCGCATCCGCGGGCTCTGGCTCGGGCCAGTCATTCGGAACGAATGTGTCGGGGCCGTCGCCGGAAAGGTGCGGGGGCGCAAGATCCGGAGCGATGGTGAGGATCGTCGGCAGGCTGGTGGACAGCGGCAATGGCGCCGTCTTCACCGGCCAGCGGATGGCGACGATGTCATCGGCCTTGAAGCCCTGCTCCTTGGCCATGTCGCCCTGATTGCCGCCGATGAGCCGGACGCGGCCATTCGCCATCGACGCGAAGAAGCCGACATGCCCGGACGCGCCCGCCGTCTGTGGCTTCAGCACGATGACGCAGCCCCGGGTCGGGGTCGCGAGCTTCTCTCCGAAGGTCTTGTAGCTCGAGGCGAGCAGGCTGTTGGTGTGCGCATAGCCCGACAATTCCAGGCAGGCTCCGACGAAGGCGGCGCACCAGGGCACGTCGTCATTGCGGGCCGTCCCTGTGACGAGACGATACATTTCGCTGATGCGCGGATCGCTGGCGGCACCGGGGATCTCGGTAAGGCGTTCTGATACGAAATATTCGGCTAGCGCCATCCAGGGGGTGTTCATGGTCATATCTCGCATTACGCAAGGGCATGAAAGGCGGACATTTGACTATGCCGTTGGGGAATACAAGTAAAATTACGTGTACCGCTCGCCCGTGAGTTGTGGCGCGGCGGTGCTGGTCCGCCGGGGCCTCGCCTGCTTTGTGTCGGAGGAGAGGTGAGAATTTTCTCGGGGAAAAGCGCCGGAAAATGTCTTGAACAAAACAGGAACATAATTGATGATGCAGGCGTGGGCCGCTAGGGTCCGGCTCCGGTCGATCGGCCGGATATGTGGTGAAGTGCGCAGGAAGTGGAGCCTGTCATGGCTGGTAGCGTCAACAAGGTCATTCTGGTCGGCAATCTCGGGCGCGATCCCGAAGTGCGGCGCCTCGGCAGCGGCGAGCCCGTGGTCAATCTCAGGATCGCCACCTCGGAAACCTGGCGCGACAAGCAGTCGGGCGAGCGCAAGGAGCGCACCGAGTGGCACTCCGTGGTGATTTTCAATGAGAACCTCGCCAAGGTCGCCGAGCAGTATTTGAAGAAGGGCTCGAAGGTTTACATCGAGGGCCAGCTGCAGACCCGCAAATGGCAGGATCAGCAGGGCGTCGAGAAGTACACCACCGAGATCGTGCTGCAGCGCTTCCGTGGCGAGCTCACCATTCTCGACAGCCGCGGCCAGGGCGGCGACGAGTTCGGTGGCGGCAGCGGCGGCTATGGCGACGAGGGCTCGTCAGGCGGTGGTTCCTTCGGCCGCTCGAGCCCGGTCGGCGGCGGTTCACGACAGCCGGCGATGGCGAGCGGCGGCGGCTCGCGCTCGTCGAGCCATCTCGACGACGACATCCCGTTCTAGTGAACCTGTCGATCGGCCTGCATTCGCAGGCTGATCGATGGCAGGCCTTATGAGCTCAGGGCAGCGGATCGAAAGGCTGGTGTCGCTTTTCGGTCTGCTGTTTCAGCAGCGCGTCGCACATCGCCTGCTCAATAGCCGAACTGCTCGCGCAGGATGCGCTCGTCCAGGCTGTGGCCGGGGTCGTGCAGCATGACGAGGTCGAGCGAGCGGTCGATCGCGATCTGCACCGAAATCACGTTGTCGATCTGGGTGTGGTCGGCGACGGCACTGACCGGACGCTTCTCCGCCTCCAGCACCGCGATCGTCACCTTGGCATGGTCGGGCAGCAGCGCGCCGCGCCAGCGCCTTGGCCGGAACGGCGAGAGCGGAGTCAGCGCCAGCAGTGGCGCGTCGAGCGGCAGGATCGGGCCGTTGGCCGAAAGATTGTAGGCGGTCGAGCCGGCCGGCGTCGCGAGCAGCACGCCGTCGGCGACGAGCTCGGACAGGCGCACCTGCCCGTCGACCGAGATGCGCAGCTTCGCCGCCTGATAGGAGCGGCGGAAGAGCGAGACCTCGTTGATCGCGCGCGCCTCGACGCGCTTGCCGTTGCAGTCGGCCGCCGTCATCACCAGCGGGTGGACGACGCTGCGATGGGCTGCCTCGAGCTTCTGGCGCAGGCCGCGCTCGCGGAATTCGTTCATCAGGAAACCGACCGAGCCGCGGTTCATGCCGTAGATCGGCTTGGCGGTGCCCATGAAGCGGTGCAGCGTCTGCAGCATCAGGCCGTCGCCGCCGAGCGCGACGATGACCTCGGCCTGCGCCGGGTCGGCATCGCCATAGCGCTCGACCAGCTTGGCGCGCGCGGCCTGGGCCTCGGGCGTCTCGCTGGCGACGAAGGAGATGGCGGCAAAGCGCTCGGTCATCGCGGGTATCCGGTCGGCATAGTCCTAGCGGTCTAACACGGAGCCGGCCTGGATCGCGAGCCGCCCTGCGAACACGTCGCCAAAAAGAAAGGCCGGGGCGCATGCCCCGGCCTTTCTCCAGCGGAGTGCGCGAGGGTCTCAGATCGCACTGCTCCACTGCACCGGTATGAGCTCGTAGCCATTGCCGGCCTTGGCGATATGGCCGGTGGCTGGGAAGGGCGCATGATAGAAGCAGACCTGCATCTTTTCCGTGGCAGCCATGTCGAGCAGCTTGCGGCGGGTGGCGGCAGCCTGGGGGCCGTCCATGTCGAACACCGCCGACCAGTCGGGATTGCGCACGAACAGGGCGGGGTGGTTGGTCGTGTCCGACAGCACCAGCAGCTTGCCGCTGCCGGAGGAGACCGCATAGACGGTGTGGCCCGGCGTATGGCCGGGCGCGGCGATCGCGGTCACGCCGGGCACGATCTCCTTGCCGGCCTCGTATTGCTTCACATCCTTGGCGACCGGCCCGAAGACGCGGCGCACGCCGGCGAAGGCGCCCTTCATCGCCTCGGGAGCGGCGCTCATCCTGGCGTCGTCCATCCAGAACGCCCATTCCGCGGCCGGTACCATCACCTCGGCATTCGGGAAGACGGCGGTGCCGTCCTTGAGCCGGAAGCCATTGATGTGGTCGCCGTGGAAATGGCTGAAGACCACGGTCGAGACATTCTTCGGATCGAGCCCGGCGGCCTGGAAGTTCTTCATCCAGGCGCCGGAGGTCGGCGCGCCGGAATCGCCGTTGCCGGTGTCGATCAGCACAATCTTGTCGCCGATCTGCAGCGCAAGCGTGGTGAAGGTGATCGAGAGCGCGTCGTTCGGTAGGTAAGCCTGCTCCATCGCCTTCTTCACGTCGGCGAGCTCGGCATTGCGGACGAAGCCCTCGAGCGGGCGCTTGGCAAAGCCGTCATTCAGGGCGGTGACGGTGATGTCGCCGACTTTGTAGCGGTAAAAACCCGGGTTCTGGTTCACGGACGCTCCTTGCGCTTGGGCCGGCGCGATGCCGGCGGGCAGGTCGAGCGCGGCCGCGGTGGCAAGCGCTCCGGCGCCTGCCATCACGGTGCGGCGCGAGGGTTCGAAACGGGCCATCGATCAGGCTCCAACAACGAGAAGGGCACGACCTCTTCCGGATGACGCCCCGCCAGCCGGAATCGTGCCCTGGGCATTGCTCAGCCCGAGCGCCAAACTAGCTTGGGGAACAACGCCTTCAACAGGCGTATGGTTTCCCAAGGTCAATTGTCCGTGAACTCGGCGCCATAGGACGGCTGAATCCGGGCGGTTGAATCACCATCTTCGCCGCCTTGGCTTCGCCCTTGAAATCGGGCGTGTTTTTCAGCCTAGGAAGTGGGCTGGTCAGGTTGGCTTCTGGCGAAGGCCTTGAGCAGTGCGGCGCATAGCGCGAGCGAGGCGAGCGCGCCATGGCCGGAGCAACCGGCGACCAGCGCCTCATAGGTCTGCTCCTCGGTCGCGACCGATTGCAGACTCCAGTTCCAGTCTGGTGCCTTTTGCCGGATGACGCTGACGGCGACGTCGATCTCTGCGCTGATCCGGCCGATCGCCTTCCAGAGCGAGCCCTGCTGGTAGATGCCGCCGGGCGGGGTGCGCGGGGCGAGCAGGGTTGTCGGCTTGCGCCGCACCGTGAAGCCGAGCGCCTCGTAGATGTCGGCATCGAGATTGCGGTCCGGGCGTCCGGTGCTCTCGCAGCGTTCGGCGAGAGCGAGCAGATGGTCGTGCTGGTCGGCGGAGGTCATTCCTCGCAACACCTCGTTCACGTCACCGGGGCGGCCATTGCCGAGCGAAATCCTGTCGGCCGATCGATCGCCGACAGGCCGGCGTTTACCGCCAGTCGACGGTGATCGCCAGTGCCATTCTGGCGCAAGGGAGCATGGCGGCCAAGCCGTCGGTGACTATCCGGCCGTCAGCTAGCCATGTCGCTCGAAGGGAGGCTGGTGCCGGCTGAGGGGATCGAACCCCCGACCTTCGGTTTACAAAACCGCTGCACTACCGCTGTGCTAAGCCGGCGCCTGCGCTGCGGTATCAGGCCGGTGGGGCGAGGGCAAGACTCGCCGCGGCGACTCGAACGCGCCCTGCGGCCAGGGAAGGCGTCGTGAGGCGGTTCGTCTCGACGAGGGATTTCGCTGGAGGGAAATCCCTCATTGCCGCGCAGGGCTGGTCCTTGGGCTCAGGCCGATTGGCACTCGTCGATGGAGGATGCGAGGTCGCGATCCGTACCGGCGATATCGAGGGCCGAGTTGAAAATCGGGAGAGCCGGCCGGCATCGGCGGGCATTCACTCGCCCGTAACCATCTAAGTCGATGCTTTTGCGAAAGCCTTGCCTGAGATGTGTCCATGCTGAGCCGTCGTTCCTTTACCATGTCCTCCCTCTCGCTCCTCGCTCCGGGCCTTGCCGGCTGCGGTGGCGGCAGCATCGTGGCGCTGCCGGAGATCACCGCGCCGAGAGGACCCAGCCTGACGCGCACGCTCGCGCGGCCGAACTATGCCCAGGTCTATGTAGAGTATCCGGGCGAGCGCTTCCCGGTGCCGGCGATCGACTATCAAAGCATCGAGCCGCGCTATCTGCGCCAGACGGTCGAGTTCCGCCGGCCTGAGCCGCCGGGCTCCATCGTCGTCGATCCGGGCTCCTACCATCTCTATTTCGTCGAATCGCAAGGTGTCGCGACGCGCTACGGCGTCGGCGTCGGCCGCGAGGGCTTCGGCTGGTCGGGGCAGGCGAAGATCAACATGAAGCGCGACTGGCCGGACTGGGTGCCGCCGCAGGAGATGATCGAACGCGATCCGCAGATCAGGGCCCAGCTCGAGCCGACCTCACGCGGTCCCGGCGTCCGCGGCGGGCCGAAAAACCCGCTGGGGGCGCGCACCATGTATCTGTTCGGCGACGGGCGCGATCTCGGCTACCGCATCCACGGCACGCTGGAGCCCTATACCGTCGGCACCAACGTCTCCTCGGGCTGCATCCGGATGATCAACCAGGACATCATCCATCTCTACGCCCGGGTCGCGCTGGGCACGCCGGTGACCGTGCTGCCGGTGTGAGGTGATCGTCGCTTCGGAGCGAAGACTCAGGCCGCCCTGTCGTCCCTGACGGGCTCTGCGATCTCGATGCGGTTGCGCCCGAGCAGCTTGGCCCGGTAGAGCGCGCGATCGGCGGCGGCCAGAAGCCCGCTCAGCTCGCTCTCGCCGGCGCCGGCCTCGGCCAGGCCGATGCTGACGGTCGCCGCGATGGCGAGCCCGTCACTGCGCGCCGCCGCCTCGGTGAAACGACGCGCGATATCCTCTCCGATCATGCGTGCAGTCTCCGCACCGGTCGCCGGCAGCAGGACCGCGAACTCCTCGCCGCCGAGTCGGGCGATCATGGCCCCAGGCCCTGCAGCCTCGCCGACGATGCGGGCGAACAGCGTCAGGACCTGATCGCCGACGTCGTGTCCATGCGTATCGTTGATCGCCTTGAAATGATCGAGGTCGAAGGCGAGGAGCGTGTGCGAGCCCTTCTGGGCCGCGCTGCGCAGCCGCTCGGGGCCGAGCTCGAAGAAGCCCTGGCGGTTGTTGAGGCCGGTCAGGAAGTCGGTCCGCGCGCTCGCCAGGAGCCGCGCCCGATCCTCCTCGCGCACCAGCGCAAGCAGGGACATCGACATCGCGACGCTGAACAGCACAGCCTCGTACATCGTCACCTTGGCGACGATGAGCGGCACGCCATCGCCCCATAGCGATGCGATCACGGGCGCGACGAACGTCCGAGCCAGATTGAAGAGGCCGTGGCAGGCGAAAACGGCGACCGCGATCGGGCGGGAGCGCAGTCCCTTCGCGGTACGGCTGCGGAGCAGGGCAATGGCGGTCAGGCCGCAGACGACTGCGATCGGGAAGGCGCTGACATAGTTCCAGAAGGCGGGGCCGAGCCCGGTGCCCGCCACGAACCAGGCTGCGCCGATCGCGGCCAGAATGCCTGCGGTGAGAGCCGCTGGCAGTTTCCTGTCATCCAGCAGCAGGGTCCCCTGCAGGACGAGCGTATAGCCCAGCAGCATGACGACATTGGTGAGTGCGGGCCCGGCGACGCCCGGCAGCAGGTTCCGGTTCAGGGCGAGGATGCATCCCGCGGCGAAAACGCCATAGGCTGCCGCCCAGAGGCCGAGCTCCCGCGATCGCAGGGGGTGTGCGTGCCGCTCCCACAGGGTCATGGCGGCTGCGACGAGCAGCGTTCCGAGCGTCAGGTACCAGAGGGTTGCAAGGTCCATCGCAGTCGTCGTCAGCGATGCCGGCGCCCGGCTGCCTGCATGATCAAGTCTCCCGACCCGTCCGACATGTCAGCCTGTGTGACCCATCCGGGTTAATGTCAGCTTGTCCGGGCAACGAAAAACCCCGCCCTTTCGGGCGGGGTTCGTGGGGCCGATCGGGTCGATCCTGGCTGACGGATCAGCCGTTGTCGTGGGTGAGGATGTCGCGATCCTTGGTCTCGGGCACGAAGAGCATGCCGATGACGAAGGTCATCATCGCGATCACGATCGGGTACCAGAGGCCGTAGAAGATGTCGCCGGTGCCGGCCACCATCGCGAAGGAGGTCGCGGGCAGCAGGCCGCCGAACCAGCCATTGCCGATATGGTAGGGCAGCGACATGCCGGTGTAGCGGATGCGGGTCGGGAAGAGCTCGACCAGCGCGGCCGCGATCGGGCCGTAGACCATGGTCACGTAGATCACGAGCACGGTCAGGATCGCGATGATCGTCAGCGACTGGGCGCTGAACAAGGCTCCCATGAAGCCGGTCTTGACGATGCGGGCATCGCCCGCCGCCGGGTAGCCGGCCGCGACCGCTTCCTTGCCGATGTTGGCCGCGAAGGCGGCGTCGATGGCGACGTCCTTGCCATTGACCGTGACCTTCGCCGGCGTGCCGGCCGGGGCCGGGGCCTGGGTGTACTGGATCGCCTGCGCGGCCAGCGTACGACGGGCGATGTCGCAGGGCTGGGTGAAGGTGCGCACGCCGACCGGATCGAAGACCGAGCCGCAGGTGGCGGGGTCGGCCACGACCTGGACCTTGACGTTCTCATGCGCCGCGGCGAGGCCGGGGTTGGCAGCCTTGGTGAGCGCGCCGAACAGCGGGAAATAGGTCAGCGCCGCGATCAGGCAGCCGGCCAGGATGATCGGCTTGCGCCCGATCTTGTCCGACAGCGCGCCGAACACGATGAAGCCGCCGGTTCCGAGGATGAGCGACCAGGCGATCAGCACGTTCGAGGTGTAGAGATCGACCTTGAGGATGCTCTGGATGAAGAACAGCGCGTAGAACTGGCCGGTGTACCAGACGACGGCCTGGCCGGCGGTGAGGCCGAACAGCGCGAGCAGCGCGATCTTGGCGTTCTTCCACTGGCCGAAGGCTTCCGACAGCGGGGCCTTCGAGCCGGTGCCCTCAGCCTTCATCTTCTGGAAGGCCGGCGATTCCTGCATCTGCAAGCGAATCCAGACCGAGATGGCGAGCAGGATGATCGAGGCCAGGAACGGGATGCGCCAGCCCCAGGCGGCGAAGTCGGCCTCGCCCATGGTGGTGCGGATGCCGAGGATGACGATCAGCGAGAGCAGCAGGCCGAGCGTCGCCGTGGTCTGGATCCAGGAGGTGTAGAAGCCGCGCCGTCCCGGAGGGGCATGCTCGGCGACATAGACCGCAGCGCCGCCGTATTCGCCGCCGAGCGCAAGGCCCTGCAGCATGCGCAGCGCGATCAGGATGACCGGGGCGATCCAGCCGATCGAGGCGTAGCTGGGCAGCAGGCCGACCAGGAAGGTCGAGGCGCCCATGATCAGGATGGTGACGAGGAAGGTGTATTTGCGGCCGATCAGGTCACCGAGGCGACCGAAGAACAGCGCGCCGAACGGGCGCACGAGGAAGCCCGCGGCGAAGGCCAGCAGGGCGAAGATGGCGCGCGTATTGGCGTCGAAGGCCGAGAAGAAATGCGCGCCGATCATCGTCGCGAGCGCGCCGTAGAGATAGAAATCGTACCATTCGAAGACCGTACCCAGGGAGGAGGCCAGAATGACCTTTCTTTCCTCCCTGGTCATCGGGCGCGGCCCTGCCGCCCCGGATGCTTGTGCCATGCTCATGAAGCGCTCCCGTCTTATCGTTCCCCCGGATGCGACGGACCACCCGCTGCACCCTCACGCCGCCTTTTTGGCGGTTCTTCGCTTGGAGCCGGCGAAACACCGACTCAGGGCAAAGGCCTTTGAAAAGCCAAGTTTGATGGGCTAGGAATGCGTCTACCCCCCGCAATCTTCAACCGAGCACTTGGTCTTGCACCGAAAGGCGTAAGACGAAGGATTGATCGGTCGCACCGGCCCGGGCGGCTCTAGATCGCATGACGACTCGCCTTGCCCGGCACGAGCCGCTAACCTTTCGCTAACCATGCCGGTTTCGCGCCGGCTGCGAGCGCAGGAAGGGGAGTTGGCGATGAGAATTCGCTCCGGAATGCCTCTGGTCGTCGTGTTCGCCGGACTCTGCGGAGTCGCATCTCCGGCTGCTGCGGCCCCAGGATTCGTTGCGGCGCCTGCCGTCGGCGGCCTGTCCACTCCGGCAATGCGTTTTGCCCCGACGCGGCCAGTCGTGCGCCCCGGCCATGTTCGTCACGGCCGTGCCGGCATCTATAACGCCGGCTACCCCGGCTTCTATGGCTGGCCGAGCGGCCAGCAGACCGTGGTCGTGCTACCCGAGGCCAGCGAGCCGCCGCCGGTGAAGGAGCCTTCGATTCCGGTTGCGATCGGGATTCCGCGCCCACCTGCGGCCGATCCGGTCCTGTACCGGATCGAGACGCGCCGGGGGCAGCCGGTCGTCAGGGTCATGCGCTTCAGCAGCGAGGGCCGGGTGGCGCGGCGCTGAGACCTAGTTGCGCCGGGTCGCGGCGTAGAGCGCGATCGCGGTCGCGTTCGAGACGTTGAGGCTCTTGATCGCGCCGGGCATGTCGAGCCGGGCGAGATGGTCGCAAAGCTCGCGCGAGCGCTGGCGCAGGCCCTTGCCTTCGGCGCCCATCACCAGGACAAGCGGGCGGCGTAGCGGGACCTCGTCGAGCGAGACGTCCCCTTCCGAATCGAAGCCGAGCCGCAGGAAGCCGCGCTCGCCGAGCTTGTCGAGCGCATCCCCCAGATTCTTCACCGCGACCAGCGGCACATGCTCGAGCGCGCCCGAGGCCGATTTCGCCAGCACGCCCGTCGCGGCCGGCGAATGGCGGATGGTGACGATGACGGCCGCGACGCCAAAGGCGGCCGCCGAGCGCAGGATCGCCCCGACATTATGCGGATCGGTGATCTGGTCGAGCGCCAGGACGATCGCATCGTCAGGCAGGCTATCGAGATCGGGCGAGGGCAGGGGATCGCAGATCAGATAGAGCCCCTGATGCACCGCATCCGGCGTCAGCAAACGGTCGATCTGCGAGGGCCGCACCATTTCGGGGACGAGCGGCAATTCACCGACCTCCTCGGTCAGGCGCTTCAGGGCGTTCTCGGTGGCGAGCAGCTTGCGGAAGCGCCGGCGCGGATTGCGCAGCGCCTCGATCACCGGATGGGCGCCGTAGAGGATCGCCTCATCGATCTCGCCGGGCCGGTGCGGCGGCGGGCCGTCCCGATGCGGGCGACCGTGGCGGCTCTGGGGACGGGGGCGGGACGGGGCGGACATCATGGCTCCGGAAAGGTGACGCCATGCCCTGCCATGGCGCGGCCGGCTTGGCCAGCCCGAAGGCGGAGAAGCGGGATTTTCAACTCATCGACCGCAAGGAGAAAAATGCAGATGACAACGACGGATGAGCGCCTGTTCGTGGTGACCGGCGGGCCGGGGGCCGGCAAGACGACCCTACTCGCCGCGTTGGCGGCGGCTGGCCAAGCCGTCGCGCCGGAGGCGGGGCGGGCGATCATCCGCGACCAGCTCGCCGTCGACGGGCCGGCCTTGCCCTGGCGCGACCGGGCGCTGTTCGCCGAGCTGATGCTTGGCTTCGATCTGCGCTCCCATGGCGAGTCGCAGGCGAGCGCGTCTCCGGTCTTCTTCGATCGCGGCGTGCCGGACAGCATCGGCTATCTCAGGCTGTGCGGGCTGCCGGTGCCGGAGCATTTCGAGTGCGCGGCCCGCGTCTTCCGTTACGCTCCCGTCGTTTTCGCCGCGCCGCCCTGGCGCGAAATCTATGCGCAGGATGCCGAACGCAAGCAGGATTTCGCCGAGGCCGAGCGCACCTATGAGGCGGTCACTGCGGCCTATCGCGAGCATGGCTACGAACTCGTCGAGCTGCCGCGCGCCGATGTCGGCACGCGGGCTGCCTTCGTGCTGGACCGGGTGCGCGGCCTTGCTTCCGAAAGGTGCTGATCCGCGCTAGATTCAGCCGTTCGCCGCAGCCCCGGGAGGCGCGTCATGGCGGAAAGCCCAGAGGCCGGCACGATGCGTTCGGGCCGGACGCTGAACCATCTCGTGCCCGGCCGCGACTGCGGCGACTGCGTCGCCTGCTGCGAGGTACTGCGCATCGTCGATCCCGAGGTCGGCAAGCCGGCGGGCGTCATGTGCCGTCACAACACCGGTAAGGGCTGCGGCATTCATGCGATGCGGCCGGATATCTGCCGGAGCTGGTTCTGCCTGTGGCGGCGCATCGACGCCATGCCGGACGAGGCGCGGCCGGACCGGAGCGGCGTGATCTTCTGTCTGGAGGGTGAGGACAGCCATCCGAATCCGTTCGCGCGCTTCTGCGTCGTGGCGCGGCCCGTCGCCGGCTCGCGGGCGCTGCGCAGCGCGCTCGTCCGGCAGGTCATCGCCATGTTCGTCCGACAGGGGGACCTCCCGGTCTGGGTGCATCGCCATGGCGTGCGCAGCCTGATTCACCCGCCGCCGGACCTCGCCGATGCGATCGAACGGCCGGAAACGACGCCTTTCCAAGCCTTCGTCCCGGCCGCGCTCGCCTGGCGTGAGCGTCATCGCGCTAGCTGGCCGCAGGGTTAGACGACGGTCGGCGCGATTGCTTGTCGCGAGCATGTTCCGCAAAATTGGGGACCACTTTTGCGATAAGAACGTGCTCAACTTATTGATTTTGCGCGAATTCTTATCGTTCGACCGCAAGCGGTCGAACGGAAAGCGCGCGAGATGGCTTTTAGGCGTTGACAGGCGGCGGCCCTCTCCTCATAAGTCCGCCCGCGCCTGCCGCCCTTCACAAAAGTGAAACAGGCGGTTGCGGCCGATCCTTCGGGTTCGGCCTGCGGCAAGGCGGGGGAATGTCCCGAGCGGCAAAGGGGGCGGACTGTAAATCCGCTGGCTATGCCTTCGCAGGTTCGAGTCCTGCTTCCCCCACCACCTTGCTCTTTGGAGCGCTGGTCTATCTCAAGCTTTCGGCACGACGCCCGCACTTGACGATGAGGCGCGGGATAGATTGTGGCCTGGCCCGTCGCGCTATCGCAGTGGCGGCGCGTAGAGCACGCCGCCCATGTTCCAGAGCTGGTTGAGGCCGCGCGGAATGGCGAGCTTCGAGCCGGTGCCGAGATTCCGCTCGTAGATCTCGGCATAGTTGCCGCTCGCCTTGACGGAGCGGACTGCCCAGTCGGCCTCGAGGCCGAGCGCCTTGCCGAAGCCGCCCTCGGCGCCGGTGAAGCGGCGCACATCCGGCTTCTGGGACTTCAGCGCCTCCTCGACATTGCCCACGGATATGCCGAGCTCCTCGGCGTTGACCAGGGCGAAATTCACCCATTTCACCACGTTGAACCAGGCGAAGTCATCGCCGCGCACCACCGGGCCGAGCGGCTCCTTCGAGATCACGTCGGGTAGCACCACCGCATCGGCCGGCTTCGCCAGCTTGAGACGCTCGCCATGCAGGGCCGACTGGTCGCGGGTCAGCACGTCGCATTGCCCGGACTGGAAGGCGGCGAGGGCCTCGGCTGCGCTCGGGAAGGCCTTCTCCTCATAGGCCATCGAGTTCGCCTTGAAGAAGTCGGCGAGGTTGGCTTGCGTCGTGGTGCCGGACTCGACGCAGATCTTCGCCTTGTCGAGCGAGAGGGCCCCGTCGACATTGAGCGCGCGCTTGGCCAGGAAGCCCTGGCCGTCATGGAAGGTGATGCCGGCGAAGGCGAGGCCGAGGCCCGCCTCGCGTTCCAGCGTCCAGGTCGAGTTGCGCGCCAGGAGGTCGACCTTGCCGCCTTTCAGTGCCTCGAAGCGCTCGCTGGCCGAGAACGGCGTGAAGGCGACCTTGCCGGCATCGCCGAGCACGGCGGCTGCGACGGCGCGACAGAAATCGACATCGAAGCCGCGCCAGTTGCCCTGGGCATCCTTCTCGGAGAATCCGGCGACGCCCTCGCTGACGCCGCATTGCAGCGTGCCGCGCTGCTTCACCGTGTCGAGCGTTCCGGCGCTGGCCGGTACTGCAGACAGGCTCGCCAGCGCGCTGAAGGCGAGCGAGGAAACCCAGGAAGCCTTCGACATGGCTCTCGTCTCCTTTCGAATCTCTGCGGGGGAAGCGGGGCCGGTCACAGCGTCGCCTTGTGGCGGATGATAACCTTGGTCCCGACCGGAACGCGGTCGTAGAGGTCGACGATGTCTCCATTGGCGAGCCGGAAGCAGCCCGACGAGATCGCCTGGCCGATCGTCTCGGGCTGGTTGGTGCCGTGGACGCGGAACACGGTCGAGCCGAGATAGAGCGCGCGTGCCCCCATCGGGTTGCCGGGACCGCCGGCCATGAAGCGCGGCAGATAGGGCTGGCGCTGCAGCATCTCCGGCGGCGGGCGCCAGTCCGGCCATTCGGCCTTGCGGCTGACCTGGACCTGGCCGGACCAGGTGAAGCCCTCGCGGCCGACGCCGATGCCGTAGCGCAGCGCCCGGCCATTGCCCTGCACGACATAGAGGAAGCGCTCGGCCGAATGGATCACGACTGTGCCCGGCGCCTCGTTCGAGCGGAACAGCACCATCTGGCGGGCATAGGGGCCCTCGGTGATGCTGACCTCCTCGGTCGAGACGCGGCCCGGCTCGTCGCCGATGTCCATCGTCTCCTGCATCGCAGCGGGCGGCCGCGGCTGGGCCGCGCCGGGCAGGGCGAGGAGCGGCGCAGCCAGCCCGCAGGCGAGCAGGCTGCGCAGGGCGGTGCGAAGGGGGCTCATGGCGTCGTCTCCCTCAGCCGCAACGGGCATAGATGAAGGTGCCGTAGCGCCGCTGCGCATCCGCATCGACGAAACGCATCACCAGCATCGACTTGCTGTGCGAGAGGATCTCGCGGTCCTGCGGATCGCCGGCCGGCGCCTCGAAGCCGACATAGGTCTTGCCGCCGGCCCCGGCCTTCAGCCTGAGCTCATAGGGCTTGGGATCGTCGGCGACATGCATCATCACGCCGTCGCCGGGCCCCTGCGTGATCGCATAGGGCTGCTTGCACCCCGCCCGCGCTTCCGCCTCGGTGCGCTTGCGGTCCTTGTCGGTGTGGAAGGAGGCGATGCCCCAGCGCCCGACCAGGGCATCGCGCGAGATGTTCGCTGGAGCCGGCGCGCTCGTCGCGCTGCTGCTCGAGCCGGATAACCCTTCGCCACCGCCGCAGCCGGCGAGGAGCAGCGGTAGCAGCAGGCCGCAGGCCGGGCCGCCGATGGGGAAGCGCTTCGCGCTTACAAGCTCCACATGTCTGTGTGTCATTGTCCCTCCTGGGCGTGTCATCGGGCATCGATGCGCTTGACGAAGTGGCTTGTGGTCTGACTCCGCGCTGCTGATCAGAGCCTTCCGGAGAGGCTCACCATGCCCGCCAGTCTAAAAGGGGAGACGGGACTCCCGATAGGACAGCCGCAAAACGGATCGCGATCAACCCCTGGATGCTTGGGGTGGAGACGGGCAGGACTGTCAGGGGGCTCGCATCTGCTCTTCGACACGGGCCTTGCTAGGCTAATCTCAGATCGCCGCCGCCATCTCCGACAGCTTCGCGACCGTATTGATGTTGCGGGCGGTGCCGCGCGCGGCGGCCGGGATCTTGAGCTTCGAATCGCCCATTCCTGAGCCGTAGGCGATGTAGATCTCGCGTCTGCCGAGCCGCATCTCCTCGTCGCGGCGGCCGCGCGCCTGGTCGAGCGCGTCGGCCGGCGGCGGATCGTCGAGAAAGACGGCGACGGTCCGGTTCGGCGGCTGGTCGCTGAACGGGTTGGCCTTCAACACGGCCGCGATCTCGTCGGCCGAGCGCAGGAGCACGCCGACCGGCTTGCCGGCATAGGCTTCGAGCCGCCGTTCCAGTGCAGCCTTGACCTGTGCCTCGCTGCCTTCGGCGCTGAAGACGACGTTGCCGCTCGCGATATAGGTCGCGACATGCTGGAAGCCCTCGGCGATGCACATCGCCTTCAGATCCGCCATGGCGAGCTTGCCGGTCCCGCCGACATTCACCGCGCGCAGCAAGCCCACATAGATCGGCATGGATTCCCGGCTCCTCGATCAGGGCAGGGTAGCGCGTCGCGGCGAAAAGTGGAGCCAGTTGTCCGGCGCGAGGAACAGGGACGTCGTCTTTGCCGTGAGATCGAACCTGGCCGAGCGGCGCCATGCCTCAGGGCAGGTGGATCAGCAGGGCAAGCAGGCCGACGGCGTGGATCAGCACGAGCAGCCGCATCGGAACGGCGGCGACGACCTCGGCCTCGAACGGACAATACAGATCGTCGAACTCTGACATGTCGCTTCCCCCGACATGGTCCTACCGAGGCTGCTGACCGGTTTCGCCCCCCATTTGGGGGGATTTTGTCGCATGGGCTCGAATTTCGCTCTTTCGCCCCCAAATGGGGGCAGCCGGGCGGCGCTGCCGCGCTAGATTTGCCGCCGGGGAGAGGGATGATGGCGATCGCGCTTTTCAGCACAGCCGTGGCCGCTGCCGGCGCCCTGGCCTTCGGCACCCTCGCCGGAGGGGCGGCGCTCGGCCTGTTCACCGGCGCCGCGATCTGGCTGGGCCAGCGTGCCTTGAGCGATAGCTGAGCCCGTTTGCCTGCGCCTCAGGTGGATGAGCCGATCTTCTTCGCCGGAATGGGTTGACACTGACCGGTCCGATGCGGAATTTGGCGGCCCGGCGCGGGTGTAGCTCAATGGTAGAGCAGCAGCCTTCCAAGCTGAATACGAGGGTTCGATTCCCTTCACCCGCTCCAGCCTCCTCTGAATGATCGCGTGATGTGCGCCGGATTCGCTGAATGCCGGCGGCTCGATTTGCCGCGCCCGAGTCACGCCGCCGGGCATGATCGTCGATCTCGGTCGATATCCCAATCATGCTCAGATTGCGGCGCGATATCGATACGCAGCCGAACGCTATTCTATTGTGGGCTGAGCCGGGAATTGCCATGATTGCTCGCCGATGACGGCGCTCCCCATGGATAATCTCGCGGAAGCGAGCGAAAATCGTACTGATCGACGCAAAGCCCCGCACGCGGTGCTGGACATATTTCCGCCGCAAGACAGGAGAACTGCCATGCTCAAGATAGCCATCGCCGCAGTAGGGTTCGCTGCTCTCAGCCTCGCGACGGCTCCGGCCTTCGCCCAGGGCGGCAAGAAGGGCCAGGATGAGTTCCTCGGCGTCGACCTCGACACCGGCCGGACCTATTACGACGGCCGCAACGACGGCAAATACTGCCTCTATAAGACGGTGCGCGTCTTCAATCGCTATACCGGCTACTACGAGAACCGCCGCGTGCGCCGCTGCGGCCGCGGCCTCTATATGTGAGGGCTGTCATGAACCGTATCGCGAAGTTCATCGTCGGCCTCGGCCTTGCGTCCGCCGCCGCGGCCTGCGGCCCGACCGTCGTCGCCGATCCCAATGGCCGTCTCATCAACACCGGGCTGGTGCAGGAGGGCGACTGCCTGACCCGCACGGTCATGGTCTATGACCGCGAGGTCGGCTATGAGCGCCCGGTCGAGCAGCGCTTCTGCGGCGGGCGGGCGCGTATCGCCCGCTGATCATCCCATTTGATCCTGTGCAGGCCCCGCCACGACTGTGGCGGGGCCTGTCCTTTTGCTAGGCTATAGTGACTGAATCGCTCGGATCGTTCCGGAGACGCGTCACATGCCGAAATTCTGCAAGTTCACCTCGCCCAGCGACGGCAAGCCGGTCTATGTCAATCCCGACCAGGTTTGCGTGGTCTACACCTTCAAGGGCCAGCCGCCCGATACGATCCTCGGCTTCCGCAAGGACTTCCAGCTCGGTGTGAAGGAAAGCCTGGAAGAGGCTG
>Ga0065165_1000670_pt1 | contig 49284 bp, 17 predicted proteins | sample AraplaMF_Cvi_mMF_FD_63813 | JGI IMG/M metagenome (GOLD analysis project Ga0065165, IMG submission 63813) | Arabidopsis root microbial communities from the University of North Carolina, USA - plate scrape MF_Cvi_mMF (version 2) (version 3) | ecosystem: Host-associated > Plants > Roots >...
GGAGCGAATAGAAACGGATTCTGCGCGCTGGCGTATATCCGTACCGATTGCAGCCTAAGGCGGTTCACCACGCTTGCGGGCAGCATGTAGCCCAGGGTTATATTGCGCACTTTAACGAATGAGCCGTCGAAGTACGACATTGACGAAGCGTACACCGGGGTCTCCTGGTTTTGATTGGGTCGGGGATACTCGTTCGTAGGATTTTCGGGAGTCCAGTAATTTACGTCGAGGTTGTTATACCGGCCGAACAAATTGTTGTAGTTGCTGTGGAACAAACTTCTGATCATACTTCCCTGCCGTACGTATACGAAGAAAGAGAGGTCTATTCCTTTAAATGCAAAACGGTTGGTCATGCCGCCAGTCCAATCGGGAATATCCGATCCGAGAATGACACGGTCGTCGGCGTTCACTTTTCCGTCAGCACCGGCTATGAGGTTCCCGTTGGCATCGCGCCCCGCAAGGTCGGCAACTTTGATCTCTCCCGGCTTGCGCTGGTATTTGGTGGCCTCATCGGCTTCACTGCTCTGCCATATGCCAATCTTTTTATAATCGTAGAATACGGTAAGCGGTTTTCCGATAAACCAACTGTTGCCGATATCATCTTGCTTGCCGCCATACAACTCGACAATGGCTTCGCGGTTCGCATAAAAGTTGAGATCGGTTGACCACTGGAAGCCATTATTACTTTCAATGTTTACGGTAGAGATTGATATCTCAATACCCTTATTGCGGGTCTTGCCTACGTTTTGCAGCATAACATTGGAAGTTCCCTGCGTAGGCGGAAGCTGGCGATCCAATAAAAGGTCAGAGGTGTTCTGCTGATAGATATCCAGTGAGCCTTCAATACGGCCGTTGAAGAACCCGAAGTCTATACCAAAATTGACCGATGCTGTGGATTCCCATTTCAAATCGGGATTAGGCAGGTTGTTTACCCGATAGCCATAGCCGCCACTGGTACCAAAAACATATGTCGTCCGGTTCAGGTTACCGAGTGTAGCATACGGGTTGATGCCGGTGTTGCCGGTTTGTCCGTAGCTCGCGCGGATTTTGAGGTTTGATAAGAAGGGGACGTCTTTCAGGAAGTCTTCTTCGTTTATCTTCCAGCCCACCGCAGCCGAGGGGAAGAAGCCCCACTTGTTCCCCGGAGAGAAGCGTGAGGAGCCATCGGCACGGCCGGTAAACGTTAACAGGTACTTGTCTTTAAATCCATATTGCAGACGGCCCATGTACGACAGAATGGTCCACTGTCTGTAATCGCTCCCTACGCCTTCAATGATGGGCGCCGCACCGATATTATAGCTCTGCATGTATTCGATGGGCACGCCTCGTACGCGGGCATCGTAATACTCGTTCGTCTGGCGTTGAATGCTGTAGAGACCGGTAACGTTTAAGCTATGGTATGTGCCGATAGTCTTGGAATAGTTTACAATGTTTTCCAGTGTATACGCGAATGTGCTCCAGTTTTGTGTGCGGGCAGTAGGATCGCCCAGGCGACGACCGTTGGTATACCGACCGTTAAATTCATCACGACGGCGGGTCTGGTAATCCGGGCCGAAGTTCAACCGGTAGGTGAGGCCTTCCATCAGTTTATACTCACCGTACACGCTGCTGAAGATGCGTGTGCGCTGGTCTTCGCGAATGGTGGCCCCTTTCACAATTTCGCTGAGTGGATTGGAACGCAGACCATCGGCCGTGGGCAAGAAGTTCAATGTGCCGTCTGCATTGTAAGGCTGGCCCAGTGGGTTTGCAAACAGCGCTTCGGGAAGTGGGTTGAATCCATCACCGTTTTGCACGTTGAAGGAGGTTAGGGTAGAGGCACCCACCTTTAGCCGATCATTCACCTGGTGATCGAGGTTAACCCGGAATGTATACCGGGAGAAGTTCTGATGGGGCACAATACCCTTGTCATCGAAGTATCCACCGGTAATGGCAAACTTTGTTTTTTCGTTTCCACCCAGCAAGCTTATCTGGTGGCTTTGCTGACGTCCGTTCTTTATTATCAGATCCTGGTAGTCCATCGAGCGGCCACTCGCCAGACCTTCGAGCTCTACCGGTTCGAATAGGTTTTTATCAGCAGCCACCGGATCATTGTCATTGTAGTTCCCGGTAGCTCTGCGAGACTCACGCTTGTACTCAGCATATTCCTCGCCATTCATCATGTCGATCTTTCCAATGGCGCTCGATACACCATAGTATCCGTCGTAAGAGATTACGGTCTTGCCGGTTGTCCCGCGCTTGGTGGTGATGATAACAACACCGTTCGCACCGCGCGATCCATAGATGGCTGTAGCCGAAGCATCTTTCAATACTTCCATCGACTGTATGTCCTGCTGGTTCAAATCGTTGATACCACCGGCTAACGGTATACCGTCGACGACATAAAGCGGTTCATTTCCGGCTGAGAACGATCTACGGCCTCGTATGCGTACGCTGGCGCCGGCACCGGGCTTTGTGCCGGTTGCCACAACATCAACACCGGCAATTCGCCCTTGTAAAGCCTGCTGTACGTTAGTGATTGGTAACTCGCTAATTTGTTTAGATGAGACGGATGCAACCGAGCCTGTTATATCGCTCTTCTTCTGTGTGCCATAACCGACAACCACAATTTCAGAAAGCTGCTCCATATCCGAAGCCAGTGTTACATCGATAACAGACTGGCCATTGACAGCCTTTTCCTGTGTCTGGTAGCCAATAAACGTAAACACCAGCACTACATTCGACTGGCCTTCGGGTAACTGTAGTGAGTAATTTCCATCGGCGTCGCTGGCAGCGCCAATTGCCGTTCCTTTAATAAGGACATTTACGCCGGGCATTCCGCTGCCGGCATCGTCTGTGATCTTTCCGCGGATCGTTCCGGTCTGGACGCTTACGTGAGATGCGTAATCAACGCGGGCATGGCTTGTGATATGGCCTAAAAGCAGGCATGCAACAAGCATCGTAACGCCCCGAGGGTAGTAGCGTACTGATTTTATCATAGGTAATCGTTTGGGTTATACTCCTATGACGCAATCGTTTGTGGGTCAACCTGACGTTCCGTATATCTTTTTTTTAGACCGGCTGTGTACACTTAGTGTGTGCGTGTGTGCACTGCTATAACAGAAGAAGCCGTCTCCGATATTTGTGTAAACACGGAGACGGCTTCTGCTTTTTTACGAAGATCAGAACGTATAATTAACACTCACCCGGAAGTTTCGCGGAGCTTCCGTTTGGTAGCTAAATACCGGCGAGTATGTACCGTTGCCGTTTGGTGGTGCATAGCCACCGTACGTCATCCAGTCTTCGTAGGAGCCGCTGTAGAGGTATTTATCGAGGATGTTGAAGACGTTTACCGCAACTTTGAATTTGTCTTTCTTCCAAAAGATACCGCCATCGACCTTAAAGTAGTCTTTCAGTTCCATCTCGGGCGATGGTGCCGCAAGGTAGAAGGTAGCGCGGTCCATAAGGTTGGTAAAGCCTGCGGAAAGGCCTATGCCTTTGAGCGGGCCGTTGGTAAGTTCATAGTTCAACCAGGCATTCATGGTGTGTCTGGCAAAGCCGGGCACAAGATCATCCACGTGAATATACGATATGCTTTCGTCTACTTTGGTAACACGTGAGTCGGTATAGGCATAGTTGGCCGTTAGTGTAAGGCCAGGGACGATGGTTCCGCGTACATCGAACTCAATGCCCTGTGCCCGCTTCTGGCCAAGCTCAATGCTGGTGGGCGTATTCTCCGGGGCGGTAGGGTCGGCGATGAGTTCGTTGTTCTTCAGGATTCGGTAGATGGACAGTGTAGCGTTCCATCCGGTGGCGAAGTCTTTCTTTATGCCGACTTCCATGTTGTTGCCGGTGATGGGCTGTATCTTTTTACCATCCGTGCGGATTCCGGTCTGTGGCACGAAGGCCTGGTCATACAGTGCGTATACCGACAATTGGTTGGTTATAGAAGCACTCAAGCCCACTCGCGGCGTAAAGTGGTCGGCATCTTCGGCGGTGTAGCTCGACGATTGTCCGAGATGCGTGAAGCGACCGGCCAGGGTGAGGCGAATCTTGTTTTCAAGAAAGCCAAGTTCATCCTGTACATATACGGCGGTGTAGCGCATGGCCTGCAGGCCGTACGACAGCTCTGCCCGTTGCTCCAGGGGCATGGAGCGGTCGAAGTTCGGATAGCCGGTAACGGGAATACCGAGGTATGGATTCTTAGGATCGAACGGAGCGGCTTCCGTGTCGAGATCGAAGCCTTGTCCGTAATCTGCCATATATTGTTTATCGGCCATATCAAGACCGGCCAGTATCCGATGGCGGATAGAGCCCGTCTGCGCTTCACCGTTTACGAAGAGCTGTGCCATGGTCATGGTGCTTTTAGCATCCCAGATACCGAGACGACGGATGTACGTTCCGTCGGCGTATACAGCAGAGTCGTTTGGCCACATGGATGTTCCGATTTGCGTATAGAGGAAGCGGGCCACCTGTGCGGTGAGTTTCCACTTGTCGTCAAAGGAGTGCTGTAGGTTTACGTATACACTGTGGTCGTCCATTTTATTCCCGGGTGTGCCGGCGGGCAGCGACGTGAAGTCAACCGGCAGAGTGCCGTAGCCGTCTTTCGTGAATACATAGAATGAGCCGACGTTGCTCATGTTTGCGCGCTGATAGTTATACTCCAGGGTTAGCTTGGTCTTTTCGTCCAGCTGATACGATATGACCGGGGCAATGGCGTAGCGGTCATTGTATTCGTTGGCACGGTGTGACTTCCGGTTTTGAGCGGAGAGGTTCAACCGGTACAGCAGGCGGCCGTCTTTGCTTAGCTTGCCGTCGAGGTCCAGCGTAGAGCGGAACAGGCCGTAGCTTCCCGCGGTAATTGATGCTTCGCCTTTTGTGCGACCGGTTGGCTTTTTAGTGACCACGTTGTATAAGCCCGAGGGATCGCCGCTGGCCAGCATAAAGCCTGCGGGACCTTTCACGAATTCGATATGGTCTACAAACGACATATCCTCGGTAAGCGGCCCCCACCACGATGTTACGGTGTTGAACCCATTGCGGAAGGCTTGCAGGCGCGAGCCGCGCGCGCTGATGTTGGTATACATATCGCCCCAGTGTTCGGTGCGTGTAACGCCACTTACGTTGCGGATAAGCCCGTCGCTCATACTGATCACCTGCTGATCTTTCAATACGTCACCGGTTACAACCTGAATGTTCTGAGGTGTTTCAAGTAGGGTAGACTGCAGGCGAAGGCTGGGCGACGTAACGTCGGCCTTATAGCCTTCACGGGCGCCTTTCACCTCTACTTCCTGCAGCTGCCGCGATGTTTCGTCGAGTGTGATCGACACGGTAGTGTTCTGATTTGCCACAACCTCTACCGTTTGTTCTTTCGGGTTGAAGCCCACGAACGTTGCGACCAGAATCTGCAAGCCGGGTGTAACGCGTTTTATTTCGAATCGGCCGTCAGCATTGGTCATAGCGCCTTTGCTGGTTCCTTTCAGAACAACGCTAACGTACTGGGCCGGGCTGCTGTCGGACGTGACAATGGAGCCGCTGATACTTCCATGCTGGCTTTGTGCCTGCGCGTGTGCCGCCACGAACAGTACAAGCAGCCACAGTATATGCCGGGTGTGTTTCATTACGAGGTATAAATATTTCATTATAAGATGGTTAGTGCCGCAAAAATAGGTTGGGCATACAACGGTGTGCAATAACCAGCGGGGGTGAAATGGGGGTACCCTCTACAGGGGATATGAATCAGCGCGAGGGCGGAGTGCGAGAGCAGAGGAAATGCATGGAGGCGGGGATATAGATCAGCGTGAGGACGGAGGGCGAGAGCGGAGGAAGGCATGGAGGCGGGGGTATAAATCAGCGTGAGGACGGAGGGCGAGAGCGGAGGAATGCATGACGGGGGCTGTGAATCAGGGTGAGGGCGGAGAGCGTAAGAATGAAGGAAGAGGAATACGGGAGAAAGGGGGAAGAGAAAAAGGGAGCAAAGTATATGTGAGGACATCCATTCTTTTGGGGTTGGGGTAAAAGCATTAACTTACGCAATGCCCTATTCTATACTTCGTTGTTTTTTGATTGGTCTGTGTGTTCAGGCTTCGGTTTGTTGCTATGCGCAGCAGCGGATGGTTAAGGTTCCGAAGACATTGGATTCGTTGGAGTGGTTTCTCAAAAGCCAGCCGGTGGATACGGTGTATACGCTGGCCATGAAGGATTGCGCCTTTACGTACATTATAAAAGGGGAGTATGCGCGGGCAGACTCGTTACGGGCGGAGTTAGAGAAGCTACGGGGCACGATAAACTATTACCGGATAGATTATTTTGTTCCGTTTATAAAGGCTACGTACGCGTATCACCATAATGACCCGCAGGGATGCCTTCGCAACTTTAAAGAAGCATTGGCGGCCTTGCTACGGAACCAACGTCGCTATAAACCCGAAACACGGGAGAGCGCGTTGAATAATGTGTCGGTGGCGTTCAGCCGGGCGCAGCTCTACGATAGCGCGATGCACTACGCGTTGATGGCTATTCGGGTACAGGAACAATACCACTTTACAGACGCCAGCGCTTACCTGACGGTTGGCAATGTGCTGACACGATACCAGAAGTACGACCAGGCGCTGCCGTATTATAAGAAGGCCCAGGAGATCAATACGGCCAACAACCACATACGTGGGCTGGCCATTGTGGAGAATAAGCTCGGAGCCCTGCATCACGATATGGGCAGGTTTAATGAGGCCATGACGTATTATCAGGCCGGGCTTTACCATGCGGAAGAAGCCAACTACCCACTGCTGCAAGCCGATGTACTGATAAACCTGGGGCTTACGGCTGTGGCGCTTGAACAGTTTGCCCGGGCCGAGGCCTACTTTAAACGGGGGGAGAAACTGAGCAGGACATTACAGAATACCGAAAGCCTCAAGACAAATCTGCATAACCAGGGTGAGTTGTACCGGGAGATGGGCAAGTACACATTGGCGGAGCAGTATTACCTGGAAGCCCTCGCGCTTGCCCGCCAGGGCGAGAATCACCAGTCGATCTATACGGCACACCAGGCGCTGGCCGAGCTCTACCGCGATACCAAGGACTATGCGAAGGCCTTTGACTATCTAACCACTGCCGGGCAGTATAAGGATTCAATCTTTCAGACGGAAACGGCCGATAAGGTTCAGGAACTGCTGCTAAAGTATGAGGCCGATAAGAAGCAGCAGGAAATTGAACTGCTGAACCAACAGAATATGGTGCAGCGCCTTCAGCTTACCGTAAAGCGACGGAACGAGCTGCTATTGCTGGCGGGTATTATTGCCGTGGCGGCAGGGGTAGTATTTGTTTACCGTCGCTATCGCCTCAAGAATCAGCTGGAGGTGGAGAAGGTCCGCACCAGTATTGCGGCCGACTTTCACGATGAACTTGGCGCCAACCTGAGCAGCATTGCCCTATACAGCGATTTGCTGATGAAGAACCCGGGCATACACACCACGCAGACCACGCCGTTGCTGGAGAATATAAACCAGAACGCCCGCCAGACGGTCTCGGCCATCAGCGATCTGATCTGGACCATCAAACCTGATAACGACATTCTGGAAGGCACGCTGTTGCGGATGAAGGAGTTTTCCATTCCGCTAATGGAGGCTAAGAACATTGCCTTTGATTTTGCTATACAGGAGTCGCTGCGCAGTATTACTCTGGATATGACCACGCGCAAGGTTTTATACCTGGTTTTTAAGGAAGCGATCAACAACGCCATGAAGTATGCCGACGCTACTAAGGTAGTGGTAACACTGGCCGAACAGGCGGGATGGATAGTCCTGGATGTAACAGATAACGGGGTGGGCTGCGACCTGACGGCCGCGCGCCGGGGTAACGGCCTTGTGAATATGAAGACACGCGCTAGCCAGATTCAGGGAGAGTTAACCATTAGCATGGCACCCGGCAAAGGCTGCTCGGTTACGCTGCGTTTCAAGGCCCGGTAAAGCATTACACATAATCATGTGTGGGTGCCCGCTGTATTTTGACTTACTTTGTTTCTCCTAAAGACTATTCCTATGCCGATTCATGTTCTTATCGTAGACGACAATGCCTCGTACCGTGAGGGGCTCCGTTATCTTATGACGTTATCGGCCGACTTCCTGTGCCAGGGAACCTATCAATCCGGCAAAGATCTTTTGCAGAACCTGCCCGCTACACCGCCCGACGTTATTCTGATGGACATCGAGATGCCCGATGTTGACGGCATTTCATGCACTGCCCAACTCAAAGCCAGGCCCGACTATCAGGCCACCAACATTATTGTGCTCAGTGTATTGCAGAATACCGATAAGGTTATGGAGGCTATCCTGTCGGGCGCTTCGGGCTATTTGCTTAAAAGCGAACCGCCGGAACAGATTCTCACGTCGATGCGCCAGGTGCACGAGGGAGGCTCGCCCATGAGTGCCGAAATAGCCCGCAAGGTACTGGACCGCGTACGCGAAGGCAACAAGCCTCAGAAGACCGAGAAGATCGAACTGAACGACCGCGAACTGGCCGTTCTGCATGGCCTGGTAGAGGGGCTGAGTTATAAAATGATCGGCGAAAAACACGCCATGGCTACCGACACCGTGCGAGGATATATTAAGCGAATCTATGAGAAGCTGCAGGTACACTCACGTTCCGAAGCCATTACCAAGGCCTTGCGTAATAATATTCTGTAGACGTTATATACCGGTTAATTGGTATATACTTTATTCTATAAACACACATGAACGTGTCTTGAGCAGGCTGTAAATGCCCCCTAGTTTTGTGGCTGAACCTATAAAAATCCATCGGCCATGAAAAAAATTCTCTTCGCTATTTCCCTTGGTATTGTGTTGATCGCTTGCGGCAAGGATGACGACAGCAACGCGTTACCCACCACCGACAGCTTTATGAAAGCCTCGGTAGCCGGCAAACAACTCAACGTATCCGGCCCCGGAAGCCCAACGGATCAGAAAGGCTGCACCAGCATATTCGACAGCAGCGACAATACGCTATACCTGTATGGCAACGACGGTATTGTATTTATCAACATCGCGATCGCCAACTTCCCGAAAGCCACTGGCGAGTTCGCCCTGGGCGGGATCGATACGGAAAGGGTCGGTAATTATACCGATGATACGGACAGCGCCAACCCCGTAAACTATTATAGCACATCAGGCAAGCTTACCGTAACAAAGTATAGCGCCAGCGCCGTAGAAGGAACATTCGAATTCAAGGCATACAACAGCACGTTGAAGAAGGAAGTGACGGTAACGGGAGGCGAGTTTAAAGTGCCTTTCACGGCTATCTGATTGCCGCTTTGCGGAGCAACCCTACAGCCATGAAAGTCCCTCTCTTACTGTTTATGGTTTATGTTCTGGTAGCCGGGGTGATGAGCGCCCAATCACTCGACGGGCTGTCAGGGCAGAAGCCGTTCGCCGTACACGGCGCGATCAACACCCGAGCCATGTTTTACGATGTTAGCGGCATTGCAGCACGCCGTAAACCGTTTACCTACCTGATGACCGGTGCTGTAGATTTCGACATCTATGGATTCCACATACCGGTGTCGTTTATTCTTTCTGAACAGGAGCGGTCGTTCCGGCAGCCCTTCAATCAGTTCGGTTTAAGTCCAACCTATAAGTGGATCACGCTTCACGGTGGCTACCGTAACATCTCGTTTTCGCCGTTTACACTTGATGGTTATACCATGCTGGGTGGCGGCGCCGAGTTACGCCCCGGTAAATGGCATATCGGCTTTATGGCCGGCAGGCTTAACCGTGCCGTGGCGGCCAACCCTATCAGCGGCGATTTACAACCGGTTTCCTTTTCACGCGAGGGGTATACCGGAAAGGTGGGATACGGCAACGACTCTACCAATATCATGATTACGTTTATCAAAGGGAAAGACAATCCCAGGAGTATAAACTACCGCGCAGATTCCTCCGATCTGACACCAGCGGAAAATCTGGCGGTGAGCCTCGGCGGCAGACTGGCGTTTCTAAAGCATCTGTATATAGAAGCCGAAGGCGGTGTGAGCCTGTATACCCGAAACATCGACAATACGCTGGATCCCGACACCTCTTTTTTTGATAAACACCCTGCACTGTCAAACCTGATGACGATAAACGCTACCTCGGAGTTGAATAAGGCTATCCGCGCCGGCTTCGGGTATCAGAATAAAACATTCGGACTGAGCTTGCAGTATCGGCGCATCGATCCTAACTATCAGTCTATGGGTGCGTATTTCTTTCAGAATGATCTTGAAAGTTATACAATCAACCCTATGGTCATGCTGTGGCAGGGCCGTGTACGCTTTAACGGTAGCATAGGCATTCAACGCGATAACTTGTCTGATCAGAAGCAGGCAACCGCCAAACGCGTAATCTCGTCGGCCAATGCCTCGGTGAATGTTACCGATCGCTTCGGTATAGACCTTACTTACAGTAACTATGCCACGTCGCAGAACCCTACAGCGATCAAGCTGAACGATTCACTTCGGGTAGCGCAGACCACTCAAAATTTCGCCCTGACGCCGCATTACTTTATTGTGAACGAAAAGCTCAATCATGTCTTTACGCTGTCGCTAAACCATATGCTATTGGATGATTACAGCGTATTCTCTGAGCAACGCAACGTTACCGCTACCAACGCCTTCTTTAACTATCAGGTAACCATTCTTAAGTCGGGCATCAATGTGTTCACCGGTATTAATTATACGCGGCTCACCACGGCCCAGGGAGAGTCTGGTAACCAGGGGTTAACGCTCGGTGGTGGCAAGGGCTTTCTTCAAAATCGCGGGCAGGTGCGCTTAACCAATTCGATTATCAACAACAAGCAAAGTACTGGCAGCAGTCTGCTGTATACTCATGGGCTATCGGGCAATCTACGCGCCAGTAAGCACCATGCCTTTAGCGTCAGCATGAATTATATAAATAACCGAGGGGCTACGCAGGTGCAGGAGTCCGGGGCCTATCCGGCTTACCAGGAGTGGCGGGGAGAAGTGGCGTATACCCTGAGCTTTTAAAGACCTTATTCTATATGAAACGGATTTTCTTTTTTATACTCCTGGCCGCTGTACTGGCTGCGGCAAACGGCACCTTATACGGACAACGTTATCCGGTACGGATAGCCATTACCGTTACGCCACCGTACCCGGTGTCGGTTAGCTATTATGCTGATCACCCTGAGCAAGTTATCATTCAAATCATGAACACCGGCCGGCTGGAACAACGCTTCCGTCTGGTGGGAAGCATTAACGGGCTTGACAACAATGTTAAGGTCACAGCCAGGAACCGTGGTGCCTCAGAGATCATTACGCTTAACCCCGGCGAATCGCGATCATTATCTGTTCCCGAGATCCAGGATCTATTTGATGCCCGCAACCTTAGCTTCTCGGGCATAAACGTGCGCCAGGCACAGATAGACGATGGGCTACCGGAAGGATTGTATAACGTTTGTGCCTTTGCCGTTGACGCTATCGAGACTACCCGCCCGGTGTCGGAGCAAACATGCAGCAACTCGTTTCGGGTTACCAACCTGGAACCGCCGATGATTATATCGCCAATGCCGGATGTTACGGTGCGGCAAATGCCTGTACAGAACACGGTGTTTACGTGGACGATGCCAGCCTCTGCACCACCTACTACCGAGTATACGTTGCGGATGATCGAGGTCGTACCGGGCATGAATATTAACCAGGCGATACTCTCGGCCACAACGCCGGTGTTCTTCGAGCGTACGGTACAGGGCAATACGCTGTTGTACGGCCCGGCAGATCCGCCGCTGGTGCCGGGAAGGCGTTATGCCTTTGTGGTAGCCGCCAAAGACCGTATGATGCGCGCTGTGTTCCGCAATAACGGCCGCAGTGCCGTACAGTCCTTTATCTATGCGGCAGACGGGCAGCCCGTAGCGCCAACAGCAAGAACCACCCCAGACCTTTCGAAGCAACCCGATACTCATGTGTTACTCAAAGGCCTGTCGAACCTTACCACTACCGTGAAGGGCCGTTTAGTATATGCGTTTCCGGAAGATTATAGTATGCCCGCGTTTAAGGATATAGCCAGTACGAAGAATGTGCCCTGGAAAGAACCCGATCAAAAGGTATACCTCGACGCCTCGAATTTCCAGAATGCTTCGAAGAAGCGGGCCGGTGGCGGAATTTTCGAATATGAATACCATACCCGCGGGCTGAAGCCTGCGGGCACTATGCTACCGGTAAAGAAGACCAGGGTAAGCCTGGTAGAGGTTTATGCCTACCAAAGCCCCGATAAAACACCGGTGTCGCCCCACGTCATTACGTACGATGCAGGCGATGGCTGGCAAATACTGTCTGACTTCTACGACTCCGGCAGCGGCATGCGCTACCTCTTCAACGGCAAGCCCATAGACCAGCCATTGGCTAAGGTTCTTGATTCGCGCATAACGAACGACAACGGTGAGTATAGCTTCAGCTTTACCATGAAAGACACCTGCGGCCTGAACAGCTTCCAGACGCAGACCAAGGACGAGATAGTCGATAACGGAACCTTTTATAACAACAGCACCGGAGAATACGAAAAGCAGTATAAGAACATCGGTGGCGAAAAGTCGCTGGCGGTAACACTGCATAAGATCTGTATACTGGTGGTCGAGAGCCCATACTTCTGCTCGCCGTTTGTTCGCATCTATGCCCGGCCCGGCGATAACATTCAAATGCCCGAGCAGGTATCGCTGGCCAAGACCTTTCAGTCGCGCATTTATACGGTTAACGACGTGAGTGCCAACCAAGCCGGTGGCGGTGAATTTGCCGCCTTGCAGAATATTGGCGTCGAGGTGTTTCGGATGAAACCCGGTGACCCTTCAATGCCCACCAGCGAAGGCCAGAACCTGCCCGCCACGGCGATCAAGACATTGCAAATGGGCGACTACGCCAATGCTTATCCCTTACAGCAGGTAGAGCGTGTGGTTGCAATCGATAAGACCAACGCTACCGGGGCCGTTACGATAAACCGGGTGTTACGCGGCGCCCCGGGTAATCTTATGGCCCATGCGTATACGGCGAAGAGTGTCGGAGTATACAATAAGGCAGATGCCGTGGAAAACATTTCATTAACCGGCAAAAACCTGGAGTATCTCCCCGACAACGACATGAGTCCCTACCTGGTGTTCAACGCCGGGTATCCCTACGAGCGGCTGGTGACCAGCCTGATGATGTTCTCAAAAAAACCACGCGTTGCCGGCAGGGTAGTGGAGCAGACAAAAGGTCTGGCAGGTGTTCAGGTTTATCTGTATAAAGGATATACCTGGAAGGCGGTTCCGACCGACAATGACGGATATTTTCAATTCGACAACCTGGAGCCGGGTGACTACTGGATGATGTTTGAAAAGAAAGGCTATAACAAGAAGATTTTCGGAGCGCCTGATGTAAAGACCAAAGAGCTTTCGTTCAAAGACATTAAAGTCTTCGCGCTGCAAATGGGCCAGCTTCTGCAAACCAACGATATACAGCTAATACCATCGTCTACACTGATTGGCTTCCTGAAAGACGAAGCCGGCAACCCCGTGGTGGCCGACATCCAGCTTGCCGATGGCGCCTTCTATAAAACCAGCGATACCGGCGGAGCCTTTGAGATTCCGGCGCAGACCGGCACCGGGTTACCCCTCAAAGTTTATCCGCGATCGGACGAGTACATGGATGAAGTATACAAGCTATCGGTCGAAGAGCAGACCGGCAAGGCTGTAAATAACGCCGGGGTACTGGTGGTGCATAGAAACCGGCATCGTATAAAGTTCAACGTGGTTCAAAAGATCAATACGACAAACTATGCATTGCCCGGCGCAACCGTAACGGTAAAGGGGATCAAACAGACCACTGACGCTCAGGGGCAAGCTTATATCGAATTCGAAAGCCCGGGCGAGAAGTTTCTGGTAAGTGTAAAGCCGCCCAAGAACTCAAACGTTACCCATTGGGAAGAGGAGATTACGATACCCGTATCGAAAACCGCTATGGAGTACACGGTAATGCTCCAGCCAGGAGTAACCATCCTGGCCATGGTAACCGAAGAGGTTAACGGAAAGTCTATGCCTTCAAAAAATGCCAGAGTATATATCAAGCGACTCAACAACGCGTGGGACGATAACCCCGCGAACTACACGGAAGGGTATACAGACGATAAAGGCGTTTGTCAGTTAAAGGGAATCCCTCCGGCAGACGTGGCCACAACGGTAGAGGTGTTTGTATCGAAACAACCTGACGCGAACGGATCGTTTACCACTGCCAGTCAGAACGCTGTGATCATCAAGGGGCAACCCACGGCCATGGTGCAGTTTAAACTTCAGTATATAAAAGGTTTTGCCGTGAATATAGTGTGGGGAATGCCTGTTCAGATCGAGGCGCTGAAGGCCCTGGGCAACGATCGGTATCAGGCATCGGGTAGCTTTGTCGACCTGCCCGGCAACGACAACTTTACCGTATCCAATGCCGATACGCGGCTCGACTTTAAAGATGTCGTATTCGCTAAAAATCCGGACCCCGTTACAGGAAGCTCACCGCGCGCTGACAACAACGCGAACGAAACCGGACGTGTCGACCTGTTTGGAAGAGGAGATGACCGTGCTACCCATATACCCGAGAAAGAGTTTATCACCACACAACAGAACGATATCCGTATCCGGATCTTTAAAAAGCTGCAGGGGCACGCTTCGGCATACTCGGCCAATCCGTATCAAAGCGCACGGTTTACCGTGCACCGAACCGCATCAAAAAAGGCGGTGGTCAACGCCACGGTGCAGCTTGACCTGGCATCGTTCAAGGGAGCATATCAACTGTCCGGCGATATTAACCTCGGTATTGATAAGAACACTTCCGTGGTGGATGTATTACGTTCGGATACATACCCGAAGCGAAAATTCGCGGTAGGGCAGCGGGCCTCCGGTAATACACTTAAGAATCTCTCGTTCTCGGTTCACGGCTTCAAGGCCGAAGCCGATATACAACGATCGTATACCCACAGCGATTCGGTAAATCTGTTTACCGTGCTGCATACCAACATACAAGGTATGACACCGGCCGACCTCAGCATTCAGGCAGGATACCTTACGATATTGCCCGAACAGATCCTGCCCTTCGACGGTGGCGACGTGCTATCGTTCTCACTAGAGAAATGGAAAGCTGTTGCCTGGAAAGGCGATGGCTCACCACAGCAGCAGACAATGTTCCTGAACGGCAAGAAGACTACGGTAAACACCAATGTTCAACTGCCGGCATGGTATTACGACAAGAACAACGGCGGCATTATTATTCCAAAGCTTGTGATCAATACCGGTGTTATTGGCGTGGGGCTGAATAATGTGGTGATCAAACCCAACCGCCTGATTGCCGATAAGATGGAGCTGGATAACGCCGATGCCACCGCGCTTACCCTGGGCGGTGTGGCACCGCTTTCGATATTGCCGTCGTCGCAAATTTCATTCGGCTACGATCCCAACTGTTATCATGATAACAAACCGCACTGGAGATTGTCGCTGCTAAATCCCAATGGCAAGGCGGCTGAACTGAAAAACCTCGACGGTCTGGACGACGGGCAAACACTGCCGTTTGAGTCAATGACGATCTTCTCAGACAATCAGCAACAATTATCAGGAACATCGTTCAAAAGTCTGGTCTTTAAAAAGGTTCTCAACTTCACTCCGGTAACGCTGGATGTAGGTACCGACAACTTTACACTGGTAGGCGACGCTTCGTTCAACATCCCTAACCTGAGTAACGGCGGTAAGAAGATTTCCGCTCAGATCATGTATACCAAAGGTAACGGCGGCAAAGGCCAGTTCAACTTCAAGCCGTTGTACTTCAACATCGAGGGCTCGGGTAAAGTAACCTTCCAGGCCAGCGATCTGCCGTCTACACAAACGCTGACCTCGGGTCTGTTTACCGCCGATGGGGCGATTACGGTTTACGATGACGAGTCTAAGCAGTCTTTCCCGTTAAAAGGCAAGCTGGTACACCAGAAGGTAAAGAACGGCTTCGATACCTATCTTGAAATAGCCGAAGGCGGCAAGATACCCATGGGAAAGAAACACATGATTGTAAAAGGCGGTATAGCCAACAGCGGCATGCATGTGCAAAACGGCAACTGGGATAATTTGATACTAAAAACCGTTATTCCTACGGCACAGCAAGGCGGCTTTGAAATGGTAAAAGACGAAGAGAAGTATCGATCGCTTACGCTGGTGGTGAAAGGCGCCATTGAAACCGATCCAAAGTCCGGCATGGTGGGCCTAAAGGGTATGGATACCGGCATGGGCAACATGAGCCTGCTCTATAACTTTGAGCGTGGCGAGCTGTATGGCCAGTTTGCATTCGATCCGGTTGTACCGGTTAACGTAGGTGTCTTTAACATTACGGGCGGCCACGTAGCCATGGCTATTGGCGAGAATGGACTGTATACGCTCAACAAGGCTACGGGTCAGCTCGCACTTCCCGGTGGTATTCCTCTCCCGATAGATTTTATGGTGGGTGTACTTTCGGGATATTATACGCTGCCGCTGCCGGATGATGACCAGAAGATTTTGCTGGAGCATGCTGTCTATAAGAAACTGCCGGACTTTATGGCTACGGGCATTAAAGGAATCTATAGCAGTGCGAGTGCATACGTTAAACCACTCGACGAGGAGTATGACCTGACCGGTGATGCCATTCCGGATGACATTGCCAACGTGAGTGCCTATGCGTATGCCGACCTGTCGTTCGAAGTACGGAATTATGTTCACTATAAAACGTCGGGTTCGTTCGATCTTTTCTCCGCGTTATATGGTTATGGCGAGGCGGCGATAGGCGGCGAAGCGACGATATTCCGTTGCGGCCCGAAGGCAAAAGCTACATTCGACATACAGCTCGCGTTGTTACAAAGCGCATCATCGCCCGCGGGGCTAAGCTTTGGCGCCATCAAGAATACCCTCGGCAGCATGACCCTGGAAGGTTGCGGCTCCGTAGGCGCCAGCCTTCACCTGGAGGCATGCCTAATATACTGTGCGAGCATAACGTTAGAAAAACACATCTCGCTGCATTTCAAAGCGTCGCCGCCGGCCGGGAAAAGTCTGACCGACGCCTTGAAAATCTGGTGCACGCTGGACGACTGCGGTCTTTCGCCGGCGGTATCACGAAGCAAAAACAAATAACCCTTTCACTAATCGTTACAGACCATGAGAATACTCGTTTTGTTATTGACCTTCGGTTTGCCGTACATACTGCAGGCACAACCGAAGCAGGCGCCGCTGCAACTAAAGAACACGGGCAAGGGAATCTTCGTCGTTGCTGCAGATCCGAAATTGATTGGCCATTCCCTGGACCTTTACCGTAAGACGGGCAACGAGCAGGCGTTTCTAAAAATTGCTTCGCTTACCCCTCACGCATCGAAGGCTTCGCTGACTCAGAAGATAACGGACGCGCAGAAGGTCTTTCGCCCCGAGAGTGCCCCGCAGCCCGAAGGTGTAGATGACGCCTGGCGAACACACCGCACCAACGATACGGTACGAACCTTTATAGCCGCATACCCACAGCTGGCGTATGTATTTAACATCGCCTATCTGGATACCGATATAAAGACCGGTGTATCGTATCAATATCAGGTGCGGGAGAACGACCGCGTGTTAATGACCAGCGAAACAGTATCCTGTACGCTGCGTTATACCTTCCCAAGTCTGTCGGGTGTAACGGATACCGTTGTCGGCCGGAGCATTGTGTTCAGGCTCCCGGTGTCCGACGACTATCATCGGTATTGCGAGGTGGAGGTTCGTCGTAAGCTGTTTACAGAGAAGCCGGCGGAGTACCGGCCCGTAACGTTGTCCGCGGGCGTTGCAAAACGGCACGGTAGGATGGAGGCTATACTGACCGATAAATCTCTACGGTCTCTTAGTGAATATACCTACGAGCTCCGCCAGAAAAGCATCTTTGGCGACGTCGACGAAGACCGTTATGAATACCCGGTATCGAACATTCCCAAGGCATATAACGTGCAGGTTACGAAGTTCACTATCCGATCGGGCACAGAACACCATACACTGCGCATTGGCTGGCAGCTGTCTGATCCGCAGCGCGTGCAGAGCACAACGCTTTACCGCAGCCGGGTTAACAATGACAAATACCAGCCCGTACAGAATTTCAATGCTGCCGATACGACAGCCACTGATGCCGTAACCATAGCCAACGAACCGTATTTCTACTACCTGGAGGTTACCGACATCTTCGGCCGAAAAAGCAAAAGCTTTACCGCACATGCTATCTGCGACGGTGTATATACCCCCACGCCTCCACATAACGTACAAGCCACTGCGCTACCGGCAGGCGTGAGACTTACGTGGAAGGCATCCGACACGTTTTCACGAGGGTTCTATGTATTCCGTAAAACAGCCACCACCGACTTCAGGCAGGTATCACCGTTCATTCCTACCGTTGCAGGCGAAGGGGCTTTTACCGATTCGAGTTCTTTGGAACCCGGTGTTCGGTATTACTATACCGTAGCGACCGAGAGCGATACCTACCGAAAGAGTGTATACTCCGACACGTTGGCCATTGCAGGACCTTCGCTGCCCACCGGTATAAAACCACCGTTGGATGTTCACGCCTCATTCAGAAAAGGCAAAGTAATCGTGATGTGGGAGAACGTGCGCGACCGGTTTCCGGCCGTGGCCGGATACCGGGTGTACCGAAGCAAGGCAAATACACAACGGTATGAACGGGTGTCGGGCGAGAACGCCCTGACCCAAAACAGCTTTTCAGATTCCACGGATCTCTCACCCACCGAGTATCACTATACGATAACCTCAGTAGATGGCACCGGCATTGAAAGTGCGAAGAGCCAGCCCGTCGTGATAGACCTTTACGAAAAGTTTGTGCTACTACCGGAGAGGCTGGGAGCTGAGGTTCTGCCTACAGCCATAAAGATCCGATGGACAACGATCGATACGAAGGTGGTTAAGACCATCAAAGTATTCCGTGCCGAAGAGAATGGTGATTTTAAACTATTGTCCAGCCTCGATAAGAGTCATCAGCACTATATGGACCGCACTGTGACAAAAGGGAAATTGTATAGCTACCGGCTGGTGGTGATCGATGCGGAAGGCTCGGAGCGGGAATTGAGGAAAGCGTTACTGGTAGAATTTCGGTAGGCCCACCGTTACAGTATTCAGTGGGCCCTCCGAATCTTATTTTTTCTCCTTCAGCCGTTTGTTATACGTGCGCTGCATAGTTGCAATGAAGGCGAGATACGTTTTGTGGTCTGCGAATACCGCGGGATTGTAGGGGTCGCCGGGTTTACGTTTGTCGTGAAGATCGAACTGGCTTGCGTGGGCAGCCACCCAGATGTCGAAAGTGATAGCCTTCATGGATTCGAAGGTCCTGGCAAAGTCTTTCGCAATAGTAGGGTAACCCGGCATCCCGGTCATGCGGGCCTCGGAAAGTACGGTTGGAATATTGGCGATCAGAAGTTTCCAGGTGCGCTTCTCGTCGCGGGTTTCAAGCAGGAAGCTGCACGAGCCTTTGGTATGGCCGGGATGGCTGAACATGATCAGTTTGGTATCGCCAAGCTGTATCGTATCGCGATCGTGGAGGATTCGATCAACAGTCACCGGAGCAAATGTGGCGCCCTGGTTGCCGAATATAAAATCAGATTTTCCGCCGTCAGCCAGTACCTGGGCATCCGGTTCGTTCACCATCATCTTTGCACCCGTCGTTTTTTTGATTTCGGCAAAAGCTGCCACATGATCATAATGCACCTGGTTGGTGAGTAGAATGCGGATGTCTGAGAATTTGAATCCCAGACGCTCTACGCCTTCGCGGATGGTAGCGGCAGACTCCGCCATGCCGGTGTTGATTAGAATATGTCCTTCCGAAGTGGTTATCAGGTACGATGCCAGATCATAGGTCCCTACGTAATATACATTACCGGCCACGCGGAACGGCTCATACGGTTTTATCCACGCAGAGTCGAGATAGGGAACAGATAGGCTCTGTGCAGCCAAAAAGCCGGGAAAGAGAATCGACAGGAGGAAAAAGAGTGTGATTCGAAAATTTACTGACATGCTATATTGGTTTGGGTTAGGGCAAATATAAAAACCGTTCTGTAACATTATTGTCCTGTATCCGTAAACTAGCTAAAATGCCGGCACCAAATTGCCGGTCGACTTGAACCAACGTCATAAAGCATTTGGTCATACCCTTTATTCTAACCGTCACCGCAATCCGGCGCTCCTGCCGGTGAGACGTTCAAAATCTTAAATACACGATTTTATTTCTAGCTTTGACACTGGAACCTATTGTTTTACTAACCAAAAATTCATGAGTCAAAAACCATCCGCTGCATTTGTCGGCGCTTCCTGGATCGCCTTGGGCGCAGGTATCGTGTCCTTTAACGTAGGACTTTTTAATGCCGACATGCTATTGAATGAAAAGGGCTACTACTTCACCGTATTGATGTACGGTTTGTTCTCGGCCGTATCGCTGCAGAAAAGTGTGCGCGATCAGCTTGAGGGCATTGCCGTAACACCCATCTACTACGGTCTGGCCTGGTTCTCTACCCTGCTTGCAATTGTGTTGCTGGTGGTAGGCTTGTGGAACGCCTCTCTGACCCTGAGCGAAAAAGGCTTCTATGGCATGTCCTTCCTGCTGAGTTTGTTCGCCGCGATTGCTGTGCAGAAGAACACACGTGACAGCAAGAAGGCAGACGACGCCAACCCGCTCGATTAATCTATAACGACTGTACAGAAAAAAGCCCCGGCGATGTTGATCTGCCGGGGCTTTGTTTTTCAATGCGTAAAGTAGTACGGGCAATCCGCGTCTTTGTGAACACGCCGTAGTCGCGTACGGTAGTTGATCTGAAACTCGTGCGAACCCTTGGAGTACTGGCCTATCGCCGACGTTGTCCAGTCATACGAATATACAACCTGGAATTTCTCACTGAGTTTGAAACCGATCAGGCCAACAACGGCATCGCCGGTGCGGTATGAAACACCGCCACTGATGAGGTCATAGAATACGACGTTCATGTTGAGGTCGGCGCTCAACGGTGTGCCATCCTGCACGCGCAAAAGGAACGATGGATTCAGCTTCACTTTTTCCATACGATCCAACGGCAGGTATGTCCCCGCGTTGAGGTAATATACCCGGGGAAGCGCAAGCTGATCGAACGACGACTTAAAGAAATCCTGATGCTTCAGGATCGTCGGCACCGAAAAGCCCACGAACATTTTTTTGGTATAGTAGAATAGCCCACCGCCAAAGTTCGGTCGGAACTCGTTGAAGAATCCGTTGAACATCGGGTCGCCGTCTGCCCGAAGTCGAAGCTCTGAGAAGTTCGCGTTAAAGTTGCTGAACCCTGCCTGAAGGCCCATAGACAATACACCTCCCGTGAGGGTTTTGATACGGTAGGCATAGCTGCCAAACACCCCTGTGTTCGTATAGCTACCGATCTTATCGCTGGTTACGGTTAGGCCCAGTCCGACCTTTTCCTTGCGGAACGAGGAGTGAACACCCAGCACAGCTGTTTTAGGCGCGCCGTCAAAGTTGATCCACTGATTACGGTAGCTCAGGGAGGCGCTGAGCTGCACATGACTTCCCGCATATGCCGGGTTGATGAGCAACCCGTTGAACATATATTGCGAGTACACAATGTTTTGCTGCGCCTCCGTACGGTGCGTACCCAGTAAGGCCATTAAAAGCGCCAACGTACAGACATAAAAATTCTTCATAGGCTTTTATCGCAGTAATTCCAGATATCCTGTTTTTGGTTCAGAGCCGTCGCCCTTACTAATAATGTAGAAGTATGTTCCTTCCGGAAGCTCGTTGCCGAGTACGCTGATACCACGGTTCGAGATACCGTTGAACATTACGTCCTGGTTGTTATAGCCGTTTATTTCGTACACCAGCGTACCCGCACGGTTAAAGATCTTCACGTTGTTGTTCGGGAAATCCTCCAGACACGCAATCTCGAAGAACTCGTTCATGCCGTCGTTGTTACGGGATATACCGTTGTATACGCTGATCTCGGTCTTGATCGTGAAGTTGGCCGAGCTAAAGCAGTTTAGTGACGATGTCGCCTTCACGCTGTAAGTACCGGGGGCTAGTCCGTCGATCGTAAAGCCGGTCGACGTCATACCGTTAATATCCCACTCCACGAACGCGATGTCGCTGTCGCGCAGGGCAACCAGTTCGGCCGTACCGTTTTGTTGTGCGCAGCCGGTGGCTACGGTGTTCACATCAAACTCAGGCAGAACGAACAGTTTCAATACTGGCTTGGTAGTCGGCGGCGAGATACAACCCGACACGCGGTCAGTAGCGGTTACGGTGTAGTTACCTTCGGTCAGGCCGCGGTAGTTTTCACCGATTGCATCGGCGGTAACTTTCGTAGACGCGCCGTTGTACCAGTTGAAAATGTATCCGCCGGTTTCGCCACCCACCGAGGCTGCAACAGCACCATTCGGTGTCTGGCAATCGGTGTGGTTCGACAACACGTCTATGGTAGGTGCTGGAATCTGAATCGGCTCGTACATGATCGTGATGTTGTTCGTACCGGTACATTCTGAAATTCTATCGGTGGCTACCACATAGTAAGTCAGTGCCTTCAGGTTCGAAACATCCGGACCGGTAGCAAACACGGGGTTTGTTGTAGCGGTTTCATACCACGCGAATGTGTGGTCGATAATGCTACCGTTAACATTGGCCGACGCAGAGCCGTTGGCTACGGTCGGATCGCAATACGTCATCGGCGCACCCGGAACAATGTTCACCATGGGGAATACCTGCAACACGCGTACGGTTGTGGTATCCGGCATGATCACACAACCCAGCGCGGCGTTCGGATGTACCGCCACTACGGTGTAGATGTCCGTGTCCACCATCGGCTGCTCGTTACTATTATTAAAGATCGGTGCAGGTGCGCTGGTCGATAGCTCGCCGGTAGTCGGATCGATCTGATTGCCGAGGTACCAGTTATACGTATACTGGCTTGGTGTACCAGGAGTTATCGATGCGAACAGACTTCCATTTTCGTCTACACAGCTGGTCTGTGGCATAGACGATGCAAGGGTTTGAACCACCGCTTTCACGGTCGGCACGGTGTAGGTCGCGTCCGAGAAGCAACGCGTTGTATTATCGGTTACTCTGAGGAAAAACTCCTGAACCACGTTCGGATCAGGCAGAATGCCGTCCAGCTTCCGCGTTGTGGCCGTACCGATCACGGGATCAGCAGAGGTCGTACCGCTGTGCCAGGTAAAGGTAAAGTCAGCCGACACATCCGGATCGTTATTCACCACCGTAGTCAGGCTACCCTCTGTTGTTGGCAGCACACATACCGCCGGGCTCACAAAAGCTTCCAACGATATGATCGGGTCCACCGTGTTATCTTCCACCACAGCTATCGTTGCCGTCGAAGGACAGTTCAGGTTGTTCGTCACATCTACGTAATACGTTCCGGCAGGCGGTGTAATGGTGTTCGGATTAACCGGAGGCACCACCGTGTTGCCCGCGTCGTCGGTCCAGCGGAAGGTAAACCTTGCGCGATCAACCGGATTGCTCATGTCGAAGACGGTCTGTACACCGGCAAGCGTCTCGGTAATAGTCGTTACCGTAGCGCGGCTGTCAACCGGGAAACACAGTACTTGCGGTGTGGTCACCACAGTCGTTACAAACGAAGGGATCTCTCTTCTCAGGTAGTATGTAGCGATACCGATACAGCCCAGACCAGGTCTGCTGGTGTCGGTTACCCGAACCGTGTAATCACCTTCCTGTTGATTAGCCAATACCGCACCGCTCGAAATGAAGTCCACCATCGCAGTATTGTTTGCCCCCCGGAACCATTCGAATGTATAGTTGGTGATCACACCGGTTGTTGTGCCTTCGGTAACCGAAGCCGACAGTTGACCGGTATATGAAGTATTACAAGCAATGTTCGGCGCGGTCTGTCTGATCACCACCACCGGATCAACGTGAATATCGTTGATGGTGAACGGTGTAATCGGAGAGATACAGTTTGTGGCCGTACGGGTGGTCTGCACGTAGTAGTCGCCGGCAGCCAGTATCGTTCCCACATTCGCTGTGTTTCCGGAACCGGGTATCGTTGTCGTGCCGTCGCTCTCAAACCAGGCAAACGTATAGCCGGTCGTGTTGCCCTGGGCTGCACCGTCTACCAGAACATCCGTTACCTGTGCGCCGCCGTCAACCGGATTACAATCGGCCTGATGCGTCAGGGTAATCTTAGCCTGGTCGATGGCGATCAGCTCCGGATCATCTCCTATGGTAAACGTAGCTGTAGACAGACAGCCGTTGCCCGGCGATGTGTTGTCTACCACCTGAGCGGTATAGGTACCGGCAGGCAGTTGTCTTGCTATCTCGTTATTCGTACCGGCCGTTGTTCCTGTCGTTGCCGTGCCCAATACGTTGGCAGGATTTACTACAGAGCCTTCGTACCAGGTAATGGTGAAGTCTGTAATCGGGTTAGTGCCGTTGTTTACCGTTATGGTAATCGTACCATCGGCGGTTACACCGGTACAGTTCTCGTTATCCTTCGTCACGCCGCTGATCGCAGGGTCAACGTGTATGTCGTTAATGGTAAACGGAGAGATGGGCGAGATACAGTTCGTGGTCGTATTGGTGGCCTGAACGAAGTAGCTTCCGGCACCCAGGTTCACGCCAATGGTGGCCAGGTTGCCCGCACCGGTAACCGGTGACGTGCCGTCGGCTTCGAACCAGGCGAATGTATAACCGGTAACACCGCCAATGCCGGCACCGTTAACCAGAATATCGGTTACTTCGGCGCTGCCGTCTACCGGCGTACAATCGGCCTGATGCGTCAGGTCAATGTCGGCCTGCGCAACAGCAATCACCGCGCGGTCGTCGGTCACCGTGAACGTTGCAGTCGATACGCAGCCATTACCCGGCGATGTATTGTCTACCACTTCAACCGTATACACACCGGCCTCAAGTTGTGACGCCGTCTGGTTGTTCGAACCTCCCGAAACACCGGTGGTTGCTGTACCCAGCGGAGTGCCTGTTCCGGTACCTTCGTACCAGGTAATCGTGAAGTCGGCCAGCGGATTGGCACCGCCGTTTATCGCCACCGTAATCGTACCGTTGGCCGTTGTACCCACGCAGTTCACATTATTCGTAATTGTACCGTCGATCGAAGGATTAACGTGCACATCATCAATTGTGAACGGAGCGTTGGGAGAGAAGCAATTCGTTGTGGTATTGGTAGCCTGCACGAGGTAATCGCCGGCACCCAGATTCACCCCAATGGTGGCCAGGTTGCCTGCACCGGCAATCGGTGCGCCTGTGCTTGTAAACCAGGCAAACGTGTAGCCGGTTGTAGTACCAATGCCTGCACCGTCTATCAGTATATCGGTCACGGTCGCACTGCCATCGACTGGCGTACAATCGGCCTGATGCGTCAAAGCGATATCCGCTTCGGCAATGGCGATCACGGCAGGGTCGTTGATCACCTCAAACGTTGCGGTCGACAGACAGCCGGTACCCGGCGATGTGTTGTCTATCACCTGAACCGTGTAGAATCCGGCCTCAAGCTGCGATGCTGTCTGGTTGTTCGAACCACCCGAGATACCGGTCGTTGCTGTACCCAGCGGGGTCGTTGTGCCCGTGCCTTCATACCAGGTAATCGTGAAGTCGGCCAGCGGGTTGGCACCGCCGTCTACGCTAACGGTAATTGTACCGTTTGCTATTACACCTGTACAGTTTACATTATTCGTTACCACACCATCAATCATAGGATTCACGTGGATGTCGTTAATCGTAAACGGAGCAGTCGGCGTGAAGCAGTTTGTTATCGTGTTGGTAGCCTGTACCAGGTAATCACCGGCACTCAGGTTTACCCCGATGGTTGCCAGGTTGCCCGAACCGGCAATCGGTGCGCCGGCGCCCGTGAGCCAGGTAAACGTGTAGTCGGTCGTGTTGCCTAACGCAGTGCCGTCTACAATAATATCCGTTACCGTTGCGCTTCCATCAGCAGGCGTGCAATCGGCCTGGTGCGTCAGCGTAATGTCGGCCTGTTCAATCGCGAGTATGGCCGGATCATCCGTAACTGTAAAGGTAGCCGTCGATACACAGCCTGTGCCCGGCGATGCGTTGTCTACCACCTGAACCGTATACACACCGGCAGGAAGAAGCGACGCGGTCTGATTGTTCGAGCCACCGGAGATACCCGATGTAGCCGTACCCAGCGGAGTACCTGTTCCGGTACCTTCGTACCAGGTAATGGTGAAGTCCGCCAGCGGATCAGCACCCGCATTTACGAGCACCGTTATCGAGCCGTTGGCCGTTACGCCGGTACAGTTCGAGTTATCGGTAACCGAGCCGTCAATCGTAGGATTCACGTGAATGTCGTTGATTGTAAACGGAGCGTTCGGTGTAAAGCAGTTTGTTATGGTATTGGTAGCCTGTACCAGGTAGTTACCGGCGCTCAGGTTTACCCCGATGGTGGCCAGGTTGCCTGCACCGGCAATTGGAGCACCTGCACCCGTGAGCCAGGTAAAGGTGTAGTCGGTCGTGTTGCCAAGGGCCGTGCCGTCTACGATAATATCCGTTACCGTCGCGCTTCCATCAGCAGGCGTACAATCGGCCTGATGCGTCAGCGTGATGTCGGTCTGTTCAATCGCGAGTATGGCCGGATCATCCGTTACCGTGAAGGTGGCGGTCGATACGCAGCCTGTGCCCGGCGTGGTATTGTCTACCACCTGAACGGTGTACACACCGGCAGGAAGTGCTGACGCGGTTTCGTTATTCGCGCCACCGCTAATGCCTGATGTAGCCGTACCCAGCGGAGTGCCTGTTCCGGTACCTTCGTACCAGGTAATCGTAAAGTCTGCCAGCGGATCGCTGCCGTTGTTCACGGTTACCGTAATGATACCGTTGGCGGTTACGCCAGTACAATTTGTATTGTTTGTTATAGTACCGTCGATCGCAGGATCAACGTGTACGTCCTTAATTGTAAACGGAGCGGTCGGAGAGATACAGTTTGTAGTCGTGTTGGTCGCGCGTACAAAGTAATCACCGAAGGCCAGGTTCGTACCGATCAGCGCGTTGGTACCGGCACCGGTAATCGGCGTCGTGCCATCGCTTGCCAGCCATGTAAAGGTGTATCCTGCCGTGCCGCCTGTCGATACATTATCGACCAGGATGTTCGTTACCTCGGCGGTGCCGTTGGCCGGTGTACAATCCGTTTGATCGACCACCGTAATCGTAGCCTCTTCAATCGCAATGATTGCCGGATCGTCAGTTACCGTGAATGTTTCTGCCGCCACGCAGCCGGTACCCGGCGACGTGTTGTCTACCACCTGAACCGTATACACACCGGCAGGTAGTGCCGACGCCGTTTCGTTGTTCGTACCACCACTGATACCCGACGTAACCGTGCCCAGTGTATGCGCTGGGTCGACAGCAGCACCTTCGTACCAGGTAATTGTAAAGTCTGTGATCGGGTCCGTACCGCCGTTAACGGCTACGGTAATGGTACCGTTGGCTGTTACACCGGAGCAGTTCGTATTCGACGTTACGGTTCCGGTAACCGCCGGATCAACGTGCACGTCATTGATCGTGAACGGTGTTGCTGCCGACGGACAGTTTGTCGTTGTGTTGGTTGCCTGTACCAGGTAGTCACCGGCACTCAGGTTCACCCCGATGGTGGGTAGGTTGCCTGAACCGGCAATCGGTGCGCCTGCACCCGTGAGCCAGGTAAAGGTGTATCCTGCCGTGCCGCCCACCGCGGTACCGTCTACCAACACATCCGTTACCTCGGCGCTACCGTCAGCCGGTGTACAATCGGCCTGGTGCGTCAGCGTAATGTCGGCGTTGTCTATCGCAATCACGGCCGGGTCATCGGCAATCGTGAACGTTGCGGTAGATACGCAGCTCGTGCCCGGCGTAGTGTTGTCTACCACCTGAACGGTGTATACACCGGCAGGCAGTTGTAAAGCAGTTTCGTTATTCGTGCCGCCAATAACACCGGTTGTGGCAGTACCCAACACGGTAGTTGTTCCGGTACCTTCATACCAGGTAATGGTAAAGTCGGTAATCGGGTCTGCGCCGCCGTTAACGGCAATCGTAATCGTACCGTTGGCCGTTGCGCCTGCGCAGTTCGTGTTATCCATAATCGTACCGTCGATGCTCGGATTAACGTGTATGTCGTTAATCGTGAACGGTGTGATCAGCGACGAGCAGCTTGTCGCTGTATTTGTCGCCTGCACATAGTAGTTACCGGCAGCCAGTGCCACGCCAACCGTAGCCGCATTGCCGGCACCTGCAACCAGTGTCGTGCCGTTTGAACCGAACCAGTTAAAGGTGTAGCCGGTGGTGTTACCCAGGGCCGTGCCGTCTACCAGAATATCAGTTACTTCAGCGCTTCCGTTGGCCGGGCTGCAATCCGTTTGATGCGTCAGCGTTATAGCGGCCTGATCGATCGTAATCACCGCCGGATCATCTGTAATCGTAAACGTAGCCGTTGAAAGGCAACTGGTGCCCGGAGTGGTATTATCAACCACCTGTACTGTGTACGTTCCGGCCTGTAGCTGTATGGCCGTTTCGTTATTGGTACCGGCTGTTGTTCCTGTAGTGGCAGTTCCCAGCGGCGTGGTGGTACCCGTGCCTTCGTACCAGGTAATGGTAAAGTCGGTAATAGGATCTGCACCGCCATTAACACTAATCGTAACCGTACCGTTGGCTATTACGCCACCACAGTTGGTGTTGTTAACCGTGGTACCGGTAATGTCTGGCGGTGTCGTAGTGTCTTTGATCGTGAATTGTACAACCGGCGACGTACAGTTCGACGTTGTATTGGTGGTCTGTACAAAGTAGTTGTTTGCGCCCAGGGCCGTGCCAATCAGCGGCAGGTTTCCGGCACCGGCAATCGGTGTTGTACCGTCGCTCTGCAACCAGTTGAACGTGAAGCCCGCTACGCCAGCCGACACATTGTCTACCAATACGTCGGTAACTTCAGCAGAACCGTTTACCGGATTACAATCAGTTTGGTCAGCAAGCGTGAGGCTTGCCGCCGGGATCGCAATCACGTATGGATCGTCATTAATATGGAATGTCTCCGTGGTTGTACAGCTGTTGGTCGTGTTCGTAACCTCTACAGTATAGAAGCCACCGATAATGTTTGTGGCGGTGTGGCCCGGAGCCGGTGTGTTGGCTGCCGGCAGCGCTGTGCCCGTCATAAACTTGCCGTTGTGCCAGTCGTACGAGTAGCCCGAAGCAGGAGTAGGGGTACCGTCTACGGTCAGGGCAATCGAGCCTGTTCCGTCAGCAGCGCCCACACAGTTCTTGTTATCGATCGTTACATCGTCAAGTGCTGGATGAACGGCGGCATCCATGATAGTAATATCATTCGGGTTTGAAGCACAACCCGGCAGCGCGGGGTTAGTTTCTACCGCCAGGATGGTGTAGTTACCCGCTGCAAGTGAGCTTACAACCGTAGAAGGGTTCGTGCCCGGCCTTGTCAGAACCAAACTTCCCTTCTGGTATACGCGGATTTCATACCATGTTTGGTCTACACCGGGGTACGAAGCCTCGGTTCCGTCGCTGGGATCAATCGTTGCATCAAATGCACCATCCGGAGCGGCACAATTTGTTTGCGGGAAGGTAAGTACACTCAACAGGGCAGCCTCATCGCTGTACTCCAGGTGAATAGTCAGTGAATCGAAACAGCCCGTATTGTTATCTGTAACCACTACCGTGTGAAGCCCGCTAACAATACCGGGAATACGGTTCGAGTTCACAGGGAAGTTTATACCGGGACCTTCTGATGGATAGGTGAAGCCGATATTCCGATCGCCAAGGAACCATTCGAAACTGTAGCCCAGTGTGTTACCAGCAGAACTTGCCTCTACGCCAAGCTTACCGCTGTTCAGGTTACAGATAGCTGGAATGACACGCTCACCGGGAATCTCACCAATGGTAATGGCCGTAATCGGCGCATTATTCAAACGCACTGTAAACGGATTCTGCACATCGCAACCCAATACATTATTAAATGCCGACACCGTATACAAACCAGCGCCGACGCCACTGAGTACATTCGACGTCTCCGGGTAATCCGGAGTTGCGTCAGCGGCGTTGCCGTTGAACCATGAGAACGTGTAGTCTGCCGCGTTCGGAATGCTAACGCTGGCCGTGATGCTTCCGTTAGGAGGTGCACAGGTCGTTACATCGGCTGCCGTAGCCGTAAGGGTCGGCAACACAATGTTGTTCGTAATGGTTACTTCTACCGTACCCGCACAGCCCGTTGTATTGTTAACCGCCTGTACCGTGTAGATACCGGCAGCAAGGCCGCTCAGCAACGCGGCTGGAGAGCCGGCTACTTCGTTCGCAGCGAGTGTGTTTTGTCCATTAAACACATGGAATGTGTATCCTGCGGTAACACCGCCTACGTTAGACGAAATCGTACCGTTAGACTTTGTAGGGTCGCAGGCCGTATTCGAGATCGGTGTGGCCGAAGGTGCGGGTATCACCGCGTTGTCCAGCACTTGTACCGTAACCTTTGTTGACTGACAGGTCGTGGCATTGTCTACCGCCACTACTGTATAGAATCCGGCAGACAGGTTTGTATAGGTTACGCCGGTAAAGTTTGCCGCTGTAATGTTCGGTGTGTTCACATTGCCGTTGAACCAGTAGAAGGTGTAGCCCGTGGTTGCGCCGCCTACATTCGCTGTAGCCGAACCGTTCCCCGGAACATTACATACTGTCGATGGCGTGGCAGACGCCGCTACTACCGGAGGCACCTGGTTATTTACGATAGAAACTTGTGCCGTGCTGGTACAACCTGTAGCATCGTTTACAACCTGAACGGTATACGTTCCGGCAGCCAGGTCTGACGCCGAAGCAATATTGCTTAATATCGTACCGGTGGTGCCGCTACCGGCGTACCAGGTAAAGGTGTAACCGATGGTTGTACCGCCGACCGTAGCACTTGCCGTGCCGTTCGGAGTAGAGATGTCGCAACTGGTCTGGCTGGTCCGGTTTGTTGTAATGGTCGGGAACACCGTGTTATCCATTACCTGAACCGTAGCCCGTGCCGACTGGCACTTCGTTGCATTGTCTACCGCCACTACGGTGTACGCGCCGGCTGCCAGATTATTATAGGTTGCTCCGGAGAAGCTGGCGGTCGCTATATCCGGTGTGCTTACATTGCCGTTGAACCAGTAGAAGGTATAGCCTGCCGTAGCACCACCCACGTTGGCCGATGCCGAACCGTCAGAAGGTGTGCTACACAGCGTCATCGGTGTGGCCGAAGCCGCCACTACCGGAGGTACCTGATTGTTCACAATCGATACCTGGGCTGTATTGGCACAGCCCGTAGTAGTATTTACCGCGCGTACCGTGTATACGCCTGCTGCAAGGCCGGTAGCCGTGGCCGTGGTACCCACCACGGTGCCGGTTGTGCCGGCGCCGGCATACCAGGTAAAGGTATAGCCCGTAGTCGTGCCGCCTACGTTGGCCGATGCCGTGGCGTTAGGCGTTGCGGTATCGCAGCTCGTTTGATCGGTCTTTGTTGTCGCTACGGTAGGAAGCACCGTATTGTCTGTCACTTGAACCGTAGCTCTGGCCGATTGACACTTCGTTACATTATCAACCGCTACCACAGTATAATAGCCCAGACCAAGATTGCTATACGTAGCACCGGTAAAGTTTGCTGTGGCAATATTCGGCGACGTTACGTTGCCGTTGAACCAATAGAAGGTATAGCCCGCGGTACCACCCGCTACGTTGGCCGAAGCCGAACCGTTGGCCGGTGTACTACAGATGCTCATCGGCGTAGCCGTGGCCGACACAACTGGCGTCACCAGATTATTTACAATCGATACCTGTGCGGTATTGGCACAGCCCGTAGCGGTGTTTACCGCGCGCACGGTGTAAGTACCCGCAGCAAGGCCGGTAGCCGTGGCCGTAGTGCTTAATGCCGTGCCCGATGTACCGGTACCGGCGTACCAGGCAAAGGTGTAGCCGGTGGTTGTGCCGCCTACGTTGGCTGACGCCGAGCCGTTAGGTGCAGCGGTATCGCAGCTGGTCTGGTCTACTTTGGTCGTCGCGATGGTAGGCAGTACCGTGTTGTCGGTTATCGTTACCGTAACACGTACCGACTGGCACTTTGTCACGTCGTTTACCGCTACTACCGTATAGCTTCCGGGAGCCCGGTTGCTGTAGGTAACGCCGGTATAGTTTGCCGAAGCAATGTTAGGCGTATTTACGGTTCCATCAAACCAGTAGAAGGTATAGCCGGCGGTTACACCGCCCACGTTAGCCGAAGCCGAACCGTTGGCCGGTGTGCTACATACGGTCAGTGGTGTGGCCGTTGCCGAAACAACCGGTATAACCTGGTTGTTGGTAATCGATACCTGAGCCGTTCTGGCGCAGCCTGTTGTAGCGTTAACCACGTTTACCGTATAGGTACCTGCCGCCAGGCCGGTAGCCGTGGCGGTTGTGCCTACTACCGCGCCGCCAGTGCCGCTGCCGCTATGCCATGTAAAGGTATAGCCGGTGGTTGCACCGCCTACATTGGCCGATGCGCTGCCGTTTGGCGCTAACGCGTCGCAGCTGGTTTGATTAACTGTCGATGTCGATACAACCGGAAGCACCGTGTTGTCCAGGATAGACACCACTACGCGGGTCGACTGACATTTCGTTACATTATCAACCGCCACTACCGTATACGAACCTGCCGCCAGGTTGCTATACGTAGGGCCGGTAAAGTTTGCAGAAGAAATTATGGGAGTATTTACGCTACCGTTGAACCAGTAGAAGGTATAGCCGGTAGTTGTTCCGCCTACGGTTGCCGAAGCTGAGCCGTTTGAAGGTGTGCTACACACCGTCATTGGTGTAGCGGTGGTCGTCACTGCCGGTATTACCTGGTTATTCACAACCGATACCTGTGCGGTGTTCGAACAGCCCGACACCGTGTTTACCGCACGTACAGTATAGGTTCCTGCTGCCAGGTTGCTTGCTGTAGCCGTGCTGCTTACTACCGCCCCCGCGGTGCCGCTGCCGGCATACCACGTAAACGTGTAGCCGGTGGTACCGCCGCTTACATTGGCACTGGCAGTACCGTTCGGCGCTGCGGTGTCACAGCTCGTTTGATCGGTCTTCGCAGCCGTGACAGTAAACGGAACCGTGTTGTCGGTTACTTGCACAGTAACTTTGGCCGATTGACACTTGGTTACATTATCAACCGCCACTACGGTATAGTAGCCGGCAGACAGACCGCTGTAAGTAGCGCCGGTAAAGTTTGCAGAGCCAATGGCCGGTGAACTTACGTTGCCGTTGAACCAGTGGAAGGTGTAGCCGGTGGTAGCGCCACCAACATTGGCCGAAGCCGAACCGTTGGCCGGTACACTACAAAGCGTTGTGGGAACAGCCGAAGCCGATGCCACAGGCGTAACCAGGTTATTGACGATCGTTACCGTAGCCGTACCCGCGCAGCCCGATGTGGTGTTTACTGCGCGTACCGTATACGTACCCGCAGCCAGGTTTGAAACCGAAGCTGTTGTGCTGATGGTAGCACCGGTAGCGGCGCTGCCGGCGTACCAGGCAAACGTATAGCCGGTGGTCGTTCCTCCTACGTTAGCCGTGGCGCTGCCGTTGGGCGTTGTTGTGTCGCAGCTGGTTTGGTCAACCTTCGTGGCGGTTACCGTAGGTAATGTGGTATTGTTCAACACCTGAACCACTACCGCAGCAGATTGACACTTTGTAACATTGTCCATCGCCACTACCGTGTAGTAGCCAGCGGCAAGGTTGTTATAGGCAGCACCGGTAAAGTTTGCCGAGCCAATGGCTGGCGAACTTACGTTGCCGTTGAACCAGTAGAAGGTATAGCCGGTGGTTGTTCCACCTACGTTAGCCGTGGCGGCACCGTTGGCCGGCGTGCTGCAAACGGTTAGTGGCGTAACGGTAGTGGAAACCGTTGGCGTTACCTGACTATTAATAATAGTGATCGTGGCCGTGGCCGCGCAACCGGTGGCGGTATTTACCACGCGCACGGTATAGGTACCGGCGGCCCGGTTCGTTATCGAAGCGGTTGTACTGATGGTTGCTCCCGTTGCGGCGCTTCCGGCATACCAGGCAAACGTATAGCCGGTGGTCGTTCCACCTACGTTAGCTGTGGCGCTGCCATTCGGCGCTGCCGTATCGCAGCTGGTCTGGTCTACTTTAGTAGTAGAGATCGCCGGCAGTACCGTGTTGTCCAGTACCTGAACGGTAACCTTTGCCGACTGACATTGAGTAGCCGTATGCACCGCAACTACCGTATAGTAACCAGCGGCCAGGTTGCTGTAGGTAGCGCCGGTAAAGTTTGGCGAAGCAATGTTCGGTGTGCTTACGTTGCCGTTGAACCAGTAGAAGGTATATCCCGCTGTGGCTCCGCTTACGTTGGCCGATGCCGAACCGTTAGCAGAACTACACAACGTCAACGGGTTTGCCGTGGCCGAAGCAACCGGTGTCGTCTGATTATTGACAATGGTTATGCTCGCCGTGTTAGTACAGCCCGAAGCGGTGTTCGTGGCCCGTACCGTATACGTGCCTGCGCCCAGGTTCGATGCCGTAGCCGTAGTGCTGATAGCCGTTCCGGTCGCGGCGCTTCCGCTATACCAGGCAAACGAATAGCCAGTGGTTGTTCCTCCAACGTTGGCCGATACACTGCCGTTAGGCGTAGCCGCGTTACAGCTGGTTTGATCTACCTTGGTCGTTGCAACGGTCGGCAGTACCGTGTTATCCAGTACCTGGGCCACTGCCTGTGCCGAAGCGCAGCGTGTGGCTTTGTGCACGGCCACTACTGTATAATAGCCCGCAGCCAGTCCTGAATAGGTGGCGCTTGCTTTATAGACAGCCGCGGTTGTATCGGGCGTACCGACGTTGCCGTTAAACCAATAATATTGAATGTTGCCCGTGGCGCCGGCGGCCGTTGCCGTAACCGAACCATTGCGTGGCGTACAGGTAGTTTGATTTGTTACCGATGTTGAAACGGTTAACGTTACCGGTGTGTTAGTAACCGTTACCGTGGCGGTGTTGCTACAACCGTTGCCGTCAGTAGCCTGTACGGTGTAAACGGTTCCTGCAGCAAGACCGGTAATGGAGGCACCGGTGCCGATCTGATTGGCCGGCAATGTATTATTACCGTTAAACCAGCGCCAGGTGTAGCCGGCGGTTGCTCCATTAATATTAGCGGTTGCCGCGCCATTCGGGGTAGGCGTACACGATGTTTGGTTAGCGGTTACTGTGGCGGTTATAGCCGGTACCGTCTTTGAAACAACGGTTACCGTAACCGGAGCCGAAACGCAACCTGTGAGCGTGCGTGTTAGCGTAACCGTGTATTCTCCCGGAGGAATGTTGTTATAGTTTGCGCCGGTAAAGTCTACCGTAGGTTTAACGCTGTTGCCGTTGTACCACTGGAACGTATAGCCCACAGCTGAACCGCCTACGCGCGTAGCGCTGGCGCTTCCGGAGTTTGCCGGGCTACAGTTGGCGTCAGTGGTCGTAGCGGCTACAACAGGCTTCACCGTGTTGTCGGTAACTTTAAACGACTCTGCTATAAAACAGCCCGTAGCCTTCTCGGTCACAACAACCGTGTAGGTTATACCCTCGGCGTTGAGCAGCTCGTAACTCTTTGATACAATGACACCACTCAGTACGTCTGTGCCGATGTACCATGCATACGTATAGTTACCAACGGGTTTACCGCCCTCGGGCACCACGTGCAGTTTGCCGTCTGGATTCCGGCAGTTGGTAAACGGTTGATCTTCTACAATGGCAATCGATAGCGTTTTAGCCTGATCGGTAACCTGAACCGTTGCCGCATCAGACATACACTGGAACCCGGTGGGTACCGCAAATACAGAATACGTTCCGGCGCTCAGTCCGGTATATACCGAACCGGTATAGGCGGCTGTAGCCGGCGTACCTGGGGTAGGGCCATTAAACCAATGGAACGCGTAGTTAGCGGTAGTCTTTACACCGTTGACCAACCGATAAGCCTGCACGGCACCGTTGGATATCGGCGAGCTTCCCGTACACGTCATATTATTATTGACCAGTTCCGCTACAATCTGGAACGGCCGTGGCGTAACGGCAGACGAGAGAATATTGTTCGAGAAATTACATTCTATAAAGTCTGCGTTGTTGGGCAGCGTTATTGGCGTGGGTGTGGTCGATCCGTTATCGTTCAGTACCGCGTAGAGCACAAACGTATCGCCGGTTCCCTGTACCGTTATGTTCGGCACCTGTTGAACATCGTTGATGTTCAGGTTGGAAAGGTTTACGTTTACTGTATTAAGCTTCACCGCGCCGGCAGCCATGGGGTTGCCGCTGTAAAACGTTATCGGTATACTACCCGATACACCAAGGTTACCCGAGTTCTTTAAGGCAAAAGACACCGTGAAGTTCTTATCCGGACAGGTCGGGCTATTGATGTTGAATGGTGTGTCAGGGTCAAAAATAAGGTCAGGCGCCGCGTATGTGGGGCACCCTTTGGAGTCGAGGAACGGAGACTGATTGAGGTAGGTGTTCAGTGGTCGGTTTTCACCGGGATTACAGGGCGAGCCGGTAGAGAAGGAGAGATGGTGCTTCTGTTGCACGACCGGTATCGTAAGGTCGTCGTTTACGTTTACGTTAAAGTAGCCGTGCTGATTCCACACCCGTCGTGCAGGCACCCAGGCCTCCAGACTTGAAGCAAAACTTCTGATCTGACCACTCTGACGGGTGGCCACGTCTGCTACGTTTGCCGTATTGTAGGTGTTACAGGTAACGCAGATTTCGGTCGACCCATCGGCATCAACGTCGGCCACGATCGGATACTCATCGGCAGTACGCGAACGGCAGACGATCTGTGTCAATACGGAGCCATTCTTTCCATTAATAATATAAAGGAATTGCTCATCGCGATAAACAACTTCTGTGGACTTGTCATTATTAAAGTCGAATACAGTAGCTCCGGTAAAGCCCGAAGTCTGTTCGTTGATGGCTACAGACCAAAGCAACGTGAAATCTTCTTTTAACGCGAACAATCGTCCACCCGATACAAACGTGGTGTTCAGCTTCCCATCACCGTCGATATCGGCCACGTTCAAACGACCGGTTCCGTGTGCCCAGTTGGTACTGGGATTATGCGAGCGTACGATATTGTTCTTTACATCCCAGAAGAACACCGAAGTTGTACCCGTGCGGCTGTTCTTCGAACCACTCACGAGTACGTCAAGAAATCCATCCTGATTAAAATCGACAACGCTGGTCATACTGTTGATGTAGCCGAACGTAGAGTACTTGGGGTAATAGTTCGCGCTGTTGGGTATCTTCTTAACAGACGTCAGCGATCCTGAGTTGGCGGCGCGGGTCGCCAGGTTTACAGAAAAGATCTCGCCACCTACCACAAGCTCCAGTCCGCTGCACGATGCGCAGTCCGAAGTTTCGAGTATGTCGACGGCAACTGAACCGGCGTCTATACCCGTTGTAGAGCTGTTCCAGTTACCGGTTCCCTTTACAATAATTGTCCCGGTGGCCGCATCCATGATTTCATTGCGGTAATAAAGCTCGGCATTACCGTCAGCATCGAAATCGGCCAGACCAAACGTAAACGGCTCGTCGTAAACCTGTACGCGCCATTGGCGTATACCCTGGCAGTTATATTGCGACATATACCACCGGTTGTTCTCAGTCTCCGCAATGAAAATCTCCGCACAACCGTCACGCTTAACGTCTCCAATAACGATGTCGTAGGGATCTGCATACCCCGTGATCGGCGTATTGTATTTGATAGCCAGCGTCTGACCACTCAAAATATAAAGCCTTCTGTCGTCCGGATGCATCGAAACGACCTCAGGAATACCATCGCCGTCAAGATCACCGATGGCCATTCTTCCCGAAGTCCATGCCGTACGATCGGGCGACGACTGTTCAAGCTGCATACCGAACGCAGCATTACCTGCGGGTGGCACCTGACAGGCCTTGTCCTGACCGATATAAAAATCTTTACAGAGTGGACTCTGACGGCAGTCACCGTCGTAACAATCAACGAAACCATCACCGTCGTTGTCGATGCCATCTCCGCATTGCGTTTCCTGCGCGTACGCAGTAATACTAAAACACAAGAGGAGCAAGCACGTGGCCAGGTAGAATCTCTTCATAGGAACTATTCAGCAATAGACAAAAAAAATATCCGATCAAATACCATGCACTTACCGTATGGCAACCCCGTGGACAGGGCTGCTCTACTATAAGTTACAAAGATTAACACTGAAAGGTATCGCCATTGCTTGTTAAAAAAGTTGCAACCTGAGCAGGCATAAGAGATGTGTAATAATTCAACTTGTTTTTGCACTTTTTAATAAAAAAAATGCCCAAGCTTTATACCTTGATAATCATATCAACTGTGGTCTATGGGGTGTGTTCGCATATTTTTTTCTTCCGGTAGGGGGAGCGATAATTTTGTAAAGTGCTTTTGTTTTCTTATTTTATATAGTGGCGTCTCTTTCACGTCAACAGCGCAGGTGTTATGGGCGGGCTTCAAAGCCGGTGCGCAAATGTCTACCATAAAGTATGAGGACAAGCACTTTCTCGATACTGTAAAACAAGGTGGTCCAACGTTGGGCTACAGTGCCGGTGCGGTACTGTCGTTCAAAGTTAAGAACCGTTACTTCCTTCATACCGAGTACCTCTATACGCTGCGCAGCAAATCACTAAAGGGTAAGTTAGATCCATACCTGAAAGACAAGACCACCTATCATTACTTCGAGGTTCCCATCATGTTTACCATGCAATTCAAGGGGAAGCTGGGTAAAAGCCGTGAGTTCAAATGGTTCATGGGCGTTGGGCCAAACATCTCTTACCTCATCGGTGGTAAAGGCCGTTTGCAATCCGGCGTACTGATCGAAAGCAACCTGCCCGAGATTAATTATAAGATCAAATACGGTACACGGGCTGAGCGCGACCGCCCGCAAGACATCTACTATACCAACGGAAACCGGGTGCAGTTTGGAATAAATCTGGGCACCGGAATGATCATCGAGCCCGCACGAAATCACCGCGCCATTATCGATGTGCGCTATACCTTCGATCAAACCATGGTTGGTAAAGCACACGCCGATTACCTGCTTCCGCCCGATTATCGCGATAATCTGCGATTCCGCAATCGAGGTTTGAAGGTGTCTGTGATGTACCTTCTGGAATACAATATCAGCAAAAAGTCACGGCACAAAGGAAAGAGCACCATTAAGCATCGGTAATACCGCGTGCATAGAAAATGCTGTTGGGGCGTTAAAACGCTCATTAGAGCATCAAAGTGTAAGAAACACACCACACATTACCTTACATGCGTGAGGCTGCAAATTCCCCTCATCGGTGTTCAACGTATTTCAACGCATTGCGATAATACCGCATACGTATTCCTGTTTTGTCTCAAAACAAGACTGGTTATTCCCATTTTGCAAAACGAGCGAGAGGCGCATCGGCCGGATTAGCCTACCCGCGATCTAAAACCTGGAAAGGGCCTTTTTCAAACGTAACCTTTTTTGTTTGTATCCTCTCGATAAAATACATTACCTTTCGAGACTGTCTTCAAACCCGTATGTGCTTTTAACCTTACCAACAGCCGGAGGGCAGCTGCTCTGGACCTGAAATGGGTACCATGCTTTATATAAGTAAGACAGAAACGCCAACGTGTATCTAAGGTATTCATGCTAAAGGGAGTAGGAGCACTCATTGTAGTTGTTACGGCAGCATTCCATACCTGTGCGCAACCACGCGCCGTTTACAAGCTTTTTAAAGCACTCGAAGTAGCCAGCAGCGATACCGCCCGTGCAAACATCTGCTACTCCATCTCACGACTTTATTGGAACAAAAACTCCGACAGTACATTGCTGATGGCCGAGCGATCGCTGGTTTTTGCACACCAGGCCAATTATGAACGCGGAAAAGCCCTGGCCTACCTCAGCAAAGGCGTGGCCTGGCTATCCAAAGGTAAGTATCCCGAAGCCCTCGAAAACCACTTGCAGGCGCTGCGCATCAGCGAAAAACTGCACATGGAAGGCCTAACCGCCAATAACTACAACAACATCGGCATCGTCTATTCCGCCATGAAGGAATACGCCCGTGCCCTGGATTATTTTCAACGGTCGCTCTCCATCATGTTGGACAATGGCGAGGACAAGATCGCGTTCGCCTTACTGATAAACATTGCCGCTGTACACCGCAAACACCACAACTATGACTCCGCCCTAAGCTATAACATGAAAGCGCTGGCCATGGCCACTAAACGCCGCGATACACTCAGCATCGGCACCGCCCTTTTCCATATCGGCGACGTATACCTTGAAACAGGCCGGTACGAAACCGCGCTGCAAGACCTACAGCGGTCGCTGATGATGACACACGACTCACTCGAAGCCGATGACCTTACCCGCACCTACGACCGCATGGCAAAAGCCCTCTGCAAACTCCACCGCTTTCCCGAAAGCATTCGGTATGCCGAGCAAAGCTTACAGAAGGCACTGGCACTGGGCAACTACGAAACCGCACTGTCATCGTGCAATACCCTGTATGAGAGTCACCGCGCCCTGCAGCATTTCGAAATCGCGCTAACATTCCGCAATAGGGAGATCGGCCTCAAAGACAGCCTGTACAGCATTCAGAAAGAGAAAGAGATCGCCGGCCTTCAGGCGGCCTACGAAATCGAGAAAAAGCAATACACCATAAGCCTGCTGGAAAAGGATAACGAGATCAAACGGCAGCAGCTCTCCCGCGTCCGCATCTTCACCTACGCGGCATTCGGCGCCCTGCTCGTGCTGAGTATGCTCGTATTTATACTACACCGGCGAAATACGACCCGGAAAGTTATAAACCAGCTGCTCGAAAAACGGCACCAGGAAACAAATATTCGAAAGGAAGAGATTGTACGCCAGAACTGGCAGTTGCAGGAGCTGAACTCTGTAAAGAACAAACTGCTGTCTATCATCAGTCACGATCTGCGCAGCCCGCTCAACTCCCTGCGTGGCATTGTAGACCTGCTGCGCCACGAAGCCCTTACCCTTGACGAGATTAAATCGATAAGCTATCGCATAAGCGAGAATCTCACCGTTACGTCGCACCTGCTGGATAATCTGCTGTTCTGGGCCAAAAGCCAGATGGAAGGCACCAAGGTACGCCCTGGCTACTTCAACCTTTGGGACGTGATCCGCCAAAACGCACGCCTCGCCCAGAGCCAGGCCGAAACCAAAAGCATTGCCATACAACTGAACGATGCCGAGAATCCCTGCCGTGGCTATGGCGACCCTGCCATGATCGACATTGTGGTACGAAACATCCTGGCCAACGCCATCAAATTCTCAAACCCCGGCGGTACCATCACGCTTTCGGCGCACCTCAATACAAACTACGTTCACGTCAGCATCAGAGACACCGGCATGGGCATAGCCGCGCAGGATCAGCCCTGGATTTTCAACAGCCCCTCGTTTACAACCGAAGGCACCGCCCGCGAAAAGGGTACCGGCCTCGGCCTCGTGCTCTGCAAAGACCTCGTAGAAAAAAACGGCGGCACCATATCCTTCCAAACCCAACTGCACGAAGGCACAACCTTCACCTTCACCGTTCCGGCGCATCCGCCGCTCGCGGCCAACTAACCAAAATTCAGGGATTTGCTTTCACGTCTCGCCGCTCATGCCCATTTTAGCATGATCTAACATACGATCCTCACTGTGAAAGCAACCTACCTCACCACCATCAATACACCACTCACGATAAAAGAACTTCCCACACCCAGGCCCGCTGACGGGCAGGTATTGATCCGCGTAAGCCATTCCGCGTTAAACCACCGCGATGTGTGGATACAGCAAGGGCAGTATGCCGGATTGAAGGCAGACCTCGTACTGGGATCTGACGGCTGTGGAACAGTAACTGAAGTGGGAGCCGACGTGCCAGCGTCGTGGGTAGGGCAGGAGGTGATTATAAACCCCGGGCAGAACTGGGGGGCCGATCCGTTGGCTCCGGGACGGGACTTTAAGATACTTGGAAATCCTGACCCGGGCACATTTGCCGAGTATGTGGTTACCGATGCGCGCTACGTGCACCGTAAGCCAACGCACCTCACGTCGGCCGAGGCAGCGGCGCTGCCGTTGGCTGGTCTCACCACCTATCGCGCCGTGTTTACCCGCGGCCGGGTAAAAGCGGGCGAGAAGGTGCTTATAACCGGCATAGGAGCCGGAACCGCGTTGCTGGCATTCCGGTTTGCCCAGGCTGCCGGAGCAACCGTATACGTTACGTCCGGTTCACCCGAAAAGCTTGAGAAGGCCAAGGCTCTTGGCGCCGCCGGCGGCTTTAATTACACAGACGATGCCTGGGTTGCTCAGGCCAAAAAAGAAACCGGCGGCTTCGACCTTATTGTAGACAGCGCCTCGGGCAAAGGCTTTGGCAACCTCATCGAGGTGGTAAAACCCGGTGGCCGCATCGTATTCTTTGGCGGTACAGATGGCCCCATTGGCAACCTGGTACCCGCCAAGATCTTCTGGCGAAACCTCTCCATTCTCGGCTCTACCATGGGCACCGAACAGGAGTTTCACGACATGCTCCGGTTTGTTGAACAGCATGCCCTGAAGCCCGTAGTCGATACCGTATATCCCTCGCTGCACCATGCACAGGAAGCATTCGATGCTATGGCCTCGGGCAAACAGTTCGGTAAAATCGTGTTAACCAATACACTATAGCGAACAGACGGCAGGCATCGTCGGTTTCAATATTTATCCTGGGATGAATGGGGTGGATTTTTGCGCGTATTCGTGTATGTTCGTGCATGATGAAGCAAATACGTAACCTCGTTGTACTGCCCCTTGCCCTGGTGCTTGTGTCGATGCAGGCCTTTTCTCAAATACCATCGCAGAACCTTCGCCTCTGGTACGAAAAACCAGCCGTACAATGGGAGGAAGCCCTTCCCATAGGCAACGGTCGTCTGGCGGCCATGGTCTATGGCGGCACTACCCGCGAAGAACTTCAGCTTAACGAAGAAACCGTATGGGCCGGTGGTCCCAACAACAACATAAACCCACAGACCGGTGCCACGATCCCCGCGATTCGTAAATTACTGGCCGAAGGCAAATACGAAGAGGCTCAGGCGCTGGCTGACGACAAGGTCAAGTCGCTCAACGACGGTATGTCATACCAACCGGTGGGCAATCTCTTTATCGAGTTTCCCGAACACGGCGATGCCACCCAGTATTACCGCGATCTGAACCTCGAAAATGCGGTAGCGAGTGTATCGTATAAATCGGGCGGCGCCATGTTCTCGCGCGAGTCGTTCACGTCGTTTGCCGACCAGGTACTGGTAACACGCCTCACGTGCAGCCAGCCCGGCTCGATAACCTGCCACATCCGCGTGCGAAGCCCCCAGCAACACGCCGTGGCCGTAAACCGTAACACGCTCGTTCTGACCGGCACTTCCGGAGACAAGGATAATCAGAAAGGCGCCATCAAGTTCGAAGCACAGATTCGCGCCATGGTCGAAGGCGGCCAGGTAACATCCGATACCTCGGGCATCCACATTACCAAAGCCAACGCCGTAACGGTATTGGTATCCATCGGTACGAACTTCAAGAACTATAAAGACATTACCGACGATGCGCACGCTAAAGCATCAGCTCCGCTTAAGGCAGTAGCACGCAAAAAGTATCCGGCCTTGCTGGCCGATCACACCAAAGCCTACAAAGGCTACTTCGATCGTGTGTCGCTGGACCTCGGTGGCCATGCCGCGACCAACGTTCCAACCGATAAACGCCTGGCGCAATTTGCCGCGGGCAACGACCCGCACCTGGTAGCACTTTATTTTCAATACGGCCGCTATCTGCTCATCTCAAGCTCGCTGCCCGGCACACAACCGGCCACATTACAAGGCAAGTGGAACAACAAGATGACACCGCCGTGGGGATCGAAGTATACCATCAACATCAATACCGAGATGAACTACTGGCCGGCAGAAGTAACGAACCTGTCGGAAACACACCAGCCGTTGTTTGCCATGCTCGAAGACCTGTCGCATACCGGACAGAAAAGCGCGCAGCAAACCTATAACGCACGCGGCTGGGTAACGCACCATAATACCGATCTGTGGCGTGCTACCGATCCGATAGACGGCGCACACTCGTGGGGCCTATGGCCCAGCGGCGGCGCGTGGCTGTCGCAGCACCTGTGGGACCACTACGCCTTTACCGGCGACGAAGCCTTTCTGAAAAAATACTATCCGGTGCTACGGGGTGCAAGCCGTTTCTTTGCCGATGTATTACAGGAAGATCCTACAAACCACTGGCTTGTTGTATCGCCTTCCGTATCGCCCGAGAATGTATACCATTACGATGGCGACAAGAAAGCGTCTGTTACCGCAGGTGCCACCATGGACAACCAACTGATCTTCGATCTGTTCTCGCGCACCATACGCGCAGCGGCCATCTTACATACCGATGACGCCTTTGCCGACTCGCTTCGTACACTGAAGCGAAGCCTCGCGCCGATGCAGATAGGTCGCCACGGCCAGCTGCAGGAGTGGCTCAACGATTGGGACGATCCCAACGACAAACACCGCCACGTATCGCACCTGTACGGGCTGTATCCCAGCAACCAGATTTCGCCTACCCGTACCCCCGAGCTCTTTGAAGCCGCCCGCACCACACTCACACAGCGTGGAGATGTTTCTACCGGCTGGTCTATGGGCTGGAAGGTGAACTTCTGGGCACGTCTGCTCGATGGCAACCACGCGTATAAACTTATCAGCGATCAATTGTCGCCCGTAGGTGTTAACACCAGCGGCGGCGGTACTTATCCAAACCTCTTTGATGCTCACCCGCCGTTCCAGATCGATGGTAACTTCGGCTGTACCTCGGGCATTGCCGAAATGCTTATGCAATCGCACGACGGTGTACTGCACATACTGCCTGCCTTGCCCGACCGCTGGAAAGACGGCCAGGTAAAAGGCCTGGTTGCCCGCGGTGGTTTTGTGGTAGATATAACCTGGAAGGCCGGTATACTTACAGAAGTACGCGTTCAATCAAAACTGGGTGGCAACTGCCGCGTGCTGAGCCACATTCCGCTCAAAGGTCCAGAGGTTGTAAAGGTAACGCCAACGTCTGGACCCAACTCCAATCCATTCTATGCCACCGAGCCTACGGCACAACCGCGCGTTAACCCGGCGGTGACACCCCGCAAACCAGACCTGGCACCCGCATTCACGGTAGATCTCAATACAACCAAAGGCGGCAGCTATGTGCTAAAGCCGTAGAAAACATTATAGATCGATTAGAAAGAGGCTATTCCAAACGAGATAGCCTTTTACTTTTATGAGCGGATGAGTAAAGTGGCACTGTGTTTGTATCTTTAGCACACTATAAACGGGACTACCCCTATAAACTACACACATGAACATGCAATCTATTTTGAAAACAACCGCTATGATGCTGGTTGCCGTTACATTGTTTTCGTTTACATACGGCCCTGCGCCCGTAAAATTCAAGGTTGATGAAAAGGCCAGCACCATTGGGTGGGTCGGCAAAAAAGTAACCGGCCAGCACACCGGCAACGTACAGATCGCTTCAGGCGAACTTACCGTTGAGAAGAAAGCCATTAAAGGAGGTTCATTCGAGATTGACATGACCTCGATGACCGTAACTGATATCACCGATCCAAACGGCAACGCCCGTCTGCTCGGTCACCTAAAGAACGACGACTTCTTCGGCGTAGAAAAATTCCCGAAGGCCAACTTCGCCATTACCTCGGTAACTGCCGTGAAAGGCGATGAGTATACAGTAAAAGGAAACCTTACCATCAAGGGTATTACAAACCCTGTTGAGTTCCCGGCTACGATTAAAAACGACGGCAAGAAGCTCACCGCCACAGCAAAGATCGTTGTAGATCGCACCAAGTACGACATCAAATACCGCTCTACAAACTTCTTCGAAAACCTGGGCGACAAAGCCATCAGCGATAACTTCGAACTGGATGTAACGCTGGTAGCAGCGGCACAATAATCTGAAAAGACAGTAGTCTGATTTCGAAAAGGGGAGTGCTTACACTTCCCTTTTTTTATGTTTTTTTCTGGAAGCACTTGCACGGTAAACAAATCCCATATACATTTGTCTATCGATTTGGTAGACTATCAATTCCCACCGATTGATCGTATACACGTCCGACACGACATGGTACTAATTATACCTTGCGTGTGGTATATGACGTAGATTGTTATAATAACTATACGATATGAATCATTCAGGCGCAGTTTTTCATCCGGCACAAACAGGCAGCCTTCGCTGCTGTTGTTGCAGTTGTATGTTGTGATGATCTGTAGCCAGCGGGTTTTCCCGATTTTATCGTCACTGGATTTTACGGGTACGGAGGGCATTACCAGATGGTAATCGTGGTGGAATTCCGTCTGAGTCGTGCACCGTTACCGTAAAATCCAGTTCGGTAAAGACATAAAACAAACAACTTAAGCTCTCTAACCTAAACTTACGACTGTCGGGCCTTACCGCCTGGTAGTCGTTTTACACACCCTTATTCAACACTTCACACTTCACACAATCCATTACTGCTGGTCGCTTAAAAACGGCCGGCAGTTTTTGTTTTCAATCTGCCGTGGCCCGGTATACTAAGATCAATCGAAAACTTGGTGTGGGATAACCAATTACCGTAACTCCACGCACACATCACCAAACCTGCATTTACCGCTCTCGTCCTTCGCACTCGCACTGATTTATGGTGTATATTAGCTTCGAAACCTAACCAAAAACCTTTGTATGCAAAGTCTTTTTCGTACCGCGGTCGGTATCCTTTTCACGCTTCTATACCACGCCACGGCGCTGGCCCAGACGCCGACAAATCTACTGGTGTTTCAGTCCGACTTTGGCGTGAAAGACGCCGCCGTGTCTGAGATGAAAGGTGTAGCCGTCTCTGTATCGCCCGCGCTGCGCATCTTTGACGTTACCCACGAGATCCCTGCATACAATATCTGGGAAGCCGCCTATCGGCTGTATCAGGCCGCGCCTTACTGGCCCAAAGGCACCGTGTTCGTTTCCATTGTCGACCCGGGTGTGGGCTCCGAACGTAAGTCGGTTGTATTGAAAACACAGTCAGGCCATTATTTCGTATCGCCCGACAACGGTACGCTTACCCTGGTGGCCGATCTCCTGGGTATTCAGGAAATACGCCGTATCGACGAAAGTGTAAACCGACTGAAAGGCTCCGGCAAATCGTATACGTTTCATGGTCGCGATGTTTATGCCTACACCGGCGCCCGGCTGGCCGCGGGTATCATAACGTTCGACGGAGTAGGAGGCAAGCTGCCCAGTACCGTGGTGCGGCTCGACTACCAGAAGCCGGTGTGGGAGAATGGCGTGGTAAAGGGTAACATTCCGGTTCTGGATATACAATACGGCAATGTTTGGACCAACATCGACCAGGCCACCTTTTCGAAGCTCGGCATTACACCTGGCCAACGCGTTGCGGTGGAGATCATACACGGACAAAAGGTGCTCTTTCACGACAGCGTTGTTTTTGGCAACACCTTCTCTGATGTGCCCGAGGGGCAGCATATCGCCTATATGAACAGTTTGTTAAATTTCTCGATCGGTATAAACCAGGATAGTTTCGCGAAGCGCTATGCTGTAGAAAATGGTCCCGATTGGACCATTATACTGAAAGCGCAGCCGTGAGCGCGGCGGCACAACAATTTTTACCATTACAGCAGCCTATTGACCACTGAAACGAATTTGGGGCTGCATCCGTCGAAATTCTGCTAACTATGGCTAATCGACGGTACACGCTTCGCCTGCCGGAATGCGCTGTTGCCGGTGGTAACCTTATTGAACTGCAGATCCATGAATCTCTCCGAACTCAGCCTCAAACGTCCGGTCCTTGCTGTTGTGTTGAACATCATCATCGTGGTGTTCGGCGTAATCGGCTTTAATTTCCTGGGCGTACGCGATTATCCCGCCATCGATCCGCCAAACATCAGCGTACGCACACAGTACTCGGGCGCCAACGCCGACATCATTGAATCGCAGGTAACCGAGCCACTCGAAAAATCCATCAACGGCATTGCCGGCATCAAAAACATATCGTCGAGTTCAAGCCAGGGGGTAAGCAGCATCAACATCGAGTTCAACCTTGGTGTAGACCTCGAAGCCGCCGCCAACGACGTGCGCGATAAAGTCTCGCAGGCTACACGCCAACTGCCCCAGGATCTTGACGCGCCGCCCGAAGTATCGAAGGCAGACGCCAGCTCCGACTATATCATTGCCCTTACCGTACAAAGCAACACGCGCAACCAACTTCAGGTAAGCGAATACGCACAGAACGTGCTGGTCGAACGCCTCCAGACCATACCGGGCGTGAGCAGCACGCGTATACTGGGCGAGAAGAAATACGCCATGCGCATCTGGCTCGATCCCAATAAACTCAGCGCATACGGGTTAACATCGGTCGATGTACAGCAGGCCCTTAACAAAGAGAATGTAGAGCTACCCTCCGGCAAGATTTATGGAAACTCTACGGAACTTACCGTACGCACCTTCGGCCGCCTGTTTACAGAAGAAGACTTTAACAATGTGCGCATCCGCTCCGGCGATAAAGGCACCATACGTCTGCGCGACATTGGCGAAGCCATGCTCGGCCCGGAAAACGAAGAAACCATTCTGAAAGGACGACTCATCCCCATGGTGAGCGTGGCGCTTATTCCCTTGCCCGGCGCGAACTATGTATCGATAGCCGACGAGTTCTACAAACGCCTCGACGTTATACGCAAAGAAGCCCCCGACGATATCAAGCTCAACGTCTCTACCGATCAAACCGTATTCATCACCCGCTCGATCTCTGAGGTAGAAGAAACTTTGCTGCTCTCATTCATTCTGGTGGTACTTATCGTATACCTGTTCTTCCGCGACATCATCATTGCCATACGCCCGCTGATCGACATACCGGTGTCGCTGGTGGCCACTTTCTTCATCATGTACGTCTGCGGCTTCTCCATCAACGTGCTCACCATGCTGGGCATCGTACTGGCTACCGGCCTCGTGGTAGACGATGGCATTGTAGTTACCGAGAATATCTATAAAAAGCTCGAAGGCGGCATGAGCAAAAAGCGGGCGGCACGCGAAGGTGCCACTGAAATCTATTTTGCCGTTATCGCCACCTCGATCACACTGGTGGTTGTGTTTCTGCCTGTCGTGTTTATGGAAGGTTTTGTAGGCAGGCTGTTCCGTGAATTCGGCTTTGTTGTGGCGGGTGCCGTGCTGGTGTCGTGCTTCGTATCGCTTACCCTCACGCCAGTATTGAGCGTAAAG
>Ga0065165_1000674_pt1 | contig 49121 bp, 42 predicted proteins | sample AraplaMF_Cvi_mMF_FD_63813 | JGI IMG/M metagenome (GOLD analysis project Ga0065165, IMG submission 63813) | Arabidopsis root microbial communities from the University of North Carolina, USA - plate scrape MF_Cvi_mMF (version 2) (version 3) | ecosystem: Host-associated > Plants > Roots >...
TATCCTCGACCTGGGCTGCCACTGCGTGGAGATTACCCGCAGCTACATCGGCAAAGACATCAAGCCCGTAGAAGTTATGTGCTGGGCCGATACACAAGTAAAACCTATCGATGCCGAAGACCACGCCATCGGCCTCGTAAAATACGAGAACGGCGCCATCGGTCAGTTTGAAGTGAGCTGGACCTTCCGAGGCGGCCTCGACCTGCGCGACGAAGTAATGGGCACCGAAGGTACCATCTGGATCAACAGCTTCCTCCGCACTGGCTTCGACATGTTTACCACCGGCAAAGGTGCCGACTACGTAGCCGAAAAAGCCGAAAGCAACAGCGGCTGGCTCTTCCCCGTAGGTGATGAACTAAACGAACTCGGCTACAACCACATGTTTGCCGACATGTTTGACGCCATCGAAGCCAAACGCGATCCCAAAGAAACCTTCTACGACGGCTACGTGGTAAACGCCATCCTAGATGCCGCCTACCGCTCCGCCAAATCCAAACTCTGGGAACCCGTAACCCTCGACGTATGGCGTGGTAAAACCGGTGTCACAAAAGACAGCCACCTCCAGGAATACGACAAAGACCACTACCTCGTAAAAGAAGAGGTAACACACTATGGCGCAAAGAAGGTGATCCTAAAGAATAAAACGACGAATAAGATCATTGAGAAGACACTTGAATAAGTACTCGTAAACCCACACGATTAAAAGCGTATCCTACTCTATAATAGGATACGCTTTTTTATTGGCTGTTATGTCTTGCCCAAGGTCAAATAACCCGCACCTTATACCGGTACATCCCCCTGAAAAACTCCTCCATCTTCAATACCTCTTTCGACTTGCGGTCTATCCAGAACACCGCCCACGAATTCTCCGCATATTCTATCTTCAGCTTCCAGCAATCCACCTTACGCCCTTCGGGCATGTTCAGCATATCCGTACCGATGACTTTATACACATAATACTTCGGTTCGGTCTTTCCGCCGGGGTGGTAGAAGTTAATGGCAAACTGCTGCCCCACTTTTTTAAACGGCAGTGTATTGAACACCTCCAGATCCAGTTCCCAGTTCAGTGTGGGTACCGCCTGGGCTACACGAAAGTCCTTACGGTTATTGTTGGCTATAGAGTCAGCCCCGGTAATGGCGGCGGTAGTAAAGTTAAAAGCGTCGATGCCGTTCTTATCGCGGGTGTAGTGATAAATGGGCGCGAAGGTTTTGCGGTTGGCGAGCGAGTAAACGTAGCGATTGAATAATGTGTCGTTTGTATTCCAGTTTTGTTTGATCTCGATCAGGTCTTTGCCATGATCGGTTTTAAATTTTACCTCACGGCGCCACAGCGAGAGACCGGCAATGAGGTTCTTCTTAGGATGCGTGTAATACACTATGTATTGATACACGCCCGGTTTCAGATTGGCGGTAACAAGGTCTTTGTTGGCCAGACGGATAGTGTCGGTAGTCTGGGCGTACACGGGTAGGGCCAACGGCAGCAACATTACCCATGCGGCGAGTCTGATAAAATTTTTCATAGTATGTTCTTTTGCGGAAAGAACGGCAACAAACGGATCGGCGATTCGGGATTTCAACGCAGGCGGCAAACGGCTTTGCAAACCGGGGCACTAAACCTACCGATAAAATCCGTAGAGCATTTCCGCTAAACCATAGATCAGTAGGCTTTATCGGTGGAATAATACAATCTAATCAACGGCAAACGCGTACCTTGCCTGTGTATGGACGCCAAGCCATTTCTAAGCCGTAACAAAATACTCCTGCTACATGTGGCCTTCTGGCTGCTGTATGTTTCATACCGCAGTTTCGAATTACAGCGCTACCTGGGGCTGGGCCGCGCCATAACGTTTATTCTACTGTCGGTGGTACTTCGTATGGTGGCTGGTTATGCACATTACTTCCTTATTCTGCCGGCGTGGCTTCGCAACAAGAAGCACCTGCCCTACATCGCGAAGGTGATCGCACTTGTCGCCGTGGTGAGTATAGCCCGATTGTTTTTCGAATCGCGCCTTATGGCCTGGTATGATTATGAACCGATGTATTACCAGACGTTGTCCACGTCGCGTATTCTCGGCGTGGTGTGGGATACGCTTACCTTTATGTTGTTTATCGGCATGATCGGCTTTACGACAGACTGGTTCGAACTCGAAAACAAAAAGAAGCAGCTCGAAAACGAGAAGTTGGTGGCCGAGCTGAACTACCTCAAGGCTCGGATCAACCCACACTTTCTGTTTAACACCCTGCACAACCTGAATTACCTGGTATATGCTGGCTCAAAGAACGCAACCGATGTTATCATCCGGCTCTCGAACATTATGCGGTACATGATTTACGACGCCAGCAAAGACCATGTGTCGTTGAAGAAAGAGATTGAATATATGAACGACTATATTCACCTGGAAAGTATCCGGCTAAACCAGGCCTTTACATTGAACTTCAATATGAACGGTTTGGTAAGCGACATCGAGATCGCACCGCTGATCCTGATTACGTTTTTGGAAAACGCCTTCAAGCATGGCGTAAGCGATCAGGCCGAAGACTGCCGCATCGACATTGACCTTACCGTTTCCGAAAGCAGCATCCGGTACCGGGTGGCAAACCGCAAAGTAGCACCCGGCACAGCACAGCGCCTCAAGTCGGGCTTTGGTCTTGAAAACGTAAAGAAGCGTTTGCAACTAAGCTACCCCGACAAACACAAGCTCACCATAGCCGATAACCCGGACACCTTCGAAACCGAACTAATCCTGAAACGTATATGATCCGTTGCGTTGTGATAGACGATGAGCCGTATGCCCGTCAATTACTGATGGGCTTCATCGGCAAAGTTCCAGGCCTTACATTAGAAGGTTCGTTCTCCAGTCCGCTCCACGCGCTGGACGTTATCCGCACAAAGCCGATCGATGTGATCTTCCTGGATATTCAGATGCCCGACATTACCGGCATCGACTTTCTAAAAACGTTGGATCATAAACCGCTCATCGTATTCACCACGGCGCATTCCGAGTTTGCCCTGGAAGGTTTCGAGCTGGACGTGGTGGACTACCTGCTGAAACCGTTCGATTTTAACCGATTCCTGAAAGCGGTAAACAAGATCGCGCAGCGGCTGGACAAACGTACGACGACGCCAGTAGCCACACCGATAGCACCGGAACGCAAAGAGCCGGTAACGTCACCGTTCATTTTTGTCAAAGACGGTACCCGGTTGGTAAAAGTAGAACTCAATACCATCCTGTTTATAAAGGGCACACGCGAATACGTAACGATTCACACACGCGACCGGAAGATTATGAGCTTGCAGACGTTAAAGAACTTGGAGAACGAATTGCCCCGGGAGTTTATACGTATTCACAACTCATACATCATTGCAATACCGGCCATCCATGCGGTGGCGGCAAACGAAGTAGAGATCGGGCAGGAGGTAATACCCATCGGCATAACCTATAAGAAGGCGTTTATGGAGCGCATTCGTAATTACTTTCCCGGCACGTTCAGCGAGACCTGAAGATCGCGGCAAATGCGTCGCCCAGCAGGTCACGCGAGTAGCTACCTTCGGCCAGTTGCCGGGCGCGGCCACCGTATGCGGCAAGTAATGCCTGGTCCGTAACGAATGGTTGTAATAGCGACACAATACCCGAAGGGTCGCGAGGGTCGGTATAGACACCACAGGCATGCCGTTCGATCTCGGCTTTGATCCAGCCGCCGAAGTTTACCACAATAAGTTTACCCGCGGCCAGGCCGTCGAAGTACTTGTTGGGAGAACCCGTCTGCAAAATCTGCGCGGGCCGGTAGCAGATAAACACGGCGTCGGTCACATTCATAACTTCGCGCACGCCCGAGCGGGGTTGGAATTCGATAAACGAAAGGTTGTTCAGCGCGAGCTTTTGCGCCATCGCCTGCAGGTGAGCACGCATGGCGCCATCACCACAGAGCAAAAACTGAACGGGTACCGCCGCCTTCTGGCAGGCACGGGCGCATTCCAGGTAATAGTCCAACCCGTTGGCAAAACCAACGGCCCCGATATACGACACAACAAACTTACCGGACACACCGAACTTCTGTTCCAACGCGGGGTCTTTCACCTCGGGTTTATAAAACAGCGTGTCCGACATATTAGGAATAAGATAGATCTGCTTACCCGGCACCTTTTGGTTGATAGCTTCCCGAATCATGGGCGAAAGTGCCACCACCGATTCTGCCTTGCGGTATATAAATCGCTCCAGGCTATAGAGAGCCTGCTTGAAGAAGTAGTTCTTTATAAAGCCGAGTTCTATGGGCGCATCGGGCCACAGATCGCCAACCTCGAAAATAAACGGAAGCTTGCGCCGGGCTTTGAGCCACAATGCGGTTAGCCCCACCGTGAGCGGAACCGATATGGCATAGCATACGGCAACGTCGCGCAGGCCCATAGCAATCTGCAAAGACTGCCGCACATACCGCATAAACGATACACTGCGCTTATAGAACCCGAAGCGGTTATTGTATTGTATGGGCAGGTAATGTACCTCAATACCTTCTACGTTACGAACCTGGTAGGTAGCCCCGCCGTAGCCGGTAATCACCACCACCGCAATATCCCGGTCCACCAAAGCCTTCGCCAGGTAGTACGACCGCACGGCACCGCCGTCTTCCGGAGTATTGAAATGCTGATGAAGAATCAAAACTTTCACGGTACAAAGAAAGAAAAGAGCCTACCGATAGCCAAAAAAATATAGACCCGCAACCCTACATGCGTAAACAACACCCCCCACATTTCCGTATCTTACTGTAAATCTATACGCTAACCAAACTGTTTTCTGAATATGCAAAAAATATTATTGGCCGTGCCCCTCCTAATTATGGTATCGGTTCTTACCAACGCACAAACTTCGGAAACCCTGTTCAATGGTCGCGACCTTACCGGATGGACTGTAAACGGTACCGAAAAATGGTACGTACAAAACGGCGAGCTGGTATGCGAAAGCGGTCCTGATAAACAGTACGGCTACCTCACCACAAAAAAAGAATACAAGAATTTCGAACTATCACTGGAATTCAAACAGGAATCGAACGGCAACAGCGGGGTGTTCTTCCACAGTTCGGTAGACGGAACAACCGTTTCGGGCTGGCAGGCCGAAATTGCTCCCGCAGGCAAAAACACCGGCGGTATATACGAATCGTATGGCCGTGGATGGATTGCGGTACCTGCGCCGGAAAAGGGCAAACACCTCAAAGAGGGCCAGTGGAATAAGCTTGTTGTTCGGGTAAAGGGCAGCGAAGTAAAGACGTGGCTTAACGGCCACGACATGATTACGCTCGACGATGCCAGGATCGGTGAGGCTACGGGCAGCATTGCCCTCCAGATTCACGACGGTGGGGGTGTAAAAGTGCGTTGGCGCAACCTGAGTGTGCAGGAGCTTTAACAAAACGATACACCGCCGCGTGTGCGAACGCCGGGGCCAGGAGGGATACACATAGCGTTGTAAACGCTATTGCCTGGCCTTGGAGTAGCTCAGAATACTGAGCACGGTGCTGGCGGATGGCTCCAGCGTGGCGGCATCCATATCGATCTTCACTTCAAGCAACTCGTTGTAGAGTGCCTGAAGTTCGCTATCACAAAGAAGGGCGTTGTCTATTTCATTCTTCTCCTCCCGTGTAGTCTCGTGGTACAGGTACCGCAATAGATCCGTTTGCGTAAAAGTCTTTATCATAGGCTCTTTGTTTGATCATCTTCTTACGCAGATTAATCAGCGCATAACGCATTCGTCCGAGCGCCGTATTAATGCTCACATCCGTGCGGTCAGCAATTTCCTGGAAGCTCATCTGAAGGTAGTGACGCATAATCAATACCTGTTTTTGCTCCGTAGGCAATTCCTTTATATAGTCCCGCAGGCGCGAGCGTGATTCCTTCAGCATATGCTTGGTCTCCGCGGGAGCTTCGGAAAATTCCATGGAATTAAACACGTGGCTACCGTCTTCCAATACTACTACGGGGTAACGCTTCGACTTGCGGAAGCTATCGATCGCCAGGTTATGGGCGATGCGACTGATCCAGGGCAAAAATTTACCCTCCTCATTGTAGCGGCCGCTGCGAATTGTATTTATCGCCTTTACGAAAGTCTCTTGTAAGATATCTTCCGCCCTATATCGATCCTTAACTATCAGATAGATAGCGGTAAAGACCTTAGATATATGACGACGTAAGAGCAATTCGAAAGCCTCTTCGTTACCATGTTGATAGAGCGACACGAGCTGGCTGTCGCTGAATCTGCTGTCAATCATTCTGCTTACATTTAGGTAACGTAGACGTCTAGCTCGATATTGTAGGGGGTTAGTGATTCTAATTGGTTTGAAAAGATAGAAAGATTCTCCAAGAGGACAAAAATTTTTAAAAAAAATCTTGCCTCTCACATAATTTTATTAGCTATTTGCTCGCATATTTTAGCTGAAGTTTTATCCATGGCAGTTAGTAAAAAAAAGGTCATTAAAAGTCTTGAAAATCTTTCGGAAGATCTGAAAGATTTGATCAAAGATCAGTATCCAAACGGATACGAAGGGAGTATTTCACGCATCACCAATGCGAAAAAGGAACCCATCTTCGTGTTTCCCCTCGAAACCGACGACGCAACATACCTCGTAAAAGTACCCGCTACCAAAAATAGTGAAGGTGAATACGACGTCGAGTCGAAACCCGATGCAGAGGATTTTGATAACAGCGGCGACGATTACGGCGATGAAGGCGGCGGATTCGGCGGTGGTAACAGCGGCGGTGACGACGATGATTATGATGATGACGGTGGCAGCAAAGGCGGGCGCGAGCAAAGCTACGACCCCGATTTCGACGCCTGATCCGCAGAAATCGTTTCACACGCGCTTTTCTTTGCCGGCCAGCACGTTTGCACCCCGGCAAACAAAAACACCGTTCTTTACCCTCTCAGGATGGTGTTTTTGTTCTTTTACATGCCCGCAAAATTCCTCCCGTAGCCCGGGAACAACACCCCGTTCTTACAAACGTGTAATACACGTTCTACAACCTGGCACCTGACCTGAGCCGTTCAAATCCGGGAACGCAACGCCTCGTTTACCAGCACCAAGGCCGGTAAAATTCAAATGCTTTTTGAAATCGTTTTTAAACTTGTCTGCCGCCTTTTCGGTTAATGGAGAGAACGGAATTTTCATATTTTGCATACCGAATGAAAGATCTCACGAAGACGACCAACGATACATACCTCGACGACCTCGACCCCAAAGATTATATTATCATTAAACGCGCTCGTGTAAACAACCTCAAAAACCTGAGCGTTGCTATACCGCGTAATAAACTTGTTGTCATTACCGGGCTCTCCGGCTCCGGCAAGTCGTCACTCGCGTTCGATACCCTCTTTGCCGAAGGACAACGCATGTACGTGGAAAGCCTGAGCTCCTATGCGCGCCAGTTCCTGGGTCGTATGGAAAAACCTGAGGTAGACTACATCAAAGGGGTCTCGCCCGCCATCGCCATCGAGCAAAAGGTAAACACCCGCAACCCCCGTTCTACCGTAGGCACCACCACCGAAATTTACGACTACCTCAAACTGCTCTTCGCGCGCATCGGCAGAACCTACTCGCCCGTAAGTGGTAAAGAAGTAAAACGCGACACGGTAACCAGCGTGATCGACGCCATAAACAAACTCAAAGCCGGCACACGCGTCATGGTGGCCAGCCCTTTAAAAATCAAAAAAGGCCGCAAGCTTGCCGACGAACTCAGCCTGCTCCTCAGCAAAGGCTTTGCCCGGATACTCGTAGACGGCGAAGTAAAATTCATCGAGGAGATTGTCGGCCCCATCGACACCGAAGGCACCCCCACACCGGCACCCAAGAAAAAGAAAGCCGTTAAACTGGAAGGCGAAATTGAAATACTGATAGACCGCGCAAGCGTAAACCCCGACGACGAAGATACCATCTTCAGACTTTCAGACTCCGTGCAAACCGCGTTCTTCGAAGGCGAAGGCGACTGCACCGTATACGCCGAAGGCCAAAAGAAACTTCACTTCTCCGACCGCTTCGAGCTCGACGGAATGACGTTTACCGAACCCTCCGTAAACTTCTTCAGCTTTAACAACCCCTTCGGTGCCTGCCAGACATGCGAAGGCTTTGGAAAAATCCTGGGCATAGACGAAGACCTCGTTATTCCCGACAAGTCGCTTTCCGTATACGAGGGGGCTATAGCGCCCTGGCGCAGCGAGACCATGGGCGAGTGGCTCAAGCCGCTTATCAAAAACGGCATCAAGTTCGACTTCCCCATCCATCGCCCGTACAACGAGCTTACCAAAGCGCAACAGGAATTGCTGTGGAAAGGCAACCAGCACTTTGAAGGCATAGACGACTTCTTCAAATACCTGGAGTCTAAACTTCATAAGATTCAATACCGCGTACTCCTGTCGCGTTATCGTGGCCGCACCAACTGCCCCGACTGCAAGGGTACGCGCCTTCGCAAAGACGCGCAGTACGTAAAAATTGCCAACACCTCTATAACCGACGTGGTGTTGCTGCCGATTGAAGATGCCCTTACCTTCTTCGATAAACTGAAACTGCCGGACTACGACCGCAAGGTGTCCGACCGTATATTGACCGAAATCCAATCACGCCTGGACTACATGGCCAAGGTAGGATTAGGATACCTGTCGCTTAACCGCCTTACCTCAACGCTTTCGGGTGGTGAGTTCCAACGCATCAAGCTGGCCACATCGTTGGGCAGCGCGCTGGTGGGTTCCATGTATATTCTCGATGAGCCCAGCATAGGCCTTCACCCCAAAGACACCGACCGCATGGTGCAGGTGCTGAAATCGCTGCGCGACCTGGGCAATAGCGTAATCGTGGTAGAACACGAAGAAGAGATCATGCGCGCCGCAGACCAGATCATCGACATTGGCCCCGATGCGGGAAGCCACGGTGGCGAACTCGTATTCCAGGGTGCTATCAAAGATGTAAACGGCAAAGTTCATTCACATACCACCGACTACCTCACCGGCCGAGAAGAAATTGCCGTGCCAAAAATGCGCCGCAAATGGAAAGACTCCATAACCGTAACCGGTGCACGCGAGAACAACCTGAAAAACGTAACCGTAAAATTCCCGCTCGAAGCACTCACTGTAGTCACGGGAGTATCCGGCTCTGGTAAGTCTACCCTCATTAAAAAAATCCTGTTCCCGGCCATCGGTCGCCTGAGCGGTTCCGTATCCGAAGCGCCCGGAAAGTTCGATAAACTCGAAGGCGACTTTGCCAGAGTCACACAGATTGAATTTGTCGATCAGAACCCGATCGGTAAATCGTCGCGTTCAAATCCTATCAGTTACGTCAAGGCATACGATGCCATCCGTAACCTGTATGCCGACCAGCCACTGGCTAAACAACGTGGTTATAAACCCTCACACTTCTCGTTCAATGTAGAGGGTGGGCGCTGCGATACCTGCGAGGGTGAAGGCCAGATAAAAGTAGAAATGCAGTTCATGGCCGATATCTACCTTACCTGCGAAAGCTGCCACGGCAAACGCTTCAAACAGGAAGTGCTGGAAATTGAATACAACGGCAAAAACATTTCCGATATTCTCGACATGACCGTAGAAGACGGCCTTGAGTTCTTCAAAGAACGAAAGCCCATCTACGACAAAATCCTGCCGCTTCACGAAGTAGGCCTCGGCTATGTCAAGCTCGGGCAGTCGTCCAACTCGCTCAGCGGTGGCGAAGCTCAACGCGTGAAGCTCGCATCGTTCCTCGGTAAGAATTCGCCAGAAGGACATATCATGTTCATCTTCGACGAACCCACCACCGGGTTGCACTTCCACGATATATCCAAACTGCTCAAAGCCATCAACGCCCTGGTAGATCAGGGACACAGTGTAATCGTAATCGAGCACAACCTTGAGATCATCAAGTGTGCCGACTGGATCATCGACCTCGGCCCGGAAGGCGGCGAGAAGAACGGTGGTACACTGATGTTTACCGGAACACCCGAAGAGATGATAAAAAAAGGCAAAGGATATACAGCCGAATTCCTGCGCAAAAAACTGGAGTAATACGGGGAGTGGTCTTACAAAAGCATTACGACGAGCTCTGGCGAAACGCATCAGAGGGCTTTCGCCAGGGCCTGTTCGAATTAGATAGCGATATTGATAACCCGGCCGATACCCGCGCCGGGCTTACCTTGCTCATCCGTCCACCACAGGCTGTAGCCGAAGCCTGGCAGGCAATGCGCCACGAGCTGGAAGCCGCAGAGCCCGGCCAATACTATTACCCCGTTTCCGATCTGCACATCACCGTAATGTCTATCATATCGTGTTATCCGGACTTTGCGTTAAGCACCATAGATTTACAACAGTACATAACACTGATCCGCCAAACCCTCGACGAGGCCAGGGCATTTACCATAGACTTTTCGGGAATCACCGCGTCTCCATCGTGCATCCTGCTGCAGGGCTTTCCCGCCAACACCATGTTGGAGGAAATCCGTAACGGCCTTCGCCAGACGTTTAAAAGCAGCCCGCTGGTTCACTCCATCGACAAGCGCTATACATTACAGACCGCACACGTGACAGCGGTACGGTTTAAAAGCAATCTGACACGTCCCGAACGCTTTCTAAACATTCTGAACAAATACCGCACGTATGCCTTCGGCACCGGCACCATACACCAGGTAGAACTGGTTTACAACGACTGGTACCAGCGCAACGATAGGGTAACGGTGCTGGAGCGGTTTACGCTCCAAGCTTGATCTTACTTGACAATCTTATCGTAGGAGGCACCAATGCCCTTAATAAGCGATGAGCTGAAGCCACGGTGCTCCATTTCGTTAAGCCCCACGATCGTGCAACCCTTTGGTGTCGTTACCTTATCGATCTCTTCTTCCGGATGGCGACCCAATGTGAGCAACAATTCAGCGGCACCCTTCACGGTTTGTGCCGCAATTAGGTTTGCTGTCTTTGCATCGAAGCCTATCTCTATACCACCCTGCGTAGCCGCGCGAATAAAGCGCAGCGCATACGCAATACCACAGGCACCGAGTACCGTGGCAGCATCCATAAGCTTCTCATCAATGGCTATCGAGATGCCGAGCTGGTTAAACAGTTCGGTTACATAATTTACCTGTTCGCCATTACCGCCTTGATGGCACAGGCACGTAACCGATTCCTGAATAGCAATAGCCGTATTGGGCATAGCCCGGAAAATAGGAACACCGTTGTTAACAATCGCTGCCAGATCTTTAAGAAAGATACCCGTAACCACACTGATAACAATGTGCTTCGAAGCATCGAAGTGTGCCTTGAGTCCTTCTAGAACTTCTTTCACGTTATACGGCTTCAGCGCTACAATAATCACATTACTGTTTTGTATGGCCGCCGCGTTATCGCTCGTAACGGTTACACCCTGCTCCGCCAGTCCACGCAAGGCCTCCGTATTACGACGCGTAACCGTAATCTGCTGCGGCGTGGTGAACTTGCTCGAAATAAGACCTTCTGCAATGGCACGTCCCAGGTTACCGCCGCCAATGATTGCTATTCTTGAATCTTTCATAACCGTATTGAATTTATATAACGTTGTTTCGTAATGTGTATAGTAGTCTGCTTACCGGACACTACCGGGAGTAGAGTTTAGAAAAATAGAGACTTTATTATACTTCACCGCATGTCGTGAACCGAAACATTAAAAAAAGATCGGTAAGTCGCTCCTTACGTACCGCCGTTAGGCAACCTTGACCACAAGTTTACCGTTGTGCTAAATCCACGTCACACGCGCACCGTTTACACCACAAGGTCAATTATTTGATATTTTTGTAAATCACTCATGGCACAACTTCAGCTTCAAACCGGTTACCGACAGATTCTCGGCATGGCCCTGCCCATATCGCTCGCCATGCTTGTGCCACAAATAAACTTCATAACCAACAACGTTTTTCTCAGTGGTCTGGGCCAGCAGGAGCTTGCCAGTGCGGGTATTACTGGTGTGTATTACCTGGTCTTTGCCGTAATCGGTGGCGGTCTCAATAACGGAATCCAGGCACTCATTGCCCGCCGCGCGGGGCAGAACCAACCGAAAGAAATCGGCAGGTTGTTCTATCACGGCGTTTGGATCGCGCTCACCTTCTCAACCATCGGCATCCTTGTAACCTATACTATCGCACCATCTATTCTCCGTACCGTTATTCATAACGCCAACATTTCCGAGCAGGTCATTGGTTTTCTGCGCATCCGCATCTGGGGCTTGCCGTTGTTATACCTCTATGTCATGCGCAACGCACTGTTGGTAGGTACTAACCAGACACGCTTTCTGGTATGGGGTACACTGGCAGAAGCTTCGACCAACATCGTACTTGACTATGCCCTGATCTATGGCCACTTCGGATTACCGCATATCGGCTTCAACGGTGCCGCCTATGCGTCCGTTATTGCCGAAGGCGCGGGATTGCTGATAATTTATATAGTCATTCACCTCAAGGGCATTCATAAACAGTTCGCCTTCTTTCAGTCCACAAAAATTGACCGGGGAGTTGTACGACTCATCCTCGTTCAGTCATCGCCCCTTATAGCGCAGTATGCCATCAGCATCCTGTGCTGGGAATACTTTTATATCCTTATCGAGCACCACGGCGATCGCGCATTGGCCATATCCAATACCATGCGAAACATTATCGGACTGTTCGGCATCTGCTCCTGGGCTTTTGCATCTACTACCGCCAGTATGGTGAGTAACGTAATCGGCCAGGAAAAACACCACGAGGTTATTCCGCTCATCCGCCGGGCCATAACCCTGAGCCTGTGCGTATCGGTTACAATTTTTACGGTAATTAACCTCAAACCCGAGTGGTTCCTGTCGTTCTACGGTCAGGGCGACGCGTTTATTCAGGATGCTATACCGGTTATGCGCATTGTATCGATAGCGCTACTGATGATGTCGTTCTCAACCATCTGGCTGAACGCCGTAACCGGCACCGGTAATACGGTGGTAAATCTTGCCATCGAACTCATCACCATTGTAGTATACAGCGTTTACGTCTACATCACGCTCGAATACCTCAACCTGCCCATAACCTGGGGTTGGGCATCAGAAGGCGTTTATTGGATCTGTATGTTCGCAATGGCCTATGCTTACATGAAATCAGGCCGATGGAAGAATAAACGTATTTAGCTACTTCCGTTCATAGAAATACATATACACGCGGCTGCCCAGCGGCCGCTCGCTCAATGTATAGAACCCCGAGTTATCCAAAGACCACGTCATCGCTTCGCCCTGCGGCTCGTCTACATACGGTACCTCCAAAGGCTGCTGCGCGAGCAGGTTCACAATAGAAACAGGTTTATCGCTATGCCAGTAATAGATATACTCGTAATTCTTCATCACCATATCGCGGCTATCGGGCGAGAGGTCTGCTGCCGTAATTGTGGTTAGCGGCAAGGCCATAACCTTGGCAGCAGTAAGTGTATCGCGGGTTGAATACGGATAGGTTATCCGGTAGAGGTACACCGGCTTTTCCCGTTTCGACACCAGGTACAGGTCGCGGGTGCGGCGATCCATAAACAAAGCCTCAGTATCCTTTGGCCCGTCGGGCAGTGTAAACGTAAGCGTATCGAACGCCGTAATCGGCACAACCGGGTCGCCATCGGGAGTACCCGATAAAACAGGTTCTTCAAACCGGTAGATGTGTTTATACGGATACCGGCTCAGATTATCGCCAATCTCTGCCACATACAGGTAGTTACGCGACGAATCCGGACCGGGGCCGGCCACAAGATCTTCCCAGTCTCGATTCTCGATACCTTGCAGCTCACACGTCATGTGCACATTCATTGCCGTATCGATCAGTATCACATGCGCATCGTTGCCGCTGTCGTTTATCATCCAGAAAAGACCAGGATTGCTCTTCGAGGCGGCCAGGCCGGAGGCTTCCGACAAATCGCCATTTAACATTCTGCCTAACCGACGGGCCGTATGAAACGCATCCGTAGGATGTTCGAGGTCCTTCTTACCACATCCAACCGTAACACCAAGAACAATCACCAAATACAGAATCCGCACCATAGAGCTTATTAAGGGCTGCCAATAAAATCATTATACGTAATAAAACCGAGCCAGGGCGTGGACATACCAGGCCAAATACGGATTTTAGAGCCGTGGAATACAGGGAGATAATACCGATACCGCAGCTCGCACCATACGTGGAGTGCTATTGGAGCATCCGCACCCGGCCGGACAAAATCAGTGTACCACGCCCCATACTACCTGATGGCTGTGCCGATATCATCTTCAACTTCGGGCCCCCCATCATTAACCACCATGCGAACGATACCTTCATCAATACAAATCCCGCATTTATTGTCGGGAACATGACCCGCGCCGTAGCCTCACAACCCGACGGGTACTATAACCTGATCGCCATCCGCTTCCATCCCGGAGGACTGCGCGCCTTTGTCAACCTGCCGCTGCACGAACTTACCGACCGGGTGGTAAGCCTCGATACTTTTCAAAACCTCCGCTACTGGCAGGAGCAACTCGCGCAGGCACAAGGCCTGGCTGGTCAATGCAACGTATTAAACACATTGTTGTTACAAAATCTGTCGCCGGTCTATAACCCGGCCGTGATACAGGCCCTGAAAATCCTCCAGGCATACAAAGGCAACATCCGTATTGCCCACCTGGCCGCAACCATCGGGCGCTCACAAAAACATCTGGAACGCACCTTTAAAGATCTGGTTGGACTCAGCCCCAAACAAACCGCCGGCATCATACGTTTTCGCCATGTAGCCCACCTGCTGCGACACAACCATGATGAAGAAAGTCTCCTGCACCTTGCTACCGACAACGGCTTTACAGACCACGCACACTTCACCAAATCGTTTAAAGAGTTTGCCGGCGTAACACCCCAGGCCTTTGCCGCCGGCAACGCGTAAGGCTTAGTCCAATTCCATGTCGTTTTTTTACAAAGCAACCGCTCACTGAAAGCCTATCTTTGCCTGCTCGAAAATAGTTAAACGACTACACCATGGCGACACCTACCTTGAAATCTGTAACCCCCAACCTCATTGTTCACGACGTAAACAAAACCGTAGACTACTACGCCACACACCTGGGCTTTACCATACTGGCCACTGTGCCCGAAGAAGGTACCCTGAACTGGGCCATGATCGCGCGCGACGGCGTGTCACTCATGTTTCAATCGCTCGAAAGCATTCACGACGACCTGCCCGAACTCGGTATAAAAACCGTTGGCGCATCCGGAACATTCTATATAGCCATCAGCGGCATAGACGACCTCTACCAAAGCCTGAAAGACAAAGTCGACATCGCATCCGACATGCGCACAACCTTCTACGGCAAGAAAGAATTTACCATCAAAGACATCAATGGCTACTTCATCATGTTTGCCGAAGACGCCGCATAGTAAAAACACGAGCGGCACCCCGGCCAGGGTGGCCGCTCAAATTTTCTGGCAGAACGGAATTTTGGGCGTACCTTTGCCGCTATGAATCAAGTGGATCTTACGCCAGAAGAACAAGACGACGAACTTTTTGAACACCACCGCATCGTAGCCGATGGTAAACAAGGCCTCATCCGGATCGATAAATTCCTGATGGCCCGCCTGCCAAACGCCTCACGAACAAAGATCCAGGACGCCATACACGATGGGTTTGTAAAGGTGAACGAGAAGAGTATAAAGCCCAACTATAAAATTCACCCGGAAGACGTTGTAACCATTTCGCTGCCTGAACCGCCGCGAGATACTGAAGTTCTTCCCGAAAATATTCCACTCAACATTGTATTCGAAGACAAACACCTGCTGGTAATAAACAAACCCGCAGGCATGGTAGTACACCCCGCCTATCAGAACTGGAGCGGTACGCTGGTAAACGCCCTCACCTACCACTTCCAAAATCTACCCGAGATGCCCGGCAACAATGGTCGCCCGGGGCTGGTACACCGCATCGATAAAGATACCTCGGGCCTGCTGGTCATTGCCAAAGACGAGGTAACCCTGACGGGACTAGCAAAACAGTTTTTTGACCACACCATCCAGCGTACGTATTGGGCTTTAACGTGGGGTATACCCGAACCTGAAGCCGGCACCATAAATATAAACGTGGGCCGAAGCCTGAAAGATCGTCGCGTAACCGTGGCCTTCCCTGAAGGCGACATGGGCCGTCATGCCATAACCCACTATAAAATGCTGCAAGACCTGCGCTACGTGGCGCTGGTAGAATGTAAACTCGAAACCGGAAGAACGCACCAGATCCGTGCGCACATGAAATACATAGGTCATCCGTTATTCAACGATGCCATGTATGGCGGCAACCAGGTAGTCAAAGGAACAATGTTCACCAAATACAAACAATTTGTTGACAACTGCTTCAGCATTATTCCACGACAGGCACTACACGCCAAAACCCTTGGCTTCATACATCCTGTAACCAAACAGCATATGCAGTTCGACTCCGAAATCCCCGAAGACTTTAAAGCAGTAATCGAGAAATGGGAGAACTACGTAAAGTATAACTGATAAATAGAAATCGCCAAATCAGAATGAAGTCGTGAAACGCGCACCGTTCTTCAGTGCCTGTTGGATTTCCTTCAAGGCATCACGTTTGACTTTACGGTGCGTAGCTTCATGCTTCGATGCGTGAAGAAGTCCCTTGATATATTCCAGCACCTTTTCCGACTGACTTTGATCCAGCGCCTTAAGCGACTCCAGGATCTCATTTTTGTGTTGTACTGCTTTCATGGTAGTGGTTATGTTAATACAAATAACGGAATTTGAATTACTGTGTCTGTATCCATTGAACCCTATTCATCGAAATACAACACAGAAGTAATATTCCGTCGTAAACCGTATCAAATTCATCACTGCAGTGACTTAACTAAAAAATAAAAAAACAATGCCATCATGTTGGCATAAAAAAGCCGTCCCAACGACGCTGAGACGGCTTTTTTTATTGCCTTGTAGGGGCCGTTGTATTCTAGTTCTTCTTCTTTTTCAGCAAGCTCTTGATAGCATTCTTCGCATCGTCAACCTGTTGCTGCGGTGTAGGCGCTGCCGTTTTTGTTGAATCGGTTTTTGTTTTGGTAGTATCCTTTTTACCAAGCAAACCGCTCACGATCTTCTCGGCTTCTGTTCCTTTTACCGCGTTTTGAATGGCCTTCGTGCCTTCTTCTTTCGCAGCATTCGTCACTGCTTCTTTCACGGCAGACTTCTGCTCGTCCATGATCAGCTTCGTCTTCGGATCAGCGTAGTTACCGCCTACCCCGATCGTTACCGGAATCGGCGCATTTGGATCGGTCTTGGTATTGGAGTATTGCGACACCAGGCTGTTGAATTGTGACCCCAGTTTACCGGCGGGCACATTCATTTTCAACGTATAGTCTATTGAACCGTCAACGCCCGTGCTACCGGCAACCGTAGTCTTGTACTGACCGAACTTAACATCGAACGGTTGAACACTCAGACGGCCCTTTTCAATCTTGGCCGACATCAGCACATCTTTCAACGTAACCTCGTTAGTATCGTTAAGCTTTGTAAGCGAAGTAATACCCGATACAAGTTTAGACTGGGTTAAGGCAGCTTGTGCAATCTTAATAAGACCATCACCGTTTACCGTGTTCAGGTTCGGCATCATATCCTTCAATAACTCACCGCTGATCTTGAAGTCCGTAGAGAAGTTACCATTCACCAATCCGGCAATCGGCGCATACGACTGCACAAGCGACGATGTGGTGGCAGCTTCCTTCATAGAAATGTTTTCGATCTTCAATGCCAGATCATACTTCGGATGGTCTATATCCTGTGTATTGTATGAACCGTTAACACCGAACGTACCACCCATCATGTTAAACTTCAGGCCGCTCAGGTTGGCAACGCCGTTCTTGATGATGATATCGCCCGAGGCATTCGTCATCGTATAATCCATCATCGTTACCTTCTTCACGTTCGACTTCAATACGAAGTCTATGTTTTGCGGAATTGGAATTACACCCAGCGCCGCGCTATCGGTCGTGGTCGTTGTGGTAGGCGTTTCGCTCTCCGTCATGAATTCGTTCAGGTCGAGCAGGTTCGAATTGAAATTCATCGTACCCTTGATCGTCTGGTCGCCGAACACATAACCAATGTAATTCAGGATCGAACCGTTTACGTTGAAGTCACTCTTACCGATCGTACCGTTTACGTTTTGCACATCGATCTTCTTCGGATCAAAGCTCATCGTAGCCTGCGACATGGTAACGTGTGGCAGGTCCTTCGTAATGTATTTAAAGTCTTTTAACGATGCCGTGCCACTGGTAGGCAGGCGATCATACTTCTCAGCTTGTACATCCGAGTATTTACCCTTTGTCTCGATATCCGCCTTTATCTTACCGGCCAGTGTCATGCCCTCAAGCGGAAATACCTTCGTAATCTTTTCAAGGTCAATGCCCCCCTTCGCCTTCAGATCCCAGGTATAATCATCCAGGTTTTGAAGAAGCAGGTCTGCCGTAAACTTCTCGCCATCCATCAACATCGAGAAATCCGTCACGTGAATTGTCGTCTCGGCAAGTTTGCCTGACGAGTTCTTTACTGTAGAAGAGAAGTGCAGGTCGTCCAGCGGCATCGGGAACTCCGCCGACTTCACAAAACCATCTGCCAGCGACATGTTGGCATCGATCGCCGGAATAACTTTCTTCAAGCTGTCGTAAACACCTTTCGCATTTAAGTTGATCGCGTATGCACCACGCATGGTAAGACCTTCCATGGGGAACATCTTGGCGAGTTCCGCCAGGTTAAGCTTCGCCGAAAGGCTCGCGTCGACATCGGTAGGATACATCTTGGTAATCAATGCACGCGCGTCTACCGGATTCGTACCGAAATCCAGGTGCAGCTTCTTCAGATCGATCACTGTGTTATCAATAACACCGTCCTTGTTATCAACCAATAAGTCAACGTTAATGTTGTTGATCGCGGTAGGCAGGTCTGGATATTTAAACATCGCATCCTTCACCAACAGGTTCAGGTTAAAGGCCGGCATTTGTTTTTCACTATACGTGCCTTTTGCAAAACCGCTAAAGGCCAGGTCACCCTTGGTCTCGATCTTTGCAAAGCTTTCGGTATATACGCCGGGCACAAGCGAGAGCAGACTCTTGAAGGAATTGTCAGGACTCTTAAACGTAATGTCCATAGCGTAGTCGGCCTCATTCATCTTGAACCAGCCGTCGAAGCTCATACCGAAATCGTTCAGCTTAACGGTATTCTCCTTGAATGTATACTTCGTATACGCTTCGCTGATCGCGATTGTAGCGTTGATTTCCGCGCGTTTGTTGGTGAGATACTCTACACCGCCATAGGCCGTAGTGATCGAGTCGGCCGTAGTGCGTGTATCGAGGTCGAACTCCGCCTGTGTAAAGTCTCCGCTACCCGAGTGATTCAGACCTTTGATCTGAAGCGAGTAGTCCATAGACTTATCGTCGTAGGTAATGTCCGCGTCAACAATTTCCCAGTGGTCAATACCGAAAGAGAATTCGCCCGAACCTTCGTCGGTCGCAGTTGTCGTCGTATCGGAGGACGGGATCATAATATCGTAGTTCGCCTTACCATCTTTGGTTACCCGGATGTTGATGATAGGTTTTACCAGCGAAATACCTTTTACACGAAGCTGGTTTCCAAACAATATGGCCTTCAGGTTAACATCCACCTGGAACTCGGTGGCGGCAAACAGAATCTCGCCGGCAAACGGCGCGCGGTTTATCACACCAAAGTCTTTCATCTGGGCGGTAACGTTCGGGAAATTTTTAAATAGCGTAAGGCTGAAATCATCCGCCTCAAACTGGACGTCGGCGTTAACAGACTTCGCAATCTCCTTCTTTATCGCCGCCGCAATATCGTCCTTAAACACGATCGGTATAATAAACGCCGCCGCCAGGATAAGAACAATCAGTCCTCCCACAACAATAAGGGTCCATTTCAAGACTTTTTTCATAATATAATAGAGCTATAATTAGTAGTTATATGGTCCACGAAAAACGAAGCCAAAGTTAGCAAAGTGCAAGGTTAATTTTCTGCAATCCGAAGGCGGAACGCACATCCCTTACGCCTAATAACCGTCTGGAGAGTCCGAATACGTAATATAGATCGGCATCGCCATCCGCACACACGCCAGCCTACCCTTTCGCTTACCGGGTTTCCAGGGAGACATTAACTCAAATTGGCGGATAAAGTTTTCGCGGCACATCCCTTCAATCCCCTCTACCTCAACCTGTGTATTCTTTCCCTGTGTGTTGATTACCCACTTCACTGTAATCTTATCCGGCCGACACGGGCCACCACCAAACCCCGCCTCCTTGCGGACATCACGGATAAAATCTTCCAGTCCTTTTTTATACACCGGCATCTCGTCAACAACGCGAAAGGTGCTGTCGCAAGGTGCCGTCGCCGTTACCGTCTGAGCCAAAAGTGTGCCGGGCCATAGGCCGATTGCCAGTAAAGAATATACCAAGATCCGTTTCATAATCAAAATAACTTTAGAAACCACGCCATCAAACGCTGTGTGCGTTCGGTATAGGGTGGGTAAAACACACTGATACCTGTAAAACCGTGCCGCTGGTGCAACACCGGCTTCTCGTTGCAGAACGCCAGGAAGCCATAATGTCCATGCGCCTTACCGATGCCACTCGCGCCCACGCCGCCAAACGGCAGGTGATGATGTAAGAAGTGTATCGCGCAGTCGTTAATACAAACGCCACCCGAGCTCGTCTGCCGCAAAACCCGATCGGTCACCGCGTCGTCCTTTGTAAACACATATAAGGCCAAAGGTTTGTCGCGTTCATCTATAAACTGCAACGCCTCGTCCAGCGTATTATATATAATTACAGGAAGCACCGGGCCAAAAATTTCTTCTTCCAACAGCCGCTCCCCGGCGGGAACATCCGTCAGTACAACGGGGGCCATAAAACGTGCCGTTGCGTCAACTTCTCCGCCAAGCACCCGGTGGGCTCCGGCGGCAACAGCCTCATCCACCATCGTTCGCAGACGCTCGAAATGCCGGCTATTAACCAGCCGCGTATAACTGGCCGATGACTCGAACGATGCACCATCGGCAAAATGATGTTTGATTTTATCCGTAAGCGCCGCTACAAATACATCGTGTACAGAGGCATGCACCAGCACATAGTCAGGCGCAATACACGTTTGCCCGGCATTGACAAACTTCGCCACCGCTATCCGCTGGGCTGCTTCATTAATGCGCGCAGTATCTGTAACAATCGCCGGCGACTTCCCGCCAAGCTCCAGCGTAACCGATGTAAGGTGCTCCGCCGCCGAGCGCATCACGTGTTTACCCACGGCGGGACTACCCGTAAAGAAAATATGGTCGAACGGAAGCGTTAGCAACCCACGCGCTACCGTCTCGTCGCCCTCAAAAACCGTAACAACCTGAGGCCCGAATAACTCCTCCACCATACGCCGGATCAATGCCGAAGTATGCGGTGTATGTTCCGACGGTTTGATGATAACCGTATTTCCGGCCGCCAAAGCCGAAATCAACGGCCCGGCACTTAACGAAAAAGGATAATTCCACGGAGATAGGATCAGACATACACCTTTAGGTTCATACACAATTTGCGACCGTGTGCCCACCATAGCCAACGACGCCCGCACATCGCGTGGACGCACCCAGCGTTTGAGGTTGGCCAAAGCAAAACGCAGTTCACTTAATACATGGAAGATCTCGATACCGTCAGCCTCGGCAGCCGGCTTTCCGAAATCGGCATACAATGCCTCGTGAATGGCTACGCGGTTAGCTCTGATCCATGCACGCAGCGCCTTAAGTCGGTCCTTACGACGTGTCAACGGCTCATGGCGTGTTAATGCAAAAGTCTCTTTTTGAAGCAAAAAGGTGCTCTTAAGCTGATCTATCGTAGGTGAACCCTGAGAAATTGCCATGCGTAACGAAAGATAAACGAAATCCGGCAATCCTGTGGTAAACATTACCTCAGCCTACAGCAGCATTGCTTTTTGTGATTTAAATGTTAAATTTATTAACAGTTATTTAACATTGGCGTAACATGAAAGTAGGGTTGGTTTTCTTCTTTTTGCCAATTATCGCGTTTGCCCAACCGGGGCAGAGCGGACTCCGGCCGGAATTACGCGGCTACGCGGATCAGTATTGCCAAACCGATGGCGAATTTGATCCTGCCCCTGTTGAAAAACTGAACACGTTCATTGCCAAAATCCAGAACCGCCGCAATGACTTTCGCCGCGACGCCGACTTCCTGAATTACCTCTTTACTAAAACACATCAGCGCCTGCTGCGCAACTATACAGATTATGTGTCGTTCCGCAGCACACTCACCAGTGGCACATACAACTGCCTTACCGGCACCGCGCTATACGCCCTGCTGCTCGACCAGTTTGGTTTTGAATACAACATCATCGAAACCAATTACCATATCTTCTTAATGGCCTACACGGCAACGGACAGCGTACTGTTCGAAGCAACCGACCCACTGAACGGCTTTGTGGCGAAACCGGCAGAAATCGCAAAACGTATCAACGGTTATAAACAAAATGCACTGGAAAAAGCCAGCCGTCGTAATCGCACCTATTATCACTTCAACTTCGATCTGTACAACGATGTAAGCCTTTCTCAGATGTCGGGCTTACTGCACTACAATATGGCTATCGTAGCCTATAATAAACATCAACTTGGCTCGACCATCAATCACCTCGACAAAGCCATCGCATTATACCATTCACCACGTACCGAAGAATTCTCGCGTGTCGTGCTATTGTCGGTGGTACAAAGCCCGCTAGATGTGGCTGTGAAAGAAACGTATGTACGGCAGATCCAATCGCTTAGAAAAAGAAAGCTGGCCGTTGTTACAGCCAGCTCCCAAGCTTTCTAATACTCTATACTTACTATCAAATAAAGCTTCTACGTTGTTCTTAGTTCTCCAGAATCCGGAGTTCCACGCGGCGATTGCCGCGGTGTGCTTCGGGCGTGTCTTCGCGTGAGAGCGGCTGCGTGCCGCCAAAGGCTTTGAGCTTTACGCGGCTTTTCGCGACGCCTTTACTCACCAGGTAATCTTTAACCGCGTCTACACGCTGGCGCGACAACCGCATGTTGTCTTTCGGATTGCCCTGGTAGTCAGTATGGCCTTCCAGCTGTACCACCATCGTCTCGTTCTTTTTCATCATGGCCACCACCGTGTTCAGCTCGCTGTACGAGTCCGGGCTGATCTTGGAGTTACCCAGTTGGAAGATAAGGTTGTTCAGGCGCATGACATGCCCTACCGATGATTTTTCTTCCGTTTTGGTTTCAGCCGGTGTTAGCTCAATGTCCTGAACCAGGCGTTTATTGGCATTGGCCAGGGCCGGATCGAGTGTATACTTAGCCGGTTCAAAACCCGTCGCTTCTACCATCAACGCATATTTTTCGTTGTTGAACATGGTAAACGAATACGAGGTATTCGTAAGCGTACCCACCGTATTGCCATAAGGCATACTTTGGTAAGTAATACGGGCCGTAACCGGCTCCTTTGTGGTAGCGTGCAGAATTCTGCCTTCGGCCTGTACCAAACTGTCTGCCTGGCCCAACGAAAAGGCGTAAATCAAACAAAGCGGGAAACAAAGCAATCGGACCATAGTAGTAGGGGCGTGGGTGGCGCTGTGGGCGTTTACAATTTCAGGATCTTAAATTCAACCCGACGGTTTTTCTTACGGCCATCCGGGGTATCGTTAGTACCCAGAGGCTTGGATTCGCCAAAGAAAACAGCCGTGATACGATCCTTTGCAATGCCTTTCTCTGAGAGATACTTCGCAACCGCCTTCGCGCGGCGCTCAGACAATCCCAGATTGTACTCTTCCGTACCGACAGCATCCGCGTGTCCCGCGATTTCGATCTGCATGCCCGGCTTGTCCGTCATTAATTTAACAATACGGTTTAGCTCAGGAAAAGATTCAGGTTTCAACGTAGTCTTGTCGAAATCGAAGAATACGTTGTTTAAAACGAGGGTTACGTTCTCTTGTACCGGTGCCAGCTGAATTGGCGCAAGGTCGAAATTCTTGCCTTCGATTACCTGGTCACTCTTCGCATTGGTCAGATCAAGATTCTGGCTTTCCGATACCTTGCCGTTTGCTTCAGCGCGAACACCGTATACGCTACCCGCGGGAAGACGGATCTCGTACTCGCCGGTCTCCGGATTTGACTGGGCAATACCCAGCTCCTTGCCATCAGGCAGACGCTCGTAAACGATTTTGGCACCCAGCGGCTTCCCGTTGTTGTCTACAATCTTACCACGCACCGTTACCCAGGGCTCGGGAGTCTTCACGATAGGAAGTTTGATCCGGAAAATGTCGGTGTTGGTTTCCGATACACCGCGTGAATAATAAGCATAATCGCTATACGCCGGAATGTTGAAGAAGAGGTCTTCAAGCGGCGAGTTGATTTCGGGACCGAGGTTTTCAGGCTCCGACCAGTTCTTCCAGCTGTCGTCTAAACGACGGCTTACATAAATATCGCTTCCGCCATAACCGCTGAAACCCTTCGATGAGAAATAAAGCGTCTTATCGTCCGATGCCAGGAACGGAGCCGACTCTTCACCCGCTGAGTTTACCACATCACCCAGGTTCAACGGTTCAGACCATGAGCTGTCGGGCTTCATAAACGTTACATACAGGTCGCGATCGCCGTGCGTGTCGTCACGCTCTACAGACATGATAAGCGTTTTACGATTATTGCTCAGAAAGAAGTTAGCCTTGTCGGCGTAGTTATAGTCATTCTTGATCTCAAGTGCCTTGGGACGGCTCCACTCACCACCCACGTTCGAGCTGATCGATACACCCGCCTGCATCTTGCCATTGCTCAGGTAACGGTTACCCAATAACACAATCGCCGACTTTCCATCGGGCGTAACGGCGTGAATGGAGTTAATGAAGTTCGGACCTTCATTGTTGAACTTCTTACCCATATTTTTCGCCAGCTGCCAATGTCCGGACCCGTCCAACTCAGAATACCAGATGTCTTCCTTGTCTTTAACACCACCCACGTTCTCCGGGTGATTCTTACGGCTGAAATACAGTGTCTTTCCATCGGGCGACAGCAGCGGGTTGAGTTCGCTGTATTCGCTGTTTACATTTTTGTCCAGTGCTTCGATCACGATACCAGACGCAAGCATTTGCATGGTGGGTATATCGGCAATGATCGGATAATTGGAATCAGATATAGCCACGGCATCGATACCGAAAAAGTCGGGTACAGCGGCACCGTCGAATTCAATCTTTATTGCTACAACCTTATACGGCGTCAGTTCCATGAATAGATTCAGCATCCGTCCCTTAAGCGGCACCACCATCGGGTTCAGTGTGTTGATCACGTGTTCCTTACCCATATTGTCATAGGCAAGCACGCGATAGATAGCACTTGGATTATAGGACTCGGCAATGGCGATCTGGCGAATAGCCATGTGTGTGGCAAAACCAAGTTTTAGAAATTCTTTACGCTTGGGCTTCTCCGGCGACCATGCATTCGGACTTTGTCCGCCGGCAGGCAGAACATTCGGTTTCCCGAGAGCCTGTTGTGCTGAATATTGAATGGGAGTTAATTCAGAGGAAAATTCGATCACTTTAGATGCCCATTGTACTACCTGAGCCTGAGAAAGAAAGGGTAATCCAGCCAATAAAAGGATGGAAAGTAAAGATCGCTTCATGCACCGCGTTGATTAAAGATTTTTATAGACCTTAAACTTAACTAAAAATTCAAAATTGACCGTAAACAATACATCAAATTAAAACAAAATATATTGATGGCGAAGGCCTTAGTAGTATATCAGATAAACTATTACTCCAACGAATGCTTATTAAAGAGCAGAAATCCTACATGAAGTAAAACACCAAACCGTGTCTCGTCATCATCGTAATAATTAGCGCTAAAGCTTACAGGACCAATAGGGGCATGATATACAAAGCCCGCCGAAGCAGTTAAAAAAAGTGATTCCAGCTCCTTGCTGATCTCTGTGCCCTGATTTGCCCCCTCTTTCAGGTATTCAAAAGGCTTAAACAGATAAGCATCCAGCCGGAAATCCAGCTTACTCCGGAGTGTGAATACATTACGCATGCCGCCCGCTACATAATTAAACGACCTGAAATTTTCCAGAACGAGCGATCGGCTATCCTGCAACGGCATAAACGCCGGTGCATTGATAATCGTACCGTAGTAATTCTGAAAAGGCGATTGATCCGAAATCACTGCCTCGGCGTAGAATCCCGGACGATATTTACCCGTGCCGAAATAATGCTCCGCCGTTGCCTTCGCCCGCACCCAATGATGTTTCGCGTGTATACCCGACATCATAATGGATGTATTCCCCGGTTTATAATACTCTCTTAGGTCATAATAATCTATACAAAAAGAATATGCCCGCCCCGAAGACGCATACTGCTTCCGGTTCAATGTATTGGTAGAAAGTGAAAAACCGGCCTTATATCCTTTCAGCCGAAGCTCGTCCAATGTATCGGTGCTGATAAATACATCACCATTTATATAGTGATCTACATTGCTCAATCCTTCTACCTTAAATACTCCTTTAAAATTGCTGCCAACCGGAATGCCGGCATGTAAACCAAATTTACGATTTATTCGCCGAAGCACAGTGGGCGCCACCGGAGAAGACACATCGCCCAGCAAATCGGCATTCTCCAGAAAATTCCAGCTGTCGAACATCAGATAAGGCTCCAGGTAGAACGGGTGTGGAAAGTCAATCCGGGTCTTGATTGTAGCCGACTTATAGAAGTTGCCCGTCTGGAATCCAACATAAAAATGCGACAACGTACGGTTGAACCGGTAGTAGTTCATCCCCAGGAAGATATTGCTGATATCGCGGGTGGCAATCACGCCGCCAAAGTCTACCTGAAAATTCTGCTGCGGCCTACGCGTAAGCTCCAGGTTAAAAGCCTTACTGTCCTTATTATAGGATATACGCGGATACACGTTCGCAAAGTATTTCTCCGAAACCAGCTTGAAATAACCCCGCTTTATATCCGAATAGGTAAGCTGTTCGTGCCGGGCGCTCCCCGGCCGGAATACACGACGGATATAATTACGCTGCTTCGAATTAAAACCCTGGAAGGTAAGGCCATCGAAAACGTACGGCACACGCTTGTCATTAAATGCATTACGTATATCGGCCACAGAATCGCAGCTGCGCCGTATGGATATCTTCCCCCGAATCTCGTCCATCTGCCTGACGGTTTGCGAATAACCGCTATCGATCAGGCTGCGCGCACGTGAAAAGTCGAACGCGGTGTAACCCTTCAGATTCGGTTGAATAAAAATACCGTTCTGAGGAATCGCTGCCGGGTCCGATTTATCCAGCAACAGATACATCAGCGAGCGCGATATTAGCTTATCGTCATTGTCGTACGGGTAATCCTCAAAAATTTTCGACGATACATTCACGCCTATAATAACATCGGGCTTGAACTCACGCCGGACTACGTCTACCGGAAAGTTATTATATACTCCGCCATCAAAAAGGTATTTACCATCTACACGGATCGGGCGGTAAAAGAAAGGCACGGTCTGCGTTGCACGCAGCGCATCACTTAACGAACCCTTAGCCAGTGTTACTTGATTTTGTGTAAAAATATCGGCCGCCATTACCCGTAAGGGAATGAACAAGCTGTCGAAATTATTGTTGGCAATGGAAGCTGCCTGGGCAAGCTTTTCAGCAAGCGCGAAATTCAATGACACATCGTTGGCAATGCTGGAATTCAACTGGAAGTTGAACGTTGAGTCCAGCGCGAGGTCAAGCTTCAGAAACCCCGGATTAAGATCGCTCTGGTGGTAAAAGTAGTTGTAGCCTTCTTCCGACGAACCATTCAGCCAACGCAGAAACTGTTCGGAAAGAACCATCTGCTCGATTTCATATGGGCTCATACCCGCTGCGTAACAGCCCCCGATAATGCCGCCCATTGAGGTACCTACTATATAATCGATAGGAATACCGTTTTCCTCCAACGCTTTCAATACACCAACGTGTGCGATACCCTTAGCTGCACCACCGCTAAGAACCAGCCCTACACGCTGCTGCGCAACAGCAAGTGCCGGGGCCAGCAGGGCCACGAGTATAAAAAGATAGCGCTTCATTCGGATCAGGGTATTCGAACTGAATTCTAAAATTCAGTGTAAAATACGTGATCTAAAACGAAGCGCTAAATAAAATGCGTGTTAAGATTATAGCGACGCCAGCGGCTCTGTTTTCGCTACCGGGAACGAAATACCGTCAAGCTTTTTGGTAAGTTCTTGTTTCACCTTTTGGAACGCCTCGACATTCTCTTTCTTAACCGGCTCCGAAGCGGGAAGATCAACCTGAAGCGCGTCTACCTGTACGCCGTTCTTCCAAAAACGGTAGCAAAGGTGAGGTCCGGTAGCGAGACCGGTGCTGCCTACATAACCAATGGTTTGACCCTGACGAATCCGTCCACCTGCGCGAACACCGTCGGCAATGCGCGACATGTGAAGGTACTGGGTAGTATAGGTGCCGTTATGGCGGATCTTTACGTAATTACCGTTGTTCGATTTGTATTGTGCTTCTTCAATCGTTCCATCACCTACCGCACGGATAGGGGTTCCTACAGGAGCAGCAAAGTCAGTACCCAGGTGGGCTTTCCAACGCTTCTGCACAGGGTGGAAACGGTTCAGTGTATAGCGTGAGCTGATTCGTGTAAATTCGATAGGGTACTTCAGCAAAGCTTTACGCATGCTTTTGCCTTCAGCATCGTAGTATTCCTTGCCCTCGCCCTGATCGAACGGGAAAGCGTAGTAAGGGCTGTTAAAATGTTCAAAATAAATGGCGTTGATTTGCTTGATGCCTACCGTACGGCCTTCTACCTGTTCTTCTTCATAAACAAGCTTGAACTTGTCGCCTTTTTGCAGACGTTGGAAGTCTACCTGCCATGCGAAAATATCAACAAACTTGTTTGTAAGGTCTACCGAAATGCCCATCTCCTCGATGGTAGCAGAAAGATTCGATTGAATCTCACCCGCAACGGTCTTCTCTACCGTTACCACGTCGCGCTTGTAAGCGTCAACCCGGAGTGAATCGTCGAAACGGAAAACGATGTAATCGATCGGGTTAGGCTCGTACACCAGCGCCTTTGCGGTTTTAAGCGAATCCTGATCGCAGATCAGTGTATATTTTTTGTCCGGAGCAATCTTGCGAACGTCGAAGATCGAACGCGAAAGCTGCGAAACCTGGAAAATCACTTTGGCAGGAACGTTATAGGCGCCCAGAATATCGCCGAGGCGTTCATTACGTTTAATCTTATCCTGAATAACCAGGTAGTCGTCTACAACCATACCGTACAACACGTTCGGAGCCTTGCGGATAGCAAAACTCTGCAGTGAGTCCGTAAGATCACCACCTTCTTTGGCAATCGTGGGCAGATAATACTTGTTAATGAAAAATACGCCGAGCGCTAAGACAATGATTGAAAGAATTCCATAAAACCGTTTCTGCATCTTTTAAGTTGTTTGGGCCTTTTTTTGGGCGGTTAAAAAATTAGAGAGAATGCAAAGATACGCAAACCTGAAAAAAATGAACCGGCCACGTAAGGAAACCGATCAAGTCCAAAGATAATGCAATGAGCAGAAAATCAAAAGGCTGGGAGTCGCACCCTATGCAGAAACTTTAAGTGTTTCTACGGATACAGCGCCTTGTACTTTTTCGACCCGTCTTCCAAAAACTTTGCGAATTTGTCGGCGTCTTTTTCGTATCCAAATGGGGTAGCCAGCACCTTTTCATCTTCACCCACCAAAACGTAAAACGGCTGCGCGTTATTGTTCAGGTTCGTAATCTGAAGGTCGGCGTTTTTCTTACCCAACGTCTTCTTAACCTTCTTATCATAGGTAGAGGTATACCAATCCGCTTCCGGAAGCTCAGTCTTATCGTCCACATACAGGGCCACCACCACATAATCGTTACGCAGTTGCTCCAGCACCTTAGGGTCAGACCATACCACGGCCTCCATTTCTCTACAATTTGTACAGCCGTGACCGGTAAAATCTATAAAGAGAGGCTTCTTTTGCTGCCGTGCGCAGGCTAACGCCTGGTCGTAATCAAAGTAGCCGTTCAGACCGTGAGGCAGGTGCAGAAACTCGCTATACTTTGCATCGTCGCAGATCGCGTTACCCTTGCTGCCGTTTTCCGACATCGCCACCAGGTCAAAATCGTGCGTGGACTGCGGCGGCAGATAGCCCGCCAGCCCCTTCAAAGGCGCTCCCCACAGACCAGGGATCAGATAAACGACAAACGAGAACGTTACAATTGCCAGTAAAAGCCGGCCTACTGTAAGGCGCTCGATAACCGAATCGCTCTTCATACGCACCTTACCCAGGAAATAGAAACCGAGTAACGTAAAGATCACCACCCAGATCGCAATGTTAATATCACGGTCCAGCAGACCCCAGTGGTACGTCTGATCGGCAATGCTGAAAAACTTAAGCGCCAGCGCCAGCTCCAGCAAACCGAGCGTCACCTTTACCGAGTTCAACCATCCGCCCGATTTCGGCAGACTCTTCAGCCATTCCGGGAACATCGCAAACAGTGTAAACGGTATCGCATACGCGAACGAATAGGCAAACATACCCGCGATAGGCTTAACAATCTGCCCACCCGCGGCCATCACCAACACATTACCCACCAGCGGCAGCGTACACGAAAACGACACCAGCACCAGCGTGGTAGACATAAAAAAGATCCCTACATAACCACCTTTCTCGGCAGCACGGTCAGACTTGTTTACCAGTTGATACGGCGCGTTGATCTCGAACAAGCCGAGGAACGACAACGCAAAAACAATAAACAATACAAAGATCAACAGATTGGGGAACCAGTGTGTGGCCAATGCATTCAACCCCTCCGGGCCGAAGATCAGCGCAAAGGCAGTACCCACAATAGTATAAATCAATACAATGGAAACACCGAAAAACAACGCTTTGCGTACGCCCTGTTGCTTCGATTGATTGTCTTTCAAAAAGAAAGTAACTGTCATTGGTAACATCGGAAACACACACGGTGTAATCAACGATGTAAGGCCGAGCAGGAATGCTACAATAATATAGCCCAGCAACGATCCGCCCGAAGCTGCATCCTCAGTGCTTGCCAGCGAAGGGTCGAGTATCGGGCCTTTGTTTTTGCCATATACGGCAGGAGTTGCCGCCACAGGGACTTGCTCTACCGCCGTTGGGACGGGCGTGGCATCAACGGCCGTCGGAACGGGTGTTGTCGAAGCTTGCTCAGTTGTCTTATCAGGAGCTGTCGTCGTTTTAGGTTCTGGTGCGGCAACAGCTTTACCGGTTACCTGTATCGCGCCAAACGAAAGGTCGCCATCGATCGGCACACAGCTGCCTTTTACTTCCGAGCAGGCCTGGCCTTCATACGTACCCTTCAACGTCAGGTCTGGTGAAAGAATCTTGATCTTTTGACGGAACTCGCCGATGCCGATAAAATACTTCACCTCGCAGTCAAAAATCTTGTCGTGCTTCGTCTTATCATGAACGGCCTTAACCCCGCCCACAAATGCAAAGCTTGGGTGCTTTTCCAACGCAATCGTCATAGGTATTGGTCCGCAGTCTTCATCAAAGCCCACCGAGTACATATACCAGCCCTCGTCAATCACGGCTTTGAAGATCAGCTCAACCTCATCGCCCACCTTATATGCTTTGGCCGGCGTTTCAGCCGTAAGCGTCGCAGGTTTCAGAATTTGCGCAGAAACGGCAAAAGCTGTTAAAAAAAGAATGATAGTGGTAAGACGGAATCGGTACGTATTCATCACGGTTTATGAAAAGCTCGCCAAAATAACGAAATACCGTAACAAATAGATCCACGAAATGATCTGAGGTAGACATTTCGAAGGGTTTTAACAGACTGTTAACAGATTACAGACGGCTGTGCGGTTGTGCAATCTTCAGGACCACAAACAACCGCAACACCCTATACAGATAAGAACTTGTCTTTATACGTCTACTTCAACCTGATTATGCATCAGGTCTTCGAACGTTTCGCGCTTGCGTACAAGCTTGGCCTCGCCGTTTACCACCAGCACTTCGGCCGGCCGTACACGCGAGTTATAGTTCGACGCCATTGAGAAACCATATGCACCGGCATTCTTGAACGCAATCAGGTCGCCTTCGCGCACCTCGTTCAGCATACGATCGCTGCCGAAAGTATCGGTCTCGCAGATATAGCCCACAACCGTGTAGCGCTTCTCTTCGCCCGTAGGGTTCGATACGTTGACCAGGTGGTGATACGAATCATACATCATCGGACGGATCAGGTGGTTGAGGCCCGAATTCACGCCCACAAACGTAACGGTAGGGGTAGGCTTCACCACGTTAACAGTGGTAAGCAACGTGCCCGACTCGCTTACTATAAACTTGCCAGGCTCGATCCAGAGTTCGAGGTTACGGCCATACCGCTTGCAAAATGCGCTGAACGAATCTGCCAGCTTACGCCCCAGCTCGTCGATATCGGTAACCTTGTCGCCTTCTTTATACGCCACCTTGAAACCACTTCCGAAATCCACAAACTGAAGGTCCGGAAAATGCTTGGAGATATCATAAAGTATATCGGCCATTTGCAGAAACACACCCGAGTCAGTAATCTCTGAGCCTGTATGAATATGGAGCCCGGCCATACGGATAGAATAACGGCGGGTTATTTCCAGAATCTCGTCGAGTTGAAGAATCGAAATACCGAACTTCGAATTGCTGTGCCCGGTAGAAATCTTGATGTTTCCACCGGCCATAATATTCGGATTCAAACGAATGCAGCAGGGATATTTGTCACCATAGCGCTCGCCAAACTTTGCCAGCACCGATAGGCTGTCCAGGTTTATCGTAAGCCCTAGCGATACCGCTTCAGCAATCTCTTCAAAGTCTACACCACTTGGCGTAAACATAATTTCAGCAGCCGTAAAGCCCGCGCGAAATGCCAGCTGTGCTTCGTTCAGCGAAACAACGTCCACACCGGCGCCCTCCTTACGGATCAGTTTCAGCACCGAAAGGTTGGTAAGCGCCTTGGCCGCGTATTTTATCTTAAGATCAACACCCGAAAACGCTTGCTTCAACCGACCAATCTGTCCGGCTATCGTAGCACCGTCATATACATAAAGTGGTGTTCCGTATTCGCGCGCCAGCGCATGTACATCCAACCCCTGGATCGTGTAGCTTCCTGCTGATAATTTCATGTATCGTAAAAAATCCTCTAAATATAAACCATCCATGCCGCATACAACGTGTACAGAAATGTAAAAACTTCTGCACCATCGGCATGTTTATAGCCCGAAAAGGTTGTTTAGCTCAAGGTCGATCTTGTTCACCACAAACGAAAAGTCCTCTATACGCTCCACAAAATCCAGTTCATTCACGTCGATAATCAACAGCTTGCCTTGGGTGTAGTTGCTGATCCACGTCTCGTAATGATCGTTCAGGTTTCGCAGGTAGTCCAGGCGTATGCCGCTTTCGTAATCGCGACCGCGTTTTCCAATCTGGCGAACCAGCTTGGGTATATCGGCCTTAAGATAAATCAACAGGTCTGGCGCCTTCACAAACTCCATCATCGAGTTAAAAATGTCCAGGTAGCTCTGGTAATCCCGATCGGTCATGTGCTGGCTCTTATGGAGATTTGCGGCAAAGATGTGCGCATCCTCGTAAATCGTACGGTCCTGAATGGTTGTACGGCCATTCGTTCGAATGGCGTTGATCTGTTTAAAACGGCTGTTCAGAAAGTAGATCTGTACGTGAAACGCCCAGCGCGTCATGTCACCATAAAAATCGCGCAGGTACGGGTTGTCATCAACCGATTCCAGAAGTACCTGCCAGTTATAATGCTTGCCAAGCTTTTCGGCTAATGTTGTTTTACCGGAACCGATATTCCCGCAAATAGCAATGTGCTGAGGTTTGTACGCCACCGTTCGTTTTTTTAGGTGGCGAAAGTAATGCTTAGTCTCGGCATTTTTCAGACTTATTCGTTCATCACAACGGCAATTTTGTCACCCTTCGGACTGACGGCCAGGCGGGTTATCGTTTTTAATTCACCAGGAAATTGGATATCAACCGGTTGCCATCCCCACGGTGTGCCGGCGGCATGGTATAGAATCTTCGTATGGTCGCTTATCAGTATCCCGCCGTCTGGCGTCCAGGCCAGATCCTCACGAGGTGTTTCACCCAACAGTACCGTACCCGGCTTGCCCGGAACAAACTGCCGGATTTCCCAATAGTCCGAACGCTGCTTGTGCACAAAACTTATTGCCCCGTTCCCATTCGGCACGCGGTGCAACGACCTTCCAATGTTTGGGATCACCACCGAGTCTTTACCAGTAGCCATATCGTAAACCCGTAACGTATTCGGCTCACCCAAAACAAAAACCACCAGCGTGGTGTTATCATACCAGGCGTGGTAGCCCGTCTTCAGCGTGCTGATTACAACCTCGGCGGTACCACCGCCAATCGGGTAGCGGCATACATCCTGAACACCGTTGTCGCGCTGAACAATACACGACACAAAACGTTTGTCGGGCGTAACCGTAGGCGAGTATTCGCGTTCGGCCGTCTTCGTAAACGCCTTTGTTGTGCGCCGTTTACAATCATACACCATAATGTCCGTGCGGCCTGCCGTATCCGCGGCCGCATAGTATAGCAACGGCTTGTCCGGGTGAAAGAACGGCTGGTTGTCATAGCCCGGCCGTTTGGTAATGTTTTGCGGGTTCGTAAGAAACACCTTATCCTTTTTTACGTTGACGTCAAACAGATATATTTCCGTAGCGGGTTGGCCGAAAACAGACATACTCTGGAGCACAAGGCAAAGCCCGAACACGTATAGGCGCATGGCATTAAAGTTTTGTTCTTAAATATAAACGTTTACATGATAATCCGTATCGCAGTACGCTTCGCCTTCCTCATGCTGGTATTCACCCATGGCCTCTGTGCACAGGCACAACACACCCTGTTGGAGCCCGATCGCGTGTTCGATGGCACAGCCTTTCACACAAACTGGGTCGTATTGATAAAAGACGATAAGATCGTAGCCGCTGGTACCGCCGCACAAGTACTGGCACCGGCCGATGCACAGGTTATAAAATTACCCGGTAGCACCATATTGCCCGGCCTCATCGAAGGACATTCACACCTGCTGCTGCATCCCTATAACGAAACCCCGTGGGACGACCAGGTTACCAAAGAATCCGATGCACTACGTGTTGCCCGCGCCACCGTAAACGCCCGCAACACTTTACTCGCCGGATTTACAACCGTGCGCGACCTCGGCTCCGAAGGCGCAGGCTACGCCGACGTAGGCCTCAAACAAGCTATAGAACAGAACATCATACCCGGACCACGCATGATCGTAGCCGGTCGCGCCATTGTCGCCACCGGCAGCTATGGTCCAAAGGGGTTTGATACTGACTTCACCGTAATGCTCGGCGCCGAGGAAGCCGACGGCAACAGCATCATACGAACTGTACGCGACCAGATTGGCAAAGGCGCAGACATCGTAAAAGTATATGCGGATTATCGCTGGGGTATTAACAACGAAGCACGCCCCACATTCTCTGTCGAAGAGCTCCGGCTTGCCGTAGAAACCGCATCCAGCAGTGGCCGCCCCGTTGTGGCGCACGCGTCTACCGCAGAGGGTATGCGCAGAGCTATACTCGCAGGCATAGAAACCATTGAACATGGCGACGGCGGCACACCCGAAGTATTCAAACTGATGAAAGAGAAAGGCGTTGCCCTGTGCCCCACCATCGCCGCAGGTGACGCCGTAAGCCAGTACCGTGGCTGGAAGAAAGGAGTCGATCCCGAACCGGAGCGAATCACATTAAAACGGAAGTCCTTCAGTGATGCCCTCAAAGCCGGAGTAACCATCTGCGCCGGTGGCGACGTTGGCGTGTTCCCGCATGGCGATAATGTACGTGAACTGGAGCTTATGGTAGACTATGGCATGCAGCCCATTGATGTATTGCGATCGGCCACCAGCATAAACGCCCGCGTATTCCACCAGGATCATATCGGTCAGATAACACCCGGTCGTAAAGCCGATCTGCTCGTAGTAAACGGTAACCCCGAAAAGACCATACAGGACCTGCGCCGTGTATTGTGGGTTATGAAAAATGGTGTGGTGTATAAACCCTGATACGCACCGGCACTATAGCCAGTTCTTGCGCTTGAAATACCAGAGGAAACCCATCGACGATAGAATCATTAAAACAATAGCCATGGGATAGCCGAGAACCCATTCGGTTTCGGGCATGTGCTTGAAGTTCATACCGTAAATGCTGGCAATAAGAGTAGGTGGCATAAACACCACCGTTACCACCGTAAAGATTTTGATTACGGTGTTCTGCTCGATGTTCACAAGACCCAGAAAAGTATTCTGTAAATACTCCAGGCGCTCCGAACTGAACTGCGCGTGCTGCAGCAGCGAGCCGATATCCTTCATGATAATCTTGAGACGCTCGTTTTCGATCTTGTTGAATTCCGGGATACGGATCAACGAGTTCACTACACGCTGCTTCTCCGTGATCGTCTCGTGAAGCAGCATCGTGTTTTCTTGTAATTGAGCTATACCCAACAGCAAATCTTCTTTTAACGACTGCCGCGCGATCAGCTCCTTACTGATCACATTAACCTTGCGGTTTATCCCTTCAATAAGGTCGGCATCACTATCGATACGGTTTTCCAGGAGGGTTAGAAAAACATTAAGCCCATGCTCGCGCGAGTCGGCGCTGCCCACGGCCTTGAGCTTGCGCACCGTATCGGCAAAAACCTTCAGGTCGCTCTGCCGGTAGGTAAACAGCAGGTTGTCTTTCAGTATCGACGTAACGTTTTGCACCGAAAGCTCGGCGTCGTTCGAGAGGAAACCCAGGTTGATTTCGATGGTTTCATCCGTCTCGAGAAAACGCGAACTGCTTTCAATTTCCTGTAGCTCCTGCGATGTAAAGAACTCGATCTTATAATTCTTCTCGATAAAGTCCCGTTCCTGCTGCGAGGGCGATTGCAGATCCACCCAGATAATATTATCCAGCTTCTGCATTTCATTGAAATGCAGATTCTTGTGTTGCACAAGTTTGCCCTGATTTACAGTATAGACACGGATCATATTATCGTATACGCTCGCGCAATTTAGAACCAATTATTTTAAAATCCCGGCCCGGGCCATCGCCGTATCGGGAAATTAAATTTATAATAACATCATGCCGTATACGTATGCGGTAATGGCTCCGCCTCAAAAAAAAGAACCCGGTAAAGCGAATGTGCTCACCGGGCCTTTCAACCTGTAAAACTGAAATCTTTAACGCGTGCCTCCGTCGTCCTCGGCTTCCGCCTTCTTCAACTCCTCATCGATAATCTTCTCGATCAGGTCACGCTGACGCTCGTTCACGGTCTTGTCGACCTTAGCCTGCTTCTTCATAAACCGCAGCATCGCATTCTTCTTGATCTCGTATGCTATAAACACAGTATACTCCTTCGTCTTATCGTTATAATATTTTTGCTCGCCTATCTTACGCAGATCGGCAATCTCGGTATTCATCGTTTGGCGCACAAGGCTCTGAAACTTGTCGGCCACATCGGCTCCCTTTTCATTTTCGGTCTGCCCCAGGTATTGGTCGGCCACTTGCTTCATGGTGGTATTTACCTGACCTGCCAGCGTAGACTTGGCGTCGATGTCTGCCTTACCGCGGGCAATGTTGTCTTGCGAACTCACACCTTTACCAGATGCACGCCAGAAGCGGTTGTTGGATTCATAAGCATTGCCACGGAATGGCTCCTTAACCTTCGAGCCAAATGGCATCGAAGAGCAAGACCATAGAGCGACTACTGCGAAAAAGGGGAGAGCAAAAGAAAGCCTGCGCATAAACTGCATTTAGTGCTTTAAATCTAGTAAAAATTATGCCAGATTTTGAAAGTCGCGAAACTTCTTATTATCGCGGGTAGGCTCAGCGTATATAGGACGAAGACTCGAATTTACAGACGGCCTGCCACCGGAAAGCCCATTTCCAATGCACAATGGCGTCTTTTACATTGGCATCGTGCAGCACCTTAAGCAGCTCGCCCTTGCGGAAGCCACGCAAAACCGACAGCGGTGCATCGAACTTCACCATAGACGAACGCGAAAACAGGAACGTCAGTAATTTGATAGAATAGTACGCCAACGGATGCCGGTGTAAATCGTTTATCAGAAAACCAATCCGCGTCTGCTGCCGCAACTGCCGGAAAAAAGCCGACAGTGCTTCACTTGAAAAATGATGATAAAACAACGTTCCGATCACCACATCGAAATGCTTGCGTTTAAAGTCTTCAGTAAAAATGTCCTGCGTATAAAACTCCACCTGGGGAAGGTCACGCAGGTTGTCTTTGGCAACACTGATAATATAGGGATTCGCATCTATGCCGATAAGCCGCACACGGAAACCCTTGCGTATAGCCCACGCATGAATGTGCCGCAGCATATCGCCACCACCACAGCCCAGGTCAACAATAACGAGCGGCACGGCAGGGTCATGGCCTTCGCACAGCTGGTCCAGTCCTTCCAGTGTAATAGCGTTGCCACCGAGCCAGGCGTTAATCACCTCCAGCTCGTGCAACGTTTGGCGCACTACCTTACCCGAGCAATGAAGATCGTCCATGATCTCAAGGCCCTGCGAACGCTTCGAAAAATCAGGCATAGACCTTCCGGTTTTCAATCTGAAACAACATACTCTCCAACGTAAGACCTGGCCCAAACGCAAAGCTCAGAATAGACTTGCCATGGTCCTGTTCACGCAACGTATGAAACACAGCTTTAAGCACAAACAACACCGTAGGCGACGACATGTTGCCAAAGTCTTTCAATACCTGATACGCCGGTGCCATATGTACCTGTTGTAAACCCAGTTGCTGGGCAATTGTTTCGAGAATCTTTTTGCCTCCGGGGTGTATCGCAAAGTAGTCTATATCCGGAAGCTTCTTCGACAGCCTGTCCAGCAGTGCCGCCGCCAGCGTGGCAATGCCGTCTTTAATGATCGATGGTACATATGCCGAGAGCCGCATCTCAAAGCCAAAGTCGCCGATAGACCATGCCATATCGTTAGCGCCTTGTAACGCAAGGTCGCTGTGAAAGCCCTCCAGCTTTAACGATAGACCGGGCTGCGGTTTGCCTTCAATCAACACCGCTGCAGAGCCGTCGGCAAACAGTGCATTCGCCAACAAATTATCGGTGGTAGCCTCACGCTGAAAGTGAAGACTGCAAAGCTCGGTACAAACAATTAGTACCTTGTTCTCGGGCCGGGCCGTGCAGAAAGCATCGGCTACCTTCAACGCGTTGAACGCTGCATAACATCCCATAAACGTGATACACGTTCGCTGCACCGTAGACCGAAGTCCCAACGCCTGTACCAGTTCAATATCAAGACCCGGCGCATACATGCCGGTACACGAAACCACAATAAGGTGCGTAATGCCTTGAACATCGAAGTGCGGTAGGGTAGAGAGCATATCGTTAACCGCGGCGACGCTCAGCGCAGGCGCATACTGCCGAAACATAGCCTGTCGCCGTTGCGTAGACGGAAAGGGTTCCAGATCGGGCGTGTTCGCATAGAAGTCGAAGTTATCCGAACGACCATAATCCTCTAATACCGAATACCGGTGGTCTATGCCACTGGCATGAAACAACGTACGCAGCTTACGCGATGCCGCTGTGTCTAACGCCATAGCCCGCACCATAAAATCCGAAAGTGTAGATTGGTCAAATCGATGTGCTGGCGCTGCCGTACCGATAGCCGTTAGATAGCTCATGTATTTCTATGTCTCCGTAAAATACTCTAATTTGGATGCTGCATTTGTTCCTTGCCTCCACTCAACACCTGTACCCGTATGTTCTCCGCTTCGTCATGGCTGCACCTGCGTATACCCTTCTCATTCTTTCTACTACCGGTCTTTCTGTTTGCCCTGGCCTGCTCACCCAATCTAAGCGAAAAACCGCTGCTCTGGACCTTTATCATCGTGCATTTTTTTCTCTACCCTGCCAGCAATGCCTATAACAGCTATTTCGACAAAGACGAAAAAAGCATAGGCGGTCTTAAAAACCCGCCTCCTGTAAAAAAAGAACTCTATGCGTTGGCTTTAATATTCGATGGTATCGCCCTCGTGCTTGGATATTGGCTTATCAATGCTCCCTTCGCCTTCATGCTCCTCGTCTATGGGCTCGTGTCAAAAGCTTACAGTCATCCCGCAATCCGGATAAAAAAGTATGCCATTAGTGCCTGGCTAATAACCGGGTTGTTCCAGGGGCTATTCACATTCGCCATGTGTTATATCGGCATCAATAAATTCCCGCTGCATACATTGCTCAAGCCTGCCGTACTCATACCCGGCGCACTATGCAGCCTTATGCTCTGGGCCAATTATCCCATGACACAGATATACCAACATGAAGAAGACAGCAAACGCGGCGACAACACGTTTAGTCTTATGCTTGGCATTCGGGGTACGTTCTACTTTGTGGGTGGGGTATTCGCGCTGGTGGCCATTGGCTTCTTCGTGTACTTTACAATATTCTTTGCACAGCGATATGCTTGGGCGTTTCTCATCGCGCTGGCACCCGTGGCCGCATTCTTTACGGTATGGTTCGCCCGTGTACTGAAAGACGAAACGAAAGCAGACTATACGCATACCATGTGGCTGAATCTTATTTCAGCCACAGGTTTAAATGCGTTTTTTCTATACGTGTTTATCGAAAACTCACAGATCTTGCAAACCTTCTAACGAAGGGTTACGCTACGGAACCACCGGCTTTCTCCAGCAGCACCTTGGTAGCGCGAATACCTTCGTCTTCCGATAAGCCTTCGCCTTCATACTCAATACCGATATGGCCGGTATAACCCGCGGCCTTTACAATCGTCAGCATCTTTACATAATCCGTTTCGGTTGAATTACCCTGAGCGTCGAACTCGTGTGTCTTGGCACTCACGCCTTTAGCGAGCGGCATCATTTCTTCAACACCCTTATAGCGGTCGTACCATTCCTCGCAATCCTTCTCTTTGTGTTTCAAACAGAAGTTACCGAAGTCAGGTAACGTACCGCAGTTGTCGAGGCCTGTGCCTTTGATAACCGACGTGAGCCATTGACCATCGGACGAGAAGCCACCGTGGTTCTCAACAATGATATTGATGCCCGCATTTTTACCATATTCTGAAAGCATGTGTAAACCATCCGTCGCAGCTTTAGCTACTTCTTCGCGCGTACCTTCGCCATAGGCGTTGACACGAATGGAGTGACAGCCCAGGAACTTCGCAGCATCGACCCACTTCTTATGATTGTCTACCGTCTTGGCGCGCTTTTTCTTATCGAGCTCCCCAAGGTTACCTTCGCCATCGCACATAATCAATACACTGGTAACACCCAGGTCGTCGCAACGCTTCTTCAGATCCGCAAGGTAAGCCTGATCCTTCGCCTTGTCTTTAAAGAACTGGTTCACATACTCCACCGCCGAAATACCAAAATCGTTCTTTGCCTTCGCGGGAAAATCCAGATTAGTAAGCTTGCCATCGAAAAGCGACTTGTGAAGCGACCATTGTGCCAGCGAGATCTGGAAGAACAAAGGCTTCGGCTCTACAACAGCATGGGCAGCCGAATCAACCGGCGTGTTACTTACCTCCGACTTCTTACCGCATGCAGATAGAAAGGCTGCCGCAGGACCGGCGCTGACAGTAATCAATCCAAGCGAACGAAGGAATGATCTTCGGGTAGTTTCGTGATTCATGTTGGTTTTTCTATGGTGATAATAAGTAATGCTTTAAGATAAGAAAGGAATTCATCTTATGCATCCCGGCTATCAAAACATCGTGTAAGTATAATAGACCACAGGGCGTTAGAACTCACGTCCCCGCGTATACCGCATCATAAGTCCGGCCACCGGTGGAACATATACCGCCAGCCCAATGGCCACCTGCGAGGCGGCCTTCGATCCAAACAGCCGCTGCACCTGCCGCCCGAGCCATACCCGTCCGGCAAAATGATCCTGCCACTGCCGCGCATATAACCTTTCCAATGCAGCACGCGTCAGATTCTTATCACGATAAAAGCGGATCAGCAAATCTGTAACAAGCTTCGCCCCATGAATCGCCATCGACATACCATTGCCGCATAACGGTGTGATCATACCCGCAGCATCACCTGCCATAAGCACATGCTCCTCGACAGCCGTCTTGCGGGCAAATGAAATCTCGTTAACCGTCTCGGGCCTGGGAAACAGAAAATCAGAAGATGTAAGTACCGCCTTCAACAGCGGGTTCTTATATAACACCTGCTCCTCCAACTCGCCAATAGATTTGAACTCGCGAAGCACATCGCGATTAACCATATAACATAACGTAGTCTTTCCGTCCTCAATATTGCTCATGCCGCAATAACCACCCGCAAAATTATGCAACGCTATCAGGTCCGACGCATGCTCCGTACGGATATGATACTTAACACCCACATACGGCGAGTGCTTACGCGCAAACGCCCGATCAAACGTATGGTCCAGCTTAGAACGCTTGCCAAACGCCCCGATCACAAAATCTGCCGTATACGGCTTACCTCCCGCCATAACGGTAAAGCTATCTGCCGCATACACAACCGACTCCACCTCCGTATTCAACACAAACTCCACCCCACATCCCTTTGCCTGTTCGTACAGATAGTTGTCGAATATATACCGGCTTATCCCAAACCCACCCGGCCGCAACGGCATAACCACCTGCCTGCCCGCCACCGACGATAACGCAAACCGCGAAATCTGCGGCACATCAAACTGTTCCGGATACACGCCCAGGCTCTTTAAAAAAGGCACCGTCTCGTTGGATATATATTCACCACAAACCCGGTGAAACGGATAAACCTTTTTCTCAATAACCCGGACCGCAATTCCAGCCCTGGCCAACCGCAACGCCGTAATCAGACCAGCCAGGCCGCCACCAATAACAATAACCATGTTTAAACTGGCATCATATTTTTAGTTCTCAATAAGCACACTACTCCCAACCCACAACACAATTCCCAGACCACCCTAATGCCTACGCTGCCAAGCCTACAACACGACAGCCTACTTTGCGCAAGCGAAACGAAGATCCCCACACTACAGCCCGTTTTCGCGTCAGCGACAACGAAAACCCCATACAGCCTTGTTACAAGCAACAAAAATCATAATCGCAAACTCCCTCCCCGAAAACAGATCCCTCCAAAAAACACATCCTCAATCCAAACCGTAACCTTTTAACTCAATATCCTGTTTAATATTCAAAGTTGGCTTATGGAAACATCTACAAAAAACACTCGTCCCGCCGAGATTGTTAACATCTTGGTTGTCGGCAACAATCCCATCGAAATGGGAAACATTCTGGATAAACTCAACCAGATAAACAGTATCAAGGTCGTCACCGAAATTGCCTTCGATACGCAAAGCATCAAAGAACGACTCGTACGCTTCGAACCCGCCCTCGTTCTCATCGACGACAACATCGGTCGTCCTGAACTGAAAGAGGTCGTGTCAGCGCTCTCTGTAGGTAAAAAAACCAAAAACGTCCCCATCACCATCCTCAAAAACTCCAACTACAACGAGTCGCTCGCCGCCTCCAGTATCCTGGACTACCTTCTCAAACAAAACCTCTCCTCAGAGTCCCTCTATTGCACCGTAAAAAACATCATCCGCTTCCGCCGCACATTACAGCAGCTGCTTATACAGGCGCAGACTGTCTGAACAGGATATACGGAGGATTGACATGATGACCAGAATAAATGCACAATTCAGGTGATATGAAAGATCAGCTTTCATATCACCCCATACCTCCGTTGACTAAACTGTTTTTTAAAACAGTGACCGTATCTATACTGTAACCCCATCCGCAAGCCATAGCGTTAGCAATGGCGTGTTCATCACAATATTTTCCTACATAAATACCCTAGTGGCCACCATGTTGTCGTGAATCAGACCACCGGTATCTACTCAACTGTAGTAATCTTGCCTCGCCCGCCATAGCTTTAGCGAAGGCGGGTTCAGATTTGGTCTTCTAACTGGAACACCCGCTTCATCCTCACCCCCCCACGGCTAATCTCCAACCGTATTCTCTTCCCAGGCTTCCGATTAAAAAAACCATTCAGTAAATCCAGATTCAACTGATCGGCAGATATACCATTGACCATCGTAATGATATCACCGGGTTTCACACCGGCTTTATCAGCGGTAGACTGCGATCGGATCTCGGTAACTTCAAATACATTCAGCGCAGCGCCTTTAGCTTTTATTGTCAGGCCGCTAAGGTTATAATGAAAACCTCTTCTAAAACCGGCGTTCTTGTGGATATAGACTTCTTCTTTAGAAAAGTTAAACACTACGGTAAAACGACTCATAATCTCACCACCAATGGCGCCGTTTCGGAACACGGCGTTATCGCCGCGTAATGTATCGGTATAACTGTTTGGGTCGGGAAAGTTTGCTATAGCATCACGAAGTGTATACGGACCGAAGCGCACCGATCGAATTCGACCAACTTTACCGGTGATCTCGCCACCAAGACCACGACCGATAACACTACTTACCACATGATTGGGAACATCAATAGCGGTATCAGAGGCAGGGTCGAGCATAAGGCCATGGCTGGCGCCACTATCCATAAGCAGTTTAGCCGATATCGTCTGGCCGTTCTCTAACGTTATCGGTGCGATAACGTAAGGCTTTGTATCTTCAACTCGTATGGGCAGTGTATGGAACTTACGTTTCTTGTGATACTTGTCGGGTGTGGTGAGTGTGAGGAATTTCTTTTCATAGTCCACTTCCACAATAAAGCGGCTGAAGAGCTCGTAGCCCAGAATGCCGTGCACATCCGTACCGAGATAATTTCGCAGCTCCAGGTAATCTTCTTCCAGCACCAGCAGGGCGTGGCCGCGGCCTTGCACACCGGGCAGCTCAAGCGACACATTATGGGTTACGTATGCATCTACAAGTTTCTCCCCGCCCGGTCCGGAAATAGTATATTTCCGACTATATGCCAGGTTGAGTATATCCGAAAATGTCTTTTGGGTAAGGATGGCCGTGCGTACGCCAGTGTCGAGAATAAACTTAAGGGGGAGCGCATCGTTTAATACGACCGGAACGATAACAAGGTTGTTATTGATTTCGATCGGAATTTTCACACGCTTCTTGCCCTGGGCGAGAGAGAACCCAAGCGCCTGGCCAAAGACACTCTGACTGGCCAGAACAACGAATAGAGCAGGAACCAGTACTGTACGGATCATATACACGTGCGCACAGGTTGAATATAAGAAATAAAATCAAAGCAAACGTTCTCAGAACAGCGCTTCAGCGCTAAGAGCGGCCAGCAATTTCGGTGCTGTATCTTCCACTTTCAGAAAATCGAGATTCTCTTGTCGTAAGAAACCTGCGCTCACCATTAAACGCATCTGGTCGAGAAGAGGATCAAAAAAATTGAGGGTATTTAGCAAGCCTATCGGCTGCGTAACCAGGCCGAGTTGCTTCCAGGTAAGAATCTCTGCTAATTCATCCAACGTGCCCCAGCCACCGGGCATGGCAATAAAGGCGTTTGACAGGTCCGCCATGCGTTTCTTGCGTTCGTGCATGCTCGAAACCACTTCGAGTTCGGTTATACCCCGGTGGCCCACTTCCAGCCGCAGCAGAAAATCAGGAATAACACCGATAACCTTACCATTATGTTTCAGTACACTATCGGCAATGGCACCCATTAATCCCACATTACCTCCGCCGTAAACAAGGCTATGCGACGATTCTGCCATGAGGCGACCCAATTCCTGGGCTGCCTCCTCATATATCAGGTTGTTCCCGATAGAAGAACCACAAAAAACACAAATATTCATCCGCGGTACGACTAGTCGGGTACGTCATCCCTGCCCCGGAAAGCCCGGGACAGATACACAGTACCTGTTTTAGAATTTGTTATCGTGCTTGTTTTTGCTCACCATCTTATTGGGGAAGATCCAGGGTGAAACGATGGCAAGGATAAAAAGTGCAATCACTACGTAAAAAGGCCACCAAGATGAGAATTCCATAGAAACTAAATTTTTTTGAGCACGTAAAAATAGGCTCTGTTCAAGTAAATTTCACCACAATCTTTGAAAATTGTTTTTAGGTTGTGCAAAATTTGAACGAGCCCCCATTTTAAACCGGTTTTAATGAAAAGATTTGTAATTTTTTGCGGTGCTATCCTCGCTGTAATCATGGTGTTGTGGTGGACCGTACAGTATTTCAGGAAAAAGGAAGCAAAATCATTCAGCCCCGAGGAGATTGTAACATTTAAGCCCGAAAAACTAAACATTACCGTTTTCTACAACCGCCCATACAAAAAGGGACGCGAAATCTTCGGCGGACTCGTGCCGTTCGAGCAGGTATGGCGAACCGGCGCCAACGAAGCCACCACATTCGAAACCAACCAGGATCTAAATTTCGAAGGCAAGACCCTCCGAAAAGGAAAATATACACTCTGGACTATCCCCCGTAAAGATACCTGGACCATCATCTTTAACACCGAACATGGCCAGTGGGGTATAAACTCCGACGGCCTGGCCAACCGCGATCCACAACGCGACGCCGTGTCGGTCGATGTACCCGCCCTGCAACAGGATCGTGAATTGGAACAATTCACCATTGCGTTCGAACGTGTTGACGAAGACGCCGAAATGGTTCTCATGTGGGATAAAACCCTCGTGCCCGTACCCTTCTCGTATTAGTAGGGCAGGGCACGAAAAATCCTTACCGCTTACGGGCCACCGCCTTCACGGTAACCCGGCGGCTCTCGGGTGTGGCCGCCGGAATAGCGTTTACAAAATGTGTCAGCGACTTACGGTCAAGCCCTTGGGCAGTCAGGTATTGTATAATCGCTTCAGCCTGCTGTGCCGTGCGATCATTGTGGTAAAACGTTTTGACTTCTACAGAGTCCGTTTGCGTTTTAACGGAATCGATACGAGTCTCTGTAAGGTCGGCCGATTTCGTCGTTTCCTCCATATAGCCAGTCATCAACACCTGGATCTCGAAAGCGATGCCCGGATTAGCCTTGGCTAATCTTGCCAGCTGCTTGAGCTCAGTCTCCGACGACGACTCCAGCGTTGCCGTGTTCGCTTTGAAACGTACCTTCTCCAGCGCAAGCTCATCGCCCACTGCCGGCTTCTTTAACGTTATAGTGACTTTCTCCTTCTGCGGAATGCGGTCTGATGTCAGGTCGAGTTCCTTCGAGAAGAATGTATAGTTCGGTTGTTCCGGATCTACCGCCAGTTCATAACGTGTGCCTTCAGTAAGGTATACAAAGAACGATCCGTCGGCTGCCGGACGACTTGAGAATACACGTTTGTTGTTTGCCAGGTCCGTAACCGCTACATACGAAGGTACCATACCACCGGTACCGTCAGAAACTTTACCCTCTACCTTCATCATACCGCGAGGGCGAAGATCTTCGGGTATAAGGAACTCGGTAATCTCCATGTTCTTGCGCGCACCGGGCGATTCCTTCAACAGGTATCGACCCAATGCCGCCACGCTTATATATTGATCGTCCTTGTCGGTGTTTACAAAATCCAGCGCTTTGGGAGTAGTCCATGCGTTGTTACGGAACTTCGTTACATAAAGGTCCATACCGCCGCGGCTGGTACCGATCTTATCTGACGAAAAAATCAATGTCTCGCCATCGGCCATGATGCGTGGCGTCTGCGAGTTCCCCGTGTTGATGTTGGCCGGCAACGCCTGCGGCTCATCCCACTGACCGTTGGGTTTCTTCTGCACGCGGAACAGCGAGCAGCCATTGGCTTTGTTCTGATCCATCGTCTCGCACCGCATAAAATACATCGTGTTACCATCAGGCGTTACCGATGGACAGGCTTCATTGCTCCTGGAATTTATTGGCACCGTTAAGTTTATCGGCGTAGCCCACGTTGAACCTTTGAGTTCACAGCTGAAAATGTCGTAGCCGCCAACCACCGGGCTCTTGGCAGATGTATAATACATCGTCTTACCATCGCCACTCAGCGCATACCCGCGCATAAAGTTGAGCCGTGTGTTGATTGTCTTCGGAACTTCGATCGGCTCGATCCAGTCGTTTTCACGCGATGTATACGACAGCACAAGTGCTCCATCCTGGCCGTTGGTTGAGAGGAACAACAACGCGTTGCCATCGGCGCTCATGTACGGCGCGAATACGTCAAGCGAGGGGTGATTAATAATACTCGGTAAACGACGCGTTTTAGCCTGACCACGGCTCTGAACAGAAATCACACTGCAAAGCAGCAGAACACATACAAGTTTTTGCATACAGGATTTACGTGAGTTTTAAAATTAAACATTTCCCTCCTCCTCCCGAAGGCAAATCTTCGGCCACGAATTATTTTCAGATTTTCGGCACCCAGAAAGGGTTTTTCAGCTTTGAGTCGTAAATTCGTTGTTGAGTTAATATAATAAATTTCGAAATGATCCAGGTAATTCCATCCATTGCCATTCGCAAAGGCAAAGTTGTTAAAATGCGTAAAGGAGATCCGTCTAGCGAAAAAGCGTACGACGAAAATCCCCTTGACCTGGCGCGTCGTTTCGAAGACCACGGCATCGAAGTCGTACATCTTGTAGACCTGGACGGTGCCGAAAAAGGCAGCCCAAAAAACTGGCACGTACTCGAAGCCATCGCTGGCCATACCGATCTAAAGATCGATTTCACCGGCGGTATATCTACTGACGGAGACATCAGCAAAGCCTATGAATACGGCGCTGACTATATTACCGCGGCCAGCGTGGCCGTTACAGACCCCGAGCTCTTCGCGTCATGGATCGTATCTTACGGCCGTGAAAAAATGACACTCGGTGCCGACGTACTCGACCGTAACACTAAAGAACTCCTGTTCCGTGGCTGGCAAAGCAAGGCGCACCTTAACTTCTTTGATCACCTTGAATACTTTTATACCCGAGGCCTCAAATACGTAAAATCAACCGACGTATCGCGCGACGGCGTGCTCGAAGGCCCTGCCTTTGACTACTACCAGGAAATCCTTGACAAATTCCCTGAAATCTGTATCCTCGCCAGCGGCGGTGTTCGCGGTGTAGACGACATCAAACGCCTTAACGACATGGGCATC
>Ga0065165_1000675_pt1 | contig 49121 bp, 54 predicted proteins | sample AraplaMF_Cvi_mMF_FD_63813 | JGI IMG/M metagenome (GOLD analysis project Ga0065165, IMG submission 63813) | Arabidopsis root microbial communities from the University of North Carolina, USA - plate scrape MF_Cvi_mMF (version 2) (version 3) | ecosystem: Host-associated > Plants > Roots >...
ATCTGCTTGACCGCCTCGATCTTGAATTCTTCCGGGTAGGGCTGGTTCGTTTTCATGGCACCTCCTATTGGGCCTCAGTTCTGAGGCTCGGAGATGTCTAGCAAACCTGGGGCGATTCAGGCTCACAGCATCTCGCTTTCTAGCGGCGCGTCATCCTCAATGTTGCTGAGAGCCGGAGGCTGGGAGCGAATGCGCCGCAGAAGCTTCTGAGCGAAGACAATTCGACGTCCTTCACACCGCAGTCGACCAGATGCTTGTCGTAGTAAGTTACTGCCCCGCCGGCGGCTCCCACAGCTCGACCTTGTTGCCTTCCGGGTCGATGACCCAGCCGAACTTGCCGTACTCCGAGTCGTCGCTCTTCTCGAGCACGTTGCACCCCCCGTCGCGCAGCGCCTTCAGCAGCGACGCGAGATCCGCCACCCGGTAATTGATCATGAAGGGCGCCCTGTTCGGCCCGAAGCCGTCGCCGCCTTCGGCCGCGCCGATGGACCAGATCGTCGAGCCGCCGGTGGGCTTGCCCTCGTCGTCCGTCCAAGTGAACGCCGCGCCGCCCCAGGGCAGCACGTCCACGCCGAGATGCGTCCTGTACCACTCGCGCAGGACCACCGGATCCTTGGCGTTGAAGAAGATGCCGCCGATGCCTGTGACTCGCTTCATGCCGGAACTCCTGTCCGTTGCGATGCCGGAAGCGTAGCGCCGACCGATGCGGCGCGGTGGCCCTCGATGACGTTCAGGGCGTCAGTGCTTTCACCGACAGCGTGTACAGCAGCGCAAACGACCAGAGCAGGTAGCCGACCAGCATCACGCTGACCAGCGCAATGCCGGCCATGCGCGGCAGGCGGCGTGGCACGGCCACGGCCACCCATTCGAAGGCGATGCCCATCACGCCCAGCAGCACGACGCCTTCCCAGGACCCGCGCGCCGCGGCGAGCGCGGTCCACAGGGCGGGCGCGCCGCCGAGTCCCAGCAGCACCACTGTCCCTGCCAGCCAGGTGAGGGGCAGGCTGACCAGTTGCATGACGTACTTGAAGCGGACGAATTCGCGCTCCTTCGGCGGCTTGTCTCGCACGACGCTGCCAAAGAAGAAGTGCAGCGAGCCGGGTCCGTTCGCCACGCGCAGGTAGATCAGTCCCGCCACGAACGGAATCAGCGTGCCGACCACCAGCACCGCCAGACCGCCCATGGGCAGGGCGAGGCCGCGCCACAGGTCGAACACGCTCGGCACCGCACCCTGGGCCGCGCCGTGGAACAGCGCGACGATCTGGGCGCCCAGCACGCTTGCCAACGCCAGCTTCAGGGTGAAGCCGACGCGGGGGATGAACATCGTCGCTTCAACGACGACAAGGAAGGTCAGCGCGATGGAAAGCCATCGCAGCGGATGGGCCGCGAGCAGCGCCCACGCCTGCATGGCGGCCGTGATCAGCTCTGTCAAGGGAAATGACGGCGATTGGCTTGATCGATCTCAACGTCGCGATGGGCGGCCCTCACCGACGATTCACGCTCCCGCGCTTGAGCGTCAGCAGACACAGCAGCGCGATCAGGGTGAACAGGGCGCCGCTCCAGATCTCGTAGGGCAGACCGAGCAGCGTGTACGCGGACGCTTCGCTGCAATTGGCCGTGACCATGAAGATGCTCGGGATCCGATCTTCCAGCTTGAACATCGTCAGCACGCGGTCGGCGAAGGTCATGTCGCAGCTGGCCAGCTTGGAGGCGACCTCATGCTGGTAGCCCGCGGCGAACAGGCCCGCCACCCCCAGCGCCGCCGTCAGCAGCAGCGCCAGCACGCGGACGACGCCCACGCGCTGCAGCACCCAGCCCAGCGTGCTCACCGCGGCGATCAGCAGGAAGATGCCCCGCTGCATCACGCACCACGGGCAGGGCTTGACGTTGAACTGGTACTGCGCGACCAGCGCCGCCGCCACGGCGGCGAGCGACACCAGCGCGCTGAACGCCAGCACGCGCGAAGCGGTCAGCGCGCGCATCAGTCGGCGATCTCGGCGATCAGCTCGATCTCGACGCAGGCCCCCATCGGGATCTGCGCCACGCCGAAGGCGCTGCGCGCATGCGCGCCCTTCTCGGGACCGAAGACCTCGCCGATCAGCTCGGACGCGCCGTTGGTCACCAGGTGCTGCTCGGTGAAGTCACCGGTGCTGTTGACCAGGCTCATCAGCTTCACCACGCGCTTGACCTTGTTCAGGTCGCCCACCGCGGCGTGCAGCGTGCCCAGCAGGTCGATCGCGATTGCGCGCGCCGCCTTCTGGCCGGTCGCCGTGTCGGTGTCCTTGCCGAGCTGGCCCACCCAGGGCTTGCCGTCCTTCTTCGCGATATGACCGGACAGGAACACCAGGTTGCCGGTGCGGACGAACGGCACGTAGGCTGCGGCGGGCACCGCCACCGGAGGCAGTTCGATGCCGAGTTGGGTCAGGCGGTCGTAGACGGAAGTGCTCATGAGGGTCTGCGCGGAAGTGAAAAAATGCGCCGCGGATCCTACACCCCGGCATGGCGATGGACGGTGGTCCCCCTAGCAGCCCTGCTCGGCATGGGGCTGGTGCATACGCTGCCGGCCTTGCCCGGGCCGGTCGCGTGGCGGATCTGGATCGCCCTCGTCGTGACGCTGGTGTTCGCCATGCTGGTCGGACGCGGAAGCAAAGGCGGACGCGGGCTGTCGGCGCGCTGGCTCGCCTGGTCGCTGCTCGCGGCGCTCGCTGGCGCGGGCCTCGCGGCCCATCGGGCCGAGGCGCGGATGGCCGGCGTGCTTCGCGCGGACCGCGAGGGCCAGGTCGTGACGCTCACCGGCCGTGTCGACAGCCTCCCCCAGCGGACGACCGGCATCGGTGGCGCCGACGGCTGGCGTTTCGTCCTGGCAGTGGATCCGATCGAGCCAGCAGGGAAGGATCCGGCGGACGCCCATGCCGCGGTGCGTGACGCCGACATGCCGTCGCGCGTGCTGCTGTCCTGCTACCAGATGCCGGCCGTGCCGCGCGCGGGCGAGCGCTGGCGCCTCGACGTCAAGCTGCGCCGGCCGTATGGACTGATGAATCCGCATGGCTTCGACCAGGCGCTGTGGATGCTCGAGCAGGACCTGCCCGCCGCCGGCAGCTGTCGCAGCCGGGGCCAGGTGCGACTGACCACCGGCGGCTTCGGCATCGACGCGCTGCGTCAATCGCTGCGCGACGCGATCGACCGGCAGCTGGGCGAGCGCCATGACCGCCGCGGCGCCGGCGTGCTGGCCGCGCTGAGCCTGGGCGACCAGGGCGCGGTGTGGTTTGCGGTAATTGAGTCTACCGCCACCGTTTCGGTCCCGTTTCTCCTCTGACGGGCGCCCCAAAACCGCCTTCGCCGTCAAGTTGACCAAGCAATTAACTCGGCAGGCGCGTCAAATTTTGGCCGCGATTTCCGCGCAAATGGGATGGCCGGTGAGCACCTACGCCCGTCCAACCTGCTCCCAAATTCCCCACTCGCCAGACTCCACTGTGAGCGGCCTCCGGGCCCGATTGGGAGCAGTCTATGCGTCCATCCGGCCTACCGTCTGCGCCTCGAAACGGGTCACTGGCGTTGAGCCAGCGCACCGCCAATCGTCTAGGCACCGAAGAGCTAGTCCTCCCCACGCACAGCCTTGGCACCAACCGCCTTGGCCGCAACCTTCCTCCCTGCAGCCGCCTTCGCCTTGGCAGCAACAGCCCTGGCCGCAACCGCCGTCACCTCCACCTCGCGCCCGCCCTCAGCCGACCCATCCGCCTCCGCTGCTTCCATGAGGAACTCCGCCTCGAGCATCAACTGCCAGGGACGGTAGCCCAACGCCTGGCAAATCTGGTCGAGCGTCTGCACGCTCACCGACATCTCACCGCGCTCGATGAGGCCTACCGTGTTGCGGTAGACCCCAGCCTCGTGGGCAAGCTGCTCTTGCGACAACTTGGCCTCCTGCCGGAGGGCAAACAGAGCCCTTCCAAGGGCGGCGATGAACTTCATGCGGGCGGGATTTAAGTAGCCCGCCAGTGTCTGGACGCCCAATTTGCTGGACTACCCAATATATTGCCCTAACGCCTCCAAGACCTTAGACTGCTTCGACATCCTCAGCGCTCTCTCAGCCGGCGTTGCCGGCGCACCGCGCTGCTTCATCTAATGTCCGCAGACCCACAGGCTGCCATGCAAAGTCACGTCCTCCGCACGTCCCTACGCGACGAAGTCAAGCTTGCCGACCCGGGCGCATCCGAAAGTCGCGGTGTCCGCGCCTGGACAGCCGTGGAGGTTCCCGAAAAGTTTTGGATTCATGCGCGCCGGACCGACATTGGCGCCGACGGAAAGCTCCAGGTCCGCCAATGGGTCACTGCCGACTTCCATGAGGCCGTCCGTTTCAGCCGCGGAGAAGGAGTTATCTCCTTCTCGATGTTCGTGGGCGTGTTCGCTCCGGCAGCCGCAGCGTCTGGCGTCATCTTTGGCGAGGTGAGCGAGGTACTGCACTCAGCGCCATCGGGCACCTTCTCCGTCCGATATGGGAATGGACTCTCGCTAGTGCTCCATCGTGGCGATGCCACCGAAACGTCCAGTCTCGCGAGCTTCGAGACTCTGTACCGCGCCGACGCCCGGCGTCCATCCTGAGTCCACGCAACGCTTCGCGAAGCAGCGTCTATGCGCCCCGTCGTATTCATCAACGTCGATGGCGTGCTGCACCCGGTAGCGACTCAGTACGCAATCGCACTCGGTAGCTACCGAGACCTCGAGCTGCCGAAGCCCTTTAGCTGGGCCGACTCGCTGCAGTCCCTCGCAGAGCGAATCGACCTGGCTTTCGTGTTTCAAGGCAGCAGCACCCAGCTTCTAGGCCTGGACGGGATAAAGGCGCTTGCACCCGGGTGGCTCCAGCAGCGGGTAATCGGGGCGACCGACCCCACCACTCAGTGGCCCACACCGTTCGACGCGCTCAAAGCGTCGACGACCTTCGCGGTCATCCAGCGTTATGTCCAGCGGCACAGCTTGCGCGTCTGGGCAGCCATGGACGATGGTGATGACGGGTGGCCCGAAGACCGCGCCTCTAGAGCGTCGCTAATTAGGTGCGACCCGCGGCATGGAGTGCAGGACCCGAAGGTTCTGCGTCAATTGGAGGCAGCACTTGAGCGCATGCGAGATGGCCACATCGCCTGACTCCCTCCAAAGCGAGCGCGGCGAAACGGCCGGAGTGGACCCCCTGCAGCGGCGTCCGGTTCTACTGCTGGATGTGGATGACGTTTTGGCGCTCAACACGCACTACTCGGGCCGCCACGCGCGTCAGGCCATCTTCCGTCCGGAGAAGGCTGCCCCCGACCTTTACGAGAAACTCTTCTCCGGTCAGGCCGTCGACGCGCTAAACCAGCTTCTCGCCGAATTCAATCCCGCGGTCGTTATCACTTCGTCCTGGCTGATGCTCTTCAGGCGGGAGGAATTCCTCGACCTCTTCCGCAAGACCGGGCTGAACATAACCGAGGCCAGCCTCCATGAGCATTGGGACGCGCCGGAAGAGTACGGCGTGGGACGCTCTATTGCGATTGCGCTTTGGCTGTCCAAACACCACCGAGGCGAGCCGGTGCTCATCCTGGACGACGTCTCTTCCGGCAAGAGCCTCGTGGAATCCCCCTGGGACAAGGCCGGCCACGTTTTGCTTTGCGAGGAGAACGTTGGCTTCCACGCTGGTCTACTCGATGCCGCTCGGGCCGCTATCCGTCGGCCGTTCCTCCCCGAGACGCACTGGAAGCCTTGGGAGCGCCGTGGCTAGGCTTGCCCCGATGGCAAATGACCCATGAGCACCGCCGACAAGCCATTCGAGCCAAACGAACGCGAGCGACAGCTCGTCGAACACGCGCAACGCGCGGCCGAGCGCGACCGCACTCGGGGAGCATTCGTCTCGCCGGAGCTTGGACGCCGGATGCAGGACGAGGCCGAGCTCAGTGACCCTCAAGCAGACAACCGGGGCGACTGCCGAACGGAAAACAGGTGGGAGTTCTACGTGAAGCTCTGCGCGGAGCTCGAGGACACTCTTCCTACAGACCAACTGTTGCAGCGCCTTGGTAATAGCTTCATGAACGCCGCCATCTTCCGTCGCCGGCCGTACTTGCTTGCGGTTGAGTGCTCCGTTCTGGCGACGTCTGCGGTCGGAGCACGCATCGAGGTTGAGCGCGCTATCCAGAGGGTGTTCCCAGGTGCCAGGTCAGTTGATGTGGAAGGTTGGCCGGCCACGCTCATCGCGTCATTAAACGCGCTTGCGGACGAGGGGCCACTCGGCGAATCCGAGTTCAACCACGAGATGAGCACGCTCTATAGGCTGCGAGCTGACGCGACGTTCGGAGAGGAGCCTGGGCCGTTGGCCGCTGGTGAGGTGCATCCTGAGCCCGAGAAATTCTGGATTGAAGCCACTGTCTTCGAAGTCTTGACCCATGTTGACCACGTGCACCTGCGCAGCGAGGACGAGCGCATCTTCGTCATTACGCGCTTCACGCCGGTGCTGCGAGGAACGCAGCCGTTCTCGGAGGGGCAGCGGTTCCGGCTACTGGTGGCCAGGCGGCTGAACGCGGTAGTGCGCGCTGAGCTCATTCCCACAAACTTCTGAGTCTGTGAGCGCGATACCATGTCGATGACTCAAGGGCAAGAAAACCGCGTCCAGCTATGCCTCTGGGGAGCGTTCCTCCTCAAACTGCCAGCGCGCAAGCTGCCTTCGCTCCACGTGGTCGGCATAAACCAACGAACCGGGCGGTCCCGTGTTTCATCGACCATCACCCGGGTGAACACATCCAGGTCGTGCGTTGTGACCGAGACTGGCCGTATTTACGACCTGCTGGGCGAGCCGTGCCGGGCGGACCTTGCCGCGGCTGTTCTCCTCCGATTGGCCGCAGATTGGAATGCGACGCTATTGGCCGATGCCACTAGCTGGCTTTTCGGAACGACCGATACCGACATTGCGCATTGAACGGCGCACTGCCGCCTTCGGCTCGGCTATTGACCGTGCGCCGCCCAGAACTTCGCTCGCAACGCGAAGGCGTCAGCTAGCGCATGGTGGCGTCGAATGCCGCGCTCCGCTTCAAGTGACGCGAAGCATGCCGTTGCGGCTGCCTCCAACTCTTCGTCTTTATTGAGGTAGCCGACATGCGTAGGACAGAGGGTCGCCGCTGTAGGAGACGCGACCAGCGCCAGCAACTCCTCAAGCAGGTCATAGTCGACATGGAAGTCATAGCAGACCTCGATGTCTGACGCGCCCAGGCCGTCCAACCAAGCCGCTAGGTCGCGAGCGATGCTTTGCGGCTCGGCAATGCAACTCGCCTGCCTGCCTAACTGCGGCAGCACCTCCTCCCGAATTAGCAGCCCGTTTACCTTCGCGCAGCTCAGCACCTCCACCGACGCTTCGACTTCCCGGTAGAACTCGTGTCCCGCTTCGGAGCAAAGACCGATGCTGAGTAGCCACGCAGGTTCGGCTGCTTCCGCGGGGATGAATTCGGTGTCCAAGAACACGTACATGGGTCGGCTCGAGTGGTGGCGTGCAAAGTGGGTGGGGCGCGACAGCCCGTCCTCAGACTTGATGATGCGAACCTTTCGCGTTCACGTATTTGCTTATGGTCGCTCGACCAATCCTCCGCTCCCAATACTGGCAAGCAATGGGAGTTCACATGAAACGTAAGAAGTCGATTGTCACCACATCTTGTGCCGCGTTTGTACTAACCGGCTGCGGGTCATTTCCACGGAACAACGCGGGTGACACCTTCGGCTACATCACCGTAAGCAGTCCCCGCGTTGAGGGGCGAGAGCGCCTAATCAACGACCGAAGAGAGCAAGAACGTTGGCTTAGAGACCGCTTGGACCGACTTGAGACGCAAGAATTCGGAGTGAGCGGGGCAGTCGATTTGAGAAGCTTGAGCTCCTTTGGAGCTCAAGTTGGCGTTGACGTTGACCCAGTGAGGAAACTCAACGCGCTCAATCTGTCTCGGGATGCAGCGAGCGCGAAGCAGGCTGCCGATGACGAGAAAGTTCTTCGGGACCTGCGCGCGTCACAGCGCGACCAAATAGTCGCCAAGGTAAAAGATGGGTCGCTTTCCCTTGCAGATGCGCAGACCCAGCTAACAGCTCTCGGCTACTCGTTGAACCCATCGACGCCTAGTACAGCCGCTAAGGCTGCCAGCGGCTCTGCGTCCTCAGCCTACGGCCTAACGGTGACTGACGACCGCAAAGGACTGGCGTTGGATTCGAGTGATGCTCGCCTCGCTGGAATTAAAAGCACTCCGATTGAAGAGTTTCATGACCGGCTTGCTGCAAGAGAGGTAATCAGGAACGAATTGAACGACATTCGGCTGGACGATTTGCACGACCTAAGCGGCAATAGTCTCGTCCGTCTGACGTTTGATGCGACGGTTGTTCCGCAAGAAAATACAAGCGCCTGGGCGATTGTGAAGATGAAGGTGTCGCTGCCAAATCCCACCTCTGGTGCGGCGAAGAGAATTCTCGAACGGGCCAAAGACCAATACTTGGCAGGCGTTCGTGAGACCTCAGAGAATACGTTCAGGGAGCTGCTTCAGCGTTTGAACAGGAAATGCTTCTATGAGCAGCGCGCTTCACTAACGGCCAGCTCAACTGGGCAGCGAGAAGCGTTTTTTAGGGCGTTCTCCTGCGCAACCGAGGGGGTGGGGAGTAATGCTCGTCGCGCCATGGAACGTCATCTGGGCGAGGCATATCTTTTCGAATTAACCGATTCAATGAACGAATCGGATTTTCTTGCCGCGAGGGACCTGGAACGGTTAAAGGAAAAGTACAGGAATTATCTCCGCGAAGCTGCATTGGGCCAACAGCTGGAGCTGAGACGTGTGGAGGAGTTCGACGAGAAAGCTAAGGCGGCACGCGCGCCGGCGTCTGTGCCTTCGTCAAATATGGGCAACGCTTTGTCGCCAGACTCCTCAAGAGGCACTCAGAGTCAGCGACGGCCGACGGCCCCGATGGTCGCGCCAGCTCCGCCGGCTGTAGCCCCGCCCGCCGAACAGCCGCTTCAGGCGCCTTTGCCGCCTTCTGGAGCTGCCTCGGCTGCTGCTTCTGCAGCATCCGCCGTTGCCCGGGCTGCGTCGGATGCCGAGGGGCTGAGTTCGGAGAAGTTCCTGGAATCGATTTCGACTTTGCGCTCGCGTTACCGTATCCAGGCAATGCTTCTAGAGAAGCGAAAAGATGGAGAGCTCGAATCAGATTATCAATTTCGTCGAGCGACGCTCGCAAAATGGGCTATCTGGTCTGGTCAAGTCATTGATAGCTTGCAGGAGGAAGAGTTCTCGAGTTCTTCCCTCTCATGCTTCTATGATTTGCGCTTTAACCTCAACGCGTCAATCAAGAATTCAGCGCTTACTGTGTCTGATAATCCGGTTCGAACTGCCGGCACATCGGGCGCGTTATTCGCGTTGAAGTCAGGTGAGTCCGGTAAGCCCCAGCGGGCAGATGACGAAGCAACTCGATGCGGAACGGGCGCGCAGTCCCGACTGCCGATTAATGAATGGTTCAGGCAGATGTTGGCGGAAAATATTTCGGGGTCGGTTTATGCTGTAACACCGAAGGAATCCGTTCAAAGGATTTCCGAGGTTTCTTCCAACAGAAAAACGGCTCAATTCCTAGCTGGCCTCACAGGAAACGTTCAAGCCGCTGCCGTTCAAGCCGCCATTAAATCCATTCGTGATAATGAAGCGCTTTATCAGTCAGTTCGTAGGCAACCTTTAGTCGTCGGCTTCACCGAAAATGGCCGAGTGACCCAAGGGGGGAAGTCGGAGATGCAGAGGAGGCCGGATACGAAGCTGGCCACAACTCCGGAAGATGAACTCGCCAACGAACTCATCTTTGGATGGGTGATTGGTCCAGCTTTCCAGCTCTCCAGCGATGGGAAGGAGACTCGATTTAGGCACGCGGTTTCGCAAAAGAGCTTGGCAGCAGAGCTTTCGTTGCCAGTATGGATGGATGCAATTAACGTTACTTACGAAACCTATTGGTTGAAGGAGAATGGCGATTTGGTTTTGGGTAGCTCTAAGAGGGTTCTTAATACTGGCGATTATTCCTACAATGTCGTTGACACAGTCCATGGCAGAGGAAATGGTTTTCAAATTTCGCTGGCTTCCTCGTCTGTGTCGGCATTGGCAGCCATTGATGACCAGTATCTGCGTGTCCCAAAGGTGGATGAGTTTCAGGATTTGGTGGTTGAAGAAGGTAGGCCTGCGTCAATCATGATTTCAGGGCGCAACGTTTGGCGGTCAACGGAAGTTTTCATCGGGGCCCAGTCAGCGCGATTGCTCAGTATTCTTCCCGATAACCGAGGAGTCATCGCGACCTTTGGCGAAATTGCCTCGCCACTTGGAAGTCAGGTGGTTAGTGAAGTGGGACATGTGCCGCTCTTTCTGGTCACCTCTGAAGGTAGAGTGGTAGCAGGCCGCGTGTTGATAAAAGACGGCCAAAAACCTGGAAACCAGAAGAAGCTCGCAGTCAGTCCCCTTCCGCAGCGAATCATTGCTGGAGAGGACATTAAGCTCACCTTGTCGTATCCGGTGGCGGATACGGATGTCGTGGCGGTACGACTTCGTTCGCCTGAAGACAAGGCCATCAACGTTGAACTTGGAAGCGCGGTTCAAGTGGCTCGCGACAACAAAAGTTTGGTTCTCGTGGTTGCGAGTTCGTTGATTCCCAAGCTTGTGTCCGGCTCGAAGCTGGATGTAACGGTCGAAGTTAGACATCCTGACGGCAGCGTCGAAGTCCTCCCAGCTCTAACGGGAGCGGTGTTCTACACCAAGGCAGGGGATGCTGTGGCTAGCGTGTCTGCGAGTCGGAAAGGAGGCGGGCCAGTTGAGTTGACTTTCAAAGAGGTCCCGCTCGGCGCCTCCGTCGCATTCGCGTCGTTGCGGAACGGCCACCTGAAGTTCCAGGCGACCTGGGACGGCAACGAACTCACCGGCGAATGCAAACTCGAAGGCCGCACGTGCTCGGGGCCCCTTACGGGCGAACCGGCAACCATCCAGGCGCTTTCGAAGACCAAGTCATCGGACATCAAGCTCAAGGTTCGCCTTCTGGGGGAAGACGTGCCTGGAATCTCACCGGCCGAAGTTGAGTTGAAGTGATTGGGCGCCCTGGGCGGGCCGGAAAGCTCAGCGCTCGCATGGGATGGGGCTGCGCCGGTGACTGGCCGCGACCTCGCCCAGGCCAGAGTTCTGCAGAATTTCGTCGGAGTTTTCTCCGCCCTCCGCCCTCCGCCCTCCGCCCTCCGCCCTCCGCCCTCCGCCCTCCGCACTCACGGCAGCCAATTCCCGATGGCCGTTGTCGCCTTCGAAGCAAGAGGGCTGGCACCATGGGCGGCGCGCATATCCTCCAAGCCTACTTAGCGAACGTGGGGGTGAGACGAGACCCCGACCAAATCGTTGTCAATGCCATGCGCGCGAGCCAGGTCGTCCAGCTTGCTCCAGAAACTCGTCAAAGAGTCTTGTCCACGGTGCAGCAGCGCCAGCACCGTAACGATGACATGTGCCGCGCAGGCGCTCATGAGGATGCAGTCCTCGGCTGAGACGTGCGCATGTGAGGCTTGATGAACGGCGCGGCTGCGGGCCTGATACAGCCGCTTCATCAGCCTTACTTGGTCGGCGAGATTGTCAGTATCGAACGGCGCGAACGGCCCTGTCGTCAAGAGTGCAGCCGTTCTCGCTGCAAGCGTATTCGTTAGATTTCTTCCGTCACCTCCTAGGAGGCATTCCAGGCAGGACCAGTACTTTACGAATTGCATGACGCGAATTGAGTCGCGATGGGCGTCGCCGTACCAATAAATCGCCTTCACAAACGGAACTTCAAGGGAGTTCCGTGTTGACTTCTGAAGCACCGAAAAAGCGTGCTGAAACATTGGAGCTTTTGAAAGTTCCTCCATTCGTTCGGCAGAGTAGGAGAGCGGCTGTGGGCCCCCGCCCATGATGTTCAGAGTAAAGCTAGTACTTCGTTCATCCCAGTGTGCGAATGCGCTTTGACCCGTCGGGGACCCGCCATCCACCCGTGGCTCGATGGCGAAAGTGGTAGCAGCGCGCTGGTAGTTCGCGCCTGCGTCCACCGCTAGCATGCCCGCTGCTAAGGTGGCCTGCTCTTTGAACCACTCGGTAGCAGCGGTTTCGGTGCCCGTTGTTGTTCCAGAAATGCACACCGAGCTCGCGAAACGTTCTGTATTCGGGTAGTTCAGGTAGTCGCGCGTATCGATGCCTGCGGTCTCGATTACACCGCGGGCAGAGTGGTGAACGGAGAGTCGGCCTAACTGCAGCGTTCCTGGTCCCTCAAGTCTGATGCCATCAAGTGTTGCGACAAAGGTTCGACGTCGAATCATGTTGAACAATGGTGCGTTGAGAAGTTCAACCAACTCGTCGGCCGTTTCCAAGCCCTGGTCCTGCTTAAAGCAATCTGAATAGACTGTTCGGACCGCCTTGGCGACGTCCGACCATCCGAATCGCCGGTCGTTCTGCGTCGCCGAGTCGATAACGTCGACTGCTCTGCGGAAGGCCGTGTAGGCGCGCTCACTTAGCACGGCTTCACGGCCATCTTCCCGCACTACGATGCGCCTTGAAAAGAACTCTACGAACGAGTCCCTGTTCAGGCCGTCGAGGTTCGACGGTTTTAAACAGCCTTCATCGAACATGTCTGCGAGACAGTGGCGAATGATGCTTCGTTGCTTTGTCGTGAGACGCAGCGTCACTGGCTCGGATAGATTTTCGGACATGGAGAAATGGAAGCTCTCTGTTCCGCTCACTCAAGAAGGCGTTTGCCAATTTGGAGCGCATTAGGAGATTTTAATGTTCATCCGCGTCCAGCAGACTATCAGAGAGGTTCTTGCGAGAAATCGAGTGTTTCGCGTCTTTGAGCAGTGCGTTGTAGAGCTCAAAGGCTGGCTCGGCCCTGCTCAGCGTCGCTAGCATGGCTGTGCAGTGCTCTAGCAGTCGAACGTCCTCATCGAATGGCTTGCCGAGTGAACCTGTTCGAGCGCCCGTCCACACTGATGTGCCGAGCGCAGAGCGAATCTCCTCAACGGCTTGCTCACTGAGAAGCTCCGCAAGGTTGAGAACCTCTCGGACAAACTTTGGTTGCTCGTAGACAAGCGTTGAATGGGCCTCTCGCAACACGCTCGCGACTACCGATACCTTCTTCGAAGCGCCGTCTTCCATCCAGGCGAGCAGGGTATCCAAAACATCTGCTGTCAGGGTGCCGCAAAGGGCCATGACCACCTCGCCGATTCGGCTAGCCGATAGCGACTTCTTTCCAACTTCCAGCCCGACCTCAAGAAGCTCGACGAGCAGTTTCCGGCTCGACTGAACTTCCATCAGCTTCAAACCTTCGCCATGGAACTCCTTGCGCAAGGGGATGAAGGACCAGTCCTTGGACTTCGCTGCGACCTTGACCCTGTCGATGACTAGCGACATCACCGCTTCAGGGTCTCGCTTCATAGATGTTGCGAGAAAGGCTTGCAGCCAATAGTCGTCCAGCTCTTTCAACGACTTCAGCTTGAGCAGAAGTTCGGCCCTTTTCGTGTCGATGACGGCCGCTGGAATCTGCGTGTCTCCTGCAAGCAGCATGAACATGTCTCGGCTCGCCCGGATGTTGACCGAGAAGTCCGACAGACAGATTAGCTCCAGCGCAAGCGCTGCATCGCGATGAGCGACTTGGCGGGCAACGCTGGATGCCATCCAAAGAACCTCCGCATCTTGGGTTGCGAAGATGCGCCGGAAGAGTGCGATTTCGGCGGCGGTGTATCCCCTGGTCGGTTCAAACCTCGCGTAAGCCTCCGCGACGTGTTTCATCGCGTCTACTGAGTCTTCCGACCGGGCGATGTACTCCTCGACCAGCGCGGAATCCTGCGCCTGCACGAGCGCGCTCAGGGAGGCTCCAACATAGGTAGCGAGGCTGCCGGCTTCCCCGCGTTCGTGGCGCAGTAGGACTTCCTTGGCCAAGTTGGGCGACGTGGCGAGCAAGCGGTTGATGAACAAGTGCGCAGCACTGGGCTCCCCACCGCTCGCCTCCTTGATATCTACCAGGCAAGAGTCCAATTCATCAAACAGCTGGCTGGCTGCAGGGAACCTGTCCATCAGGGCGACTAATAGGCGCTCTTGCGACCGGCGATGCTCCTCGCGGTTTTCATCTTTCGAGAAGTTCCACGTTTCAGTACCCCAGCCGTCCATGAGCATTCGGACCAGCTGAGTACGAAGGTCTCGCTCGAGCTGCTGCGCGATGGCGCGAGCTTCTATGGCCGTCTCCTCCCATCCATAGTCTGCATGCCACCTGGAGGACTTGACTAGGCGGACTAGCACCACGGCTGGCAATGCGACTTGGTCGCAAAGTGCGCGGAGCTGCTTCAGCAGGCGCACATGGCTTTGCTTCCACAGCCCATCCTGCGAGTCTCCGCTTCTTGGGCCATGAAGAGCCTGCGCCATCAGTTTGGCCGCCAGATAGGCTCGCCGCGGAGGCGCTTCACGCATGTAGCGAAGCAACGCATCCGTGACCTCGTTCCGGACGTCCTTCGCAAAGTCGAAGGGCAGGCGATAACGGCTGATGGTCAGCGTCCTGCCGGAGAACGTTGAGGACTCCATCTCACTGTTCAAGGCGCCCTCAAGGATAGAGAACGGCGTGTGGGCACCATTGAGTGACGTCGGTCTCTCCAGGAGTTCGAGAGAGAAGCGGACGACCGCTTTGATGTAATCAAGTGGCTTGTTGGGCTCAAACTCGGCCAGCGATTTCAGGATGCGGATGCCATGGCTTGAGTGTTGATGGAGTTCGCGCTTGTCCTGGCGACCGGCTTTCCACAGTAGGCCGCAAGCCTCTTCCAGATGGTTGTAGGTGTACGCCGCGTTGCGCACGATGTTGCAGACGGACTCGTTGTCTCCGTGGCCGTCTCGAATCAGGCGGGCGGCAAAGTCCAGCGCGAAGCGCGGGTGGTAGTACGCGATTGCCTCCACCGCTTCCACGTGCGAGTTCTCGTACTTCCCCATCCAGCGAAGTTCTGGGCCCAAGCTATTCAGCAGCGGGCTTTCGTCGGTGTTCCCGTCGCGCAGTCGCCAGTCGAGGCGACCCAAGTTGGAGAACAGGTGCTTGAGCTGCTCGGTGGTGGCCAGTTCGAAGACCTTAGAGACCGCGTCGTTCGCTGAGCCGGTGGAAGTCAGATATGCGGACTGGATGACCTCGTCAGCAAGGAGGTCGGGGGCCAACCGCGAGCGAAGCCCTCGCTTGAACAATACGCCGGACTCTTCGAGCAGTCGCAGCAGTCGGGCGGAGTCCGCCTCACTTACGCCTTCGGCCTTCTCGAGGACAGAAAGGAGCGCAGGGTCGTCCAGGATGACGGGTTGAAGGAGGGCAACCACGCGTAGGACGGCGCGCAGCTTTTCTGCGTCTTGACCGGAGACAAGCTTGACTGCGATGACGTCCTGCAGGCTTCGTAGAACGTGGGTACGAAACTCTTGCTCATTCGATACCAGAGCCAATGGCACCTTGTGCTTGGCGACAAGTTGCGCGGCGAGCACTGTAACGAGCGGCGTGGCGTGCGTAGCTGCAGCGATTCCCGCCGCGGCCGACAGAGGGCCGCCGCACTTTTTGAGGACGGCTTCAGCAAGCGCGAGTGCCTCTTGTAGTGTCTGCGGTTTCAGCTCAAAAAAATTGACCAAGTCGCCCGACAAGCTGACGCCAGCGGCTTTGAGGCGAATCGGTTCCTTGCCATAGGGGCGTAAAGAGAGGAGCAGCCGCGCTTTGTTTGAGGGGTTTGCCGCAAAGCGGAGGAGGGTTTCAATGTCGTCGCGGTCGTGCGCATCGTCGACCACCAGGAGCGTAGGAATGCCCCGGCTATCTCGCAGCTGGTCGAGGTGATGTGCCTTTGCTTCTTCTGTCGGAGACAGGAAGCGAATGTGGAAGGGTGCGCTGGCCCCAAGCTCGTCGATGACCGCTTTGAGGAGGCGACTCTTTCCTGAGCCCGGCGCCCCGACGATGCCGGTCACCGTTATGGCCTCGTTGCGCAAGCTGCCGACGACCGATTTCAAGGAATCAGCGCGCCCCACCAGTTCCCATACGTGGTTGAAATATCTGTCCTCAACCTCGAACGGCTTGAAGAAATCCTTTGGTGTCTGGATTGGGCCGGGGTCTGTCTCGCCCAAGAGGTCTCGGCGCTGGCCGTTGAAAAAGCGGTCGACCAGGTCCAGGCGGATGGTGCGCGCAAGAGTGTGGAAGTTCCGAGAAATGTCTTCGCGGTCCCAGAGTTCCCATCCGGCGTGCTTGGCCATGGCATCCCTGGCCCCGGGGCTGGCTACGGTTGCAAGCAGCAGGACTTTCACGTCCGCGGCGAAGGTCTGTGTGGCTACAGCGGTGTGAACTTTCTGAGCGCCAAACTCGACGACCCGCTTGCACTGGAAGGTGTGCGTCCCGAAGTCGCCGGTAACCAAGATGTCGATGCCTTCCTGCGTGTGACCGTTGCCGCCGTAGCGACGAACAATCCCCCCCAGTGGTCGATAGAGTTCGTGGAGGAGTGCAGCCGAAAAGCTTTCAAACGTCTCAGGTGTGAGCGCTGTCAGCGGTAGCGGACGGTCGATGGTCGTGGCGAACTCCATCTCCTGTGGAGCAGTCGCTTGGTTGTGACCAGCGGCTGTAATCAGTTCCCCTTCCTTTGCCTTGACCGCGCGTTCGAGGGCAGCAATCTCCTTGGCGCGTGGACGAGCCAGCCCCTTCTCCCAACGGCTGACGGTTTGTTGGCGCACGTTCAACGCCGTAGCCAAGTCCTGCTGGGTGGCGAATCCGGCGGCGACGCGCAGCCGCGCGAGTAGTTCACCGAAAGCGCGATAAGGAGTAGCTTTATCAGTCATGAATGTGTGGGGTTTCTTGCACACTTTTAAAAGTGTAGCATGCGGGCGTGTCAAAGACTCGACCCATCAAACCCCAGGAGCCGCTATGACAGGCGACCCACCCAACCAGCGTGGGAGGAGGGCCTCGACTAGCGCAGCCTCCGACCCGTACTGCACCTTCAACGATGACAGGGAGCGCAGAAACGCGCTGGTCTCTCGCGACCTCCGCATCTTGGGATGCCGGCTGATTTCGGCCCTCAGCATCGTTACCGTTGCCGTAATGGCGCCGACGGGCAGTGCTGTGGAACTGCTGGCGATGGTCGGGCGTCTGTTGCTGCGTCCCTGACGCCTTCAAGGCTGGCCTGGACCGGCAGCACGGATAGCGCCAGCTCGCGGCCATGCAAACGGCGCCGCAAGGTATTCACAGCGCGCTTGTCGGGATGAGGCCAAAGAATCCGTTCTTCTTTTGAGAAGGGCGACGTTCGAGAAGGCTCGTCTTTCAGAACGAACGCTTCAGAGGCGCGCATGTCCATTCAATCTCCAATCCAGGAGCTGGGTCGATTCTGGGCGCAGACCCGCCTACCGGTGATTTTTCAGCGGCAACGTCCTGCGCCACTACTCGTGCGACTTCCCTATGCCACGGACAACAAGGTCTGGTTGCGGAACGGTGAGAGAAACAAGCCGACCTGGGACAAGGAGCATGGAGCTTGGGAGACGCCGCAAGCTTGGTTTGAGCGCGCGATTCGACTGGCGCTCAGCCGTTACGGGGCCTGCTACGTGATTCAGCTCTTTCGTGAGAAAGAGGTGTGCGCTGCAGCATGCTGGAACGCGATAGGCGCGGACTGCGAGTGTTCCTGCATGGGCGCGAATCACGGGTCGGGACAACCCGCTGGAAGGTGGTACGAGGTCGGTGAGGCGTTTGCGGTCATGTGGGGAGTTCAGCGCTACTCCGTGCGCCTTCTCAAGGTTCCCAGCCGGCGATGAAACATCACTGACCCCCAGCCTGCTTGCGTTTTTTCGCTACTGGCCTGGACTCGAGGGACTTCGCTTTGGGAGAGCCTCCCAATGGGAAGAAGGCCTGGACCATCCGCCGGCCTGACTGGATGGTCTGAGCGAGGATGGTGCGGGCTAATCGCCCCCCGCAATGAGTAGAGACGGCGTCCTTATCCAGAAAAACAGTCGAGTGCCTCTTCTGACTGGATAGCTAACGCCCTCGGGCGACGTTCCGCTGGATTAGAACCCCAGCGCCCCCTTGAGCACCGCCAACTTTTCCGTCGTGTACGGGGAGTACTTCAGCGGCGGGTCCTGGACCACCTCTCGGTCGACCACGCTCTTGTAGTGCGAGAAAGCACGGAAGCCTGCCTCCCCGTGGTAGTTGCCGATGCCGCTGTCGCCCACGCCGCCGAACGGCAGGCGTCCATTGGTGATGTGCATGACGGCATCGTTCACACACCCACCGCCGAACGAGACCTCCCCCAGCACCTTGTCCTTCGTGGCTTGGTCCTCCGTGAAGAGGTAGAGCGCCAGCGGTTTGGGATGCGCCTTGATATCGGCGATGACCACATCCAGTTCGTCATAGGCAGCGACGGGAAGCACCGGGCCGAAGATTTCCTCTTTCATCGCGTTGTCGTGCCAGGTCCAGTCACGCATCACGGTGGGCTCGATGTATCGCGCATCGATGTCGAAGCCACCGCCGACGACGACCTTGGTCGGGTCGATGAGCTTGGCGACACGCGCCGCATTCCGAGTATTGACGATTTGGACGTAGTTCTCATTCTCGAGGCTGTAGTCTGCGGACTCCACGGCAGCGCGAAGCTCCAGCAAGAAGGCCTCGTAAACGGTTCGATGGACGTAGGTGTAGTCCGGTGCGATGCACGTCTGTCCGGCGTTGAGAAATTTGGCCCACACCAAGCGCTGAGCGGCAATCTTCAGGTTCGCGTCTGCGGCGATGATGGTCGGGCTCTTGCCACCCAGCTCCAGAACGACCGGCGTGAGGTGCTTCGCAGCGGCCTGGTAGACAATTCTTCCAACGGGCACGGAACCGGTGAAGAAGATGACATCAAACTTCTCTTCGAGAAGCGCCGTGGTCTCCGGGATGCCGCCCTCGACGACGGTAAAGAATTCCGGGTCGAAGTTCTCGTTGATGAGCTTCGCGAGGAGCGCGCTCGAACGCTCTGTGAGCTCGCTAGGCTTCAGAACGACCGTGCACCCAGCAGCGATTGCTGCTACGGCCGGCGCCAGCGAGAGCTGATACGGATAGTTCCAAGGCCCGATGACCAAGCTGACGCCCAGGGGCTCGGGCTGAATAAAGCACTTGGAAGGCATCGTCAGGGGGCTGTCGTCCACGGATTTTAGAGCTGACCACTGGGCGAGGTTCGCGATGGCGGTCTCAATCTCGTCGTAGACCAAGAACAGCTCCGACAGGAAGGTCTCGAACTGTCCCTTCCCGTAGTCGCCACGGATGGCAGCCTCCATCAGTGGTTCGCTTTCGCGCAGTAGGTCCCGTAGCGTCTCAAGCTGCTGGACCCTAAATGCCGGCGCCTTCGTGACGTTCGAGTTGAAGAACCGCCGTTGAGCTTCAATCAGGTGTTGCATGATTTCTCCCTGGTGCGAACTGAAAACCTTGGACGAACCGTAACTTCGGCTGGTCCTTTACGCAGCGCCAAAATGGCCACCGATTCTGTTGAGCCTCGGTTCCCGAGGCGCGTATCACTTTCTGCCTAGAGTCAGTTGTTGAAGCCGTAACGGCCCGCTGATTCAAATTCGGATTAGATGGCTCTGCGCCCCCTAAACTTTCCACCGAACGAAGACTGCCGCCCGTTCGGCGGTGACCCAACTGACCATGACTACAGACGTTTCCAAGCTGAGCTACGCCGAGCTGGTTGACCTTAAGAACCGCCTAGATGAAGAGATTGCGTCCAAGAAGGTGGAGGAAATCAAAGTGCTGGCCGACGGCTACGTGAAGAAGGCGCAAGCAGCGGGCTTCACCGCGGCGGAGGCGCTCGAGGCTGTCCGACCGTACGTGCCGGCGCGTAAGGCTTTGCAGGCCAGCGCGCGAGTGCGCTACCAGGACCCGCTTCATCCTGAGAACGGCTGGAGCGGGCGAGGCAGGGCTCCACGTTGGATGGTCGCGTATGAGGAGCAGGGGCGTTTGAGGTCTGAGTTCAAAGTGGACGAAAGCTGACCTGAAGGCCCCATATGGAAGAAGACTGGGACGCGGACATCGAAGCGGAGCGCCTGGAGGATGGTCGCTTCTCACCGGTGCTGGTCTTTTCTCCGCCTCCCGAGGTTGGACCGCCTATACGCGTCCGCCTGGAAGGCGCTTACGAGAATGCCGAACTGGCGAAGTTGGCAGCACTAGATGCCTTCGCGGCGATGGCGCGGGATGCGCGTCGGCATTAGAGGTCTCTGGCTGCGTCACACGCGGTGCGCTTGAGTGCTGCATGAGGACAGACAAAGTTGCTGGTCCTTCCCTCAAGCCTGCCTGCATCCTATCGTTCGATGTTGACTGCGGGACCACGGGGTAGCTTGGCGGTTCCGATGCCCATCTCCCGCTGAAGCGCTCCTCGTGTCGAGCCTCGATTAACTAAGCCAGGCAAGCCCCTCCGCCTTTTCGTCGCGCCCCGCGCAGTGCGGCGGATAACTCTGTCTATCGGTCTTTGGTTTACCGGCCGGGCGGGCACAAGATGGCTGTGGGCGCCGCAATCGCCGTGTAGTTTCTTGGTTCTAGCAGGAGCCACCCATGGCCATCTTCTCCGCGCCTTTCTCCATGGCGCAGGCCTGCGAATTCCTGGGCGTCACTGAGCTTCAAATTGAGGCCATGATTGCTCGCGGAGTCGTTTTACCCAGCCGAGGACGACGCTTTACTTACCAGGACTTGGTGCTTCTCAAAGCCGCGCAGCAGCTTACGGAGGCAGGCATCCCTGACCATCGTCAAACATCGGCTCTCGTCGCGGTTCAGAACTCGTTGAGCCTGTAGCCGGTAGCCCTTAGACAGGACTGCCACAAACCTGTGAGGCGCTCGAACGCAGACACCTTCGAGCGCTCAATGCAGTTGCTGCAGCAGACGCTGGTAGTCTGGAGATGACCGCAGCTGAATGCGCGCGTGTTGTCGGAGCGCTGAGACTTCCTCGGGAGTCAGTTGCAGCGTTGTAGGGATAGCCTGCAGCCGCTCGCTGAGCTCAGCGTCTCCCGCGGCAGTCAGATTCACTTCAATCACGAAGAACTGGATATCCGGTGCGAAGACGCTGTAGTCACTGCGCGCATGAGCGGAGCGAACCTCCTCCTTCCAATTCTCGACGGTCGCTCTCATCTGGGTGAGGGCGGCCGAGGAGTTTCGGTTGATTGGGATGTCAGCCAGAGCTAGCGCAGTTCGCAGTGGACCGGGGACGTGAGGGCTTCGGTCTTCGGGTGACCGGGCGCTGGTTTCTGCATTCACAACGATGAACACCATCCTTCGCAGTCCCCTATAGCCAGCGAACTTGGCGCCGTTGGCCAGACTGCCGAATTGGGCGATGTAGTCAGCCGCACCGCGAGCGTTGACGTTGTCCGCGAGGCCTCCATCGATAAGGTGAATGAAGGGCCGCCGCAGCTCTCCCTTTCGCTGCTCTTGGTAGCCGTCCAGCTCCGCCAGCCGTCGGCTCTGGACGCCAAGGCGTGCCGCAGCCCTCTTTACAGTTGGTTCGCCACATCCAGCCTCGTCGGCATCAGCGCTGTGATTCCAAATGGTGATGGGGCTTAGCACCAGCGGGACGGCGCTCGATGCAGCAACAGCCCGAGCCAACTTGACTTGGCTAAGGTCGCTGCAGAGAAAGTCAAATTGGTCCTGAACGAACTCGAAGCGTCCGCCCGTCACCATGTCGGTGGCATAAATGACCGCGAAGGGCTTCTTCGGGGTCCTTGAGATGTCGCCGAAGGTTGCGCCTCGATAGAGCCTCTGGTCGAGAAATCTTTCCAGGGCGTCGCTGCGACCAAAATTCGGCGAGGTGATGCGCCACAGGTTGGAGGGCCGAAGGAGGCGAGATTTGAAGTCGTCCTGAAGCGTGGCGCTCAGAAAGTCGGATTCGAACCGCTCGAGCGAATCAATGCCGTTCAGCGCGACGGCTGCGGTGAGCATGCTGCCACCGGAGACGCCCATGAGCACGTCGAGGTCGTCTATTAGGCGCTCGTGCTTCCCATCCCAGTGCACCCTCGTCGCCTTAAGCTCCTCCAGGACTCCGTATCCGAGGGTGGCCGCGCGCGCGCCTCCGCCGGAAACCGTGACCTGCATGAACATGTGGTCTTCGGGCTCCGTGTCGATGAAGCGCTGGAGGCGATACCCGACCTCTGGCTCCACCATCTTGATGGGCGGGTTGACCTCATAGTGAAGGGTGGAGCAGCCTGCCAGGGGCAGAATCGCCGCAGCAATGAAGAGCTTGTTCGGTGGCAGCTTGCGTGTCTTCTCGCCCCGAAATGCTGTCGGTTCACACGAACGCCGCCAAAGGCGCGACCTCGCCGTGAAGAATGTGCTGCGAAGGAACGCGGTCAACGTCATGTTCTGCTTCTATACATTCCGTCTCGAGCCAGGTGTTGCCCCAGGCCTCTGAACGCAAGAGGCGATGGAGAACCGAGCTGGGGCGCGGCTCCAACTGCGTCTCAAACTCGGGTGAGTAGAGTTTGCAACCGACCCGAGCGGCGAACGTGCACAGGTCAAGTATGAAGTCGCCGGCGTAGAAGCTGGCATCAAGACGAATGTGGAGCTGGCACTCGTCGTCTTCATCCCAGACCAGCTCCAGCAGTGCTCCGTCCACGCTGGCGTAGACGTGCCAGCCTGTGGCGCGAACCGCGGGCCCCATGAATTCGCTTGCGAGCCAGACTTTGACCTGGCTGGCCATGACCCTTGTCAGGAGGAAGTCCTCTCGGCCATGGCAGAGGATGAGTTCGAAGAATCTCGTGCACATGGGGACCTCCTGAGGCGAGCGTTTTGTCGGGACTCCGGGCGGAGGGCTACTCACTCAGCCCGACTTCCAGTCCGTCTACTCGAGTGGCGTGGTCTCTACGAACGTAGCGATGTGGCGAGCCACGGCCTCGGGATACTGGTGCTGCGGTCCATGCCCAGAGGACGGGAACGTCAGCAGATGCAGGGTCGGGAGCACCTGGTTCAGGGCATACCAGTTCTCGACCGGGAAGATGATGTCGTGGTCACCGCCGATATGCAGGATGGGAATGTTGGTCGCCTTCATCGCGTCGAGAACCGGGTCCGCCGGGAACAAGGGGCTCTTCGGCTTATCACCGAGGTTCTCCTTGGCCCAGTCCAGCGGCACGGGGTTGCTGAGCCCTTCCTTGCGCTGGGCAATTCGGTCCACGGAACGCTTCGCCGCTGCACGGCTTTCGGCCGACTTGGGTTCGAAGAACAGGATGGTCTGGTCCTCCAGCGTGTAGTTGGGGATGACGGCCGTGTCGTAGAAGAGTTGCTCAGCGCCCTTCACATTCGGGCCTGCCGGAACTGTTCCGATAAGGACGGCATGGCTGATGCGCTGCGGGTGCGCGGCCACGACCACTTGAGCGGCCAAGCCGCCCAGCGACCAGCCGCTGATGACGGCGCGGCTGATGTCGAGCGCTTCGATGAGGTCAGCCGCATCCTGCGCCAAGCTCATCGGGTGCATGCTCTTCTCGCCAGTGGAGAGTCCGATGCCGCTGTAGTCGAACGTGATGACGCGGAAGCCGTTTGCGGCCAGCCCATCCAGGAAGGCCGGGTCCCAGATATCCATGTTGCCGCGGAAGCGCGCGCACAGCACGATGGGCGTGCCGGAGCCGATGGAGCGATACGCCAGGGTACGCCCCTTGGTCTCGATGCTCAGATTCGGGGCGTTTACTGCGGTGTATTGCGAAGCGGTCATGACTACCTCCTGATGAAATCACCCGCGAGACGACCGCGTTTCCGGGTGCGATGACGGACAACGCCCTGCTCGGGCAGGAAGTCCAATTTCGATGTGCTCAACTGGCTTTGAGCTGGGAGCCGATGGGCAGCGTTCGAATGCGCTTGCCGGTGGCAGCGAAGGCGGCGTTGACCACGCTCGGAATGGCTGCGGAAGTTCCAGGTTCACCGACGCCGCCTGGTGCCTCAGCGCTTGGAACGATGTGCACGTGGATTGCGGGAGCCTCGTTCATGCGCACCACGCGGTAATCGTGGAAATTGCTCTGCTCCACCCGACCAGCCGCTACCGTGATGTCTTGCCAGAGGACAGCCCCCAGCCCAAAAACGATGCCGCCCTCCATCTGGGCGGCTACCGTGCTGGGATTGATGGCAAAACCGCAGTCCACGACGCAATCCACCTTGAGCACCTTGAGCTCGCCTTCCTTGTCGACTTCGACCAAAGAAACCTGCGCAACGTAAGTTCCGAAGCCGTGCATCAGTGCGACGCCGCGTCCCTGACCAGTTGGCAGCGGGCTGCCCCATGCGGACTGCTTGGCAGCCAGCTCCAGGACGTTCCGCGCTCGCGGGTCTTTCGTCATTCCCAGGCGATATTCGACCGGGTCAACGCCGGCCGCCGCGGCAAGTTCGTCGACGAATCCTTCCACGACGAAACCGTTGTGGGTGGGACCCACGCCGCGCCAGAACGCAGTCCGAAGCGCGGCGGGCTCGACCCTCGTGTACTCCACCAGTTGGGAAGGAAAGGCGTAGGGCGTCTCGACAGCACCCTCGACGGCGTCTCGGTCCACTCCGTCCTTGAAGGCGGGCGGGAGGAAGCGGGCAATGATGGAGGACGCGGCAACGCGGTGCTTCCAAGCCTGCACCGCACCCTTCGAATCCGTCACCGCATTCAGCTGGTCGACGTAGTAGGGGCGGTACATATCCTGCTGCATGTCCTCCTCACGGGACCACACCACCTTCACGGGCGCCCGCACGTGCTTAGCGATTTCCGCCGCCTGAGCGATGAAGTCGACCTCCAGGCGGCGACCAAAACCGCCGCCCAGCAGTTGGTTGTTGATGGTGACCGCTTCTGGCCTGAGACCAAGCGCTGCAGCGACTACTGCACGTGCTCGGGTGGGCACCTGCGTGCCGACCCAAACCTGGGCCACGCCGGGTCCGACGTCGACCGTGCAGTTCATCGGTTCCATCGTTGCGTGGGCCAAGAATGGCGCGTGGTACCTGGCGTCATGGCTCTTGCCGCCGGCGGACTTTGGCGCGGAAACGTCACCCACCTTGGCCGCGACTGCGCCAGGTGCCTGCACGGCCGCGTCGAGCGCGGCAATCATGTCAGCCGTGCCCACCGCCGCGTTGGGGCCGTCCGACCAGCTCGGTGCCGCGGCTGCCAAGCCCTGTCGGGCGGCCCACGTGTTCCTCGCGACGACGGCCACCGCAGCGGTCAGTTGAACCACTTGCACGACGCCAGGGGTGTTGAGCGCGGCTTGTTCGTCGACTTTGCTGAGCTTGCCCCCTAGCACGGGGCTCGCCTGCACGCTTGCGTAGAGCATGCCGGGACGCTTCACGTCCATGCCAAAGACTGCTGAGCCATCAACCTTGATGCGGCTGTCGAGCCTTTTCAGACCCTTGCCGACCTGCCGGAAGTCTTTCGGGTCCTTGAGTGTGATGACCTTCGGAACCGGCAACTGAGCGGCCTCAGTCGCGAGTTCACCGTAGGACGCTTTGCGCCCGCTTGCCAAGTGTGTGACCGCGCCGTTTCGAGCGGTGAGTTGGTCGGCAGAGACGTTCCAGCGCCTCGCCGCAGCTTCCTTCAGCATCATGCGGGCGCATGCTCCAGCCTCTCGCATAGGGCGCCATGCGCCTCGGATGGACGTGGACCCGCCAGTCATCTGAAGACCACCGAACAGAGGTTCACCGTATCGGGAGTCATCGGCCGGAGCTTCTTCCAGCCGCACGGAGGACGCATCAACCTCAAGCTCCTCGGCGATGAGCTGAGCAAGCGCAGTGGAGATGCCTTGACCCATCTCCGCCTTCATCATTACCAGCACGACTTGGCCGGACGGCTCGATGCGGATGAATGCATTGGGAACGAATGCCCCTGCGACGGCGGCTGAGCCGGAACCGGTATAGGAGGTCGCGAGTACAAAGCCTCCGGCGGCAGACGCTGTGACCTGCAGGAAGGCTCTTCGCGAGAGCTGGGTGGGAGAAGACTTGTCCATGGTCAGGTCGATGCCGACTTAATGGCCCTGCGGATGCGCACGTAGGTGCCGCACCGGCAGATGTTTCCGGACATGGCGTCGTCGATGTCGCTGTCTTTCGGTTTGGGCTTCTCCGCGAGCAGAGCGCAGGCGGACATCACTTGACCTGATTGGCAGTAGCCGCACTGGACGACGTCTTCGTTCACCCAGGCTTGCTGGACACGTTGGCCGATAGCGGTGGCGCCGACGCCCTCGATGGTCGTCACCTGCTTGCCGGCGAGCGAGCCAATCGGCGTGATGCACGACCGGACAGCTTGACCGTCCACGTGCACCGTGCAGGCACCGCAGAGGCCCATCCCGCACCCAAACTTCGTGCCTGTCAGGCCGGCGACGTCTCGCAGAACCCAGAGAAGTGGCATCTCCTCAGGAACGTCCAGGTCGACGCTCTTGCTGTTCACCATGACTTTCATGGTGCCGCTCAGTTGGTGGCCATGGCAGCGATGACCGCTTCCGAAGTGAGGATGGCATGGGCATAGGTCGGCCCGTTGATTTCATGAGCCACCTTCATGGCCTCTTGAGAAAGTGCGGCCGTCGCATCCTTCACCAACGTCACGTGATAACCAAGCTCGACGCCGAACTTGCCGGTCGTTTCGATGCAAGTGTTGGCGATGAGGCCCACCAGAATCAGCTTCTCGATTCCATGCTGCCGCAATTGGATATCGAGGTCCGTATTTGCGAAGCCGCTGGAATTCCAGTGCTCCTTGACCATGATGTCCTCAGGCTGCGGCACGAAGTCCGGATGCCACTCGCCACCCCAGGTCCCCTCCTGGAAGATGAGGCGCTGGAAGCCAGCCAGCGTGTACGGCGACGGGCGCTTCCACATGCTCAGGTCCGAAGGGCGGAACCTGCGGTGGGGCACATAGATGACGCGGATGCCGGCTTCGCGGGCCGCATCCACGACTGCCCTCATGTTCTTGACGGTCCCCGTGGATTCAATGACCGCCTTGGCCAGCGGGAAGAGCTTGCCACCCTCCGAAATGAAGTCGTTGTAAGGGTCGACGAGCAGCAGTGCCGTGGTGGACGAGGCGTATGACTCAGACATGGGGTCGCTCCTGAAGGATTGCCACCTCGCGGAACTCGGATTGGCTCCTTGCTGGTGGCGAGCTTCAGCATCGACGTTCAACCCCGCTCGGTCATCGGTCTGGTGTTCCACTTAGTAGGGGTGCTTTGGCCCCCCTTCCGTCTCTCACCAAAGTTCTATGCGGCCGAGGCTCAACCTCCGGTGCGGACCTCAACGAGAACTGACATCCCCGGCCGCAGCCGTGCCAGGACCTCGGGCGATGCCTCAATTCCTATGCGCACCGGAACACGCTGAGGAATCTTGGTGAAGTTGCCGGTGGCGTTGTCCGTGCGCAGAACGGAGAACTCGGAACCGGTGGCTGGCGAAAGCTGTTCGACCTTCCCAGTTAAGGCAATGCCGGGAACGGCATCAACATGCAGCTCCGCAGCTTGCCCCTCGCGCATCTCAGCGGTCTGTGCCTCCTTGAAGTTCGCGATGACCCAGACTCTGCTCGGAACCAGAGACAACAGCTGGGCGCCGGGAGTGACGTACTGGCCCAGCTTGACGCCAATCTCCCCGGTTCGACCTGTTGCGGGGGCGCGTACTACGGTGTTTTCTAAGTCGATTTCCGCGAGCTTCACCGCTGCTTGTGCCGAGCGAATTCCTGCTTCAAGTGCTCGCCGATTGACCTTGACCGTCTCCAGGTCCTGCTGGGCGACGGCACGAGCCGCCCTTGACTGCTCGACCGCTGCGGCGGCCTGCAGTTGGCCCGCCTCGGCCGCTCGGAGAAAACCTTCGGACTGGTCACGCTCTCGAATAGAGATGGACCCGTCGCCGATGAGTGAATCCGCGCGCGCCTGGTCTGCACGTGTGCGGCTGAGCTGGGCCGCAGCATTCACCCCCTGAGCCCTTGCGGAGGTGACGGCAGCATCGGCACTGCGTATCGCGGCCTCTCGAGCCCGCATCGCCTGAGTCAGGCTGTCTAAGTTCGCCTTCGCCAGCTCCAAAGCGGCTTGAGCTTGCTCGAGTTTTTGTCGATAGTTGCGGTCGTCGAGACGGACCAGCGGTTGTCCCTTCTCGACCGGGCTGAAGTCGGAGACGAGCACTTCGGCGACATAGCCGTCCACTTTCGGAGCGATGACGGTGACGCTGCCGCGAAGATATGCGTTCTCAGTGCTGACTCTTCCGAATCCGAAGGGCGGGAGCCGCCAGGTGTAGAGCACCAGAAGAATGGCCGAAACCGCAACGGCTGCGATGGTGAGGGTGGTCCAATGGGTTCGCTTCACGATGTCGCCTTCAGTTGGTCGACGCAGGCGCGACTGCGGGAGTTGAGGCGCTGGTCGCCGACGAAGATGCTGCTTTGGCAGCCGCCGCGGCGACGCCGTGAGCAATTCGCCGCGCGCGCAGCATGAGGAAAGTGAACCACAGCAACATGCCGGTCCCGATGAGCGCTACTGCGTGAAAGAGGTCAACGTAGGCGAGCACCAGGGATTCCCGCTGGATAGATTGCGCGAGCAGAGATAGACCTTGGTGCAGCTGCTCGGAGCGGTCGCCGACCACGCGGGAGACGACTGAGGTGTAGGTGCGGAGCCGCGCGCCGACCGAAGGGTCGTCGACCCGAAGGTGTTGCCACAGCAGCTGCAAGTGATACTGCTGGCGCTCGTATACGTAGCTGCTGACCCACGCTGCTCCGATGAGACTTCCCATGAACTGAGCAAAACTAAACGCGGCAAGGAAGCTCACGATGTTGACGTTGCCCTCGCGAATCACAGGGCCGAAGCCTAGAAGGCAGGAGGCCGAGAAGAAGACCGCCAATGCAACCGCGAGCAGGGTCTGGCTGACGTAGAGCTGTTCCGGTCGGGTTAGCGCCGTAGCCTGCGCATCCATCAATCCGCTGATGACCACCAGGGCCGAGCCGAAGATGGCAAGCCAATATGGCCACCCCTTGATGGCAAACCAGATGGCCACGCCAAAGCCGAGCATGGTCCCAATCAGCACGTAGACGAAGAGCGCCTGCATCTGCTCGTTTGACTGGCCCAGAGCGGCCATCAGCCCGACAACACCAGTCGTCTGCTCGGAGAGAACAACGCGAAACAGGATGACCGACGCCATGAAGCGGAGCATGTAAGGACTGAAGGTCCAGCGCAGGTCAACCATCGGATTCGAGCGAGTCAGCTCGACGACCACATACAGCGCAAGCAAGGCTATGCCAGCGACCAAGCACCAACCAAGCCAAGAAGCATCCGTCCACCAATGCGAACGCCCTTGCGAAACGACGATGCAGATGAGCGCCAGCCCGCCGGCGTACAAGGGCGCGGTGATTGCATCTGCGGGGCAGAACGCGTTGCGCTGCGGCATAGCCGGCAGCGTCACGACAGAGATGGCCGCCATACTGACCATGGCTAGCGCCACGTCGACGACGAATAGCCCATGCCATTGACCCATCTCCAGCAAATCTGTGGAGATGACCCGCGACAAAGGCATTCCGAGCTGCAACGTACCGAACCCCAGCAGCAAGCCGACAACGACCAACGGTCGGGGCATGGCTGCCATCATGTAGTACACGGCAAGGGTGCTCAGCGGCGCTGCGGCCAAACCTAGGGCGGCGCGCGCTGCAAGGGCCGTGGCTAGCGAGTTCGCATGGAGGTGGAGATAGCTTGCCGCAAGGAAGGCTAAAAGCCCGACAACCGCAAACGGGCGTAGACCGAAGTGCAGCCGAAACTTTGCCAGCAGCATCGTCGCGCTGAGCGCTGTTGCGAAGTACGCGGTCGTCAACCAGCCCGCCTCGGTGGCGGTGGCGCCTATAGAGCCTTGGATGTTGGACAGGTTTCCGCTGACCAGGTGAAGTCCGAGGCTTTGAGCTAGCCCGATGGTGAGCGAGGTGCCCGCGCACGCGAGCCGCCACCCTAGAGGCGCGTCCCCGCTGCCGGCCGAGGCAGCCGACGCAGCAGGAGACGTGGGTGCTGAAACACCCATTGCGACGTCAGGCGAGGGCCGCCGAGCGACGGACGCCGCGGTTCGCCTTGAGGCGCCGGACTTGATACACGACGCCGATGACGAAGAGAAGGAAGAACGCGCCTACAACCTTCTGCAGCGCCGGGTCCTCAGGGTTGGCAAAGAGCGGCTTGGCAGAAGGCAAGCGGGTGAAAGTCTCCGTGAGGGCCGGAATCATGTGCAGGAAGAAGGTGAACGTCAAGCTGACGGTCTCGACGTAGATTGAGGCGTTCCCGAACTTTCGCTTGTTGGCCAGCCAAGCGACGGCGAGCACGAGCAGGGTGAAGACGCCCAAAGCATGCGGTTTCCCGAACCCGCCATGGCGGAAGAGAAAGAATCCGGTAACGCAGGTCAAGACCGTCATCCAGATGTACACACGCCCCGCGGTGGTCCCGGGCACGATGGCGCCGTCACGGAAAAAGTTGATGGCGCCGGCAATCACTGCAACCAGGCTGATGATGGTGTGAATGACGCCGAAGGGCGAGAGGGCGAGTGACGAGTCCATGGCTTTCTCCTAAGAGGTGCACCGCACTCTACGCAGCGGCTCCCGTTGTACGAGAGGCTGGGGACCATGGCAGGGGTAGAACTTTGGTTCTATGGTGAACTCGTCAATCTGTGCGAAGAAAACTGGACCTATAACTTTTGACTAGGATGAAATACACCGGAAAGTGTGATGTGAGCTTCTCGTGATGGGAGGACCCTGTAGAGCCATTTCGTACGTGGTACTTCACTACAGAGGAGAGCGCGATGAAGATTGTCAAGACAGGGTCGGTCGGTTGGTCCGGTGGCATCAAGGACGGCGCTGGAAGCGTTTCGACGAAGAGCGGTGCTTTGGCCGGGGTGCCGTACGGCTTCGGCAGCCGATTTGAGGGCGGTCCGGGAACCAACCCTGAGGAACTACTGGGCGCAGCCCATGCAGCCTGTTTCACGATGGCACTCTCGCTCATCCTCACGGAGGCGGGGCTGAAGCCAACCTCGCTAAAGACATCTGCCGATGTTGCGTTGGAGAAGGTTGGGGATGGCTTCGCCATCACGAGCATCCATCTCACGCTCCGTGGCGAGGTGCCCGGAATCGATAACGCGAAATTCATCGAGCTGGCGAACATGGCGAAGGTCGGTTGCCCGGTCTCCAAGGCGCTGAACACCGAAATCTCTCTGTCTGCTGAACTCGTTTAGCCGACAAGCGGTGCTGGACCGACCGGATACTCTTTCCAAAGCGGGTCGCCTGCCAGGAAGCGACTTGCTCGTTGCTCCTCCGAAGAGAGAGCGTCCGACTCCGTGAGATTGAAAGCTTCGACCACTTGCCCGAGCGCAGAGTTCTGCGGGGAAGCACATTCTTCCAAGGCGGCCAAGGACAGCGCAGCGCGCAGTTGCCATCCGTGCGCTCCCTGAATCCGCGCTAGGTCTATCGCTTGATGCAGCTGCTCGGAAACGGTCGCCTTAGATGAGCCGCTCGCGGCATTTCGAAGCGCTGCAACGCGAAGCACTTCGGGTCGGGCCCACTCACACTTTCCTCCCTCAGTGCGAGCTACCACCTCGGGAGAGCAATACCCAACGCCCAATGTCGCCAACATGTCTTTGTGGCTCGCGTTGAATCCAAACTCTGCGACCTCTGCGTCGGTGACGGCCTCCTTCAGACGGAGCTTTCGTAGCGCGAATTCGTAGAGGGTTGGCCAAAGTGACCAGAACGGCATGGCATTGCGCGTCGTGGCGTCGCGAAGCAGGGAGGTGTAATGCTCAGCCATTTCCAGCTTCCCCGCCCAAAGCATCACTGCGCACACGCCGTAGGAGAGAGCGTAGACAGGCGACTGCTTTCGGTCGGCCTCCATGGACTCCTGGTAAGCCTCCGCCGCAGCCTCAAGCGCCATCCGCGTCTTTCCGCTCAAGAACAGGATTCGCGACATGTGGGTCAGGCTCGCGCTTCGGTGGTCCGATTGCTGCGGGTCGCCATGAAGAAGTCGCATTTCTACGCCGGCCATCGGAGCCAACGCCTTGCGCGCTTCGCCCAGGGCTTCGGGCTGCCGGCCCAGCAAGTGGCAGGATAGTGACCTCATGCGGTGGTAGACGAAGACCGCCTCCCGGTCGGACGCGCGCTCTGCGCGGGCTCGGAACTCCTCGCAAAAGCGCAGTGACGAAGCGTAGTCGCCGATGATGATGTCGCGGATGAAGTGCATCCAGGAGCTCTGCATGCGGAGAATCGGGCTGCCAGGCTGTTCAGCAAGCAAGTGCGCCCTCTGCAGACACTCGTCGAACTCCAGAGATGGGCCTTCGAGAATCGTTGCGACATGGGAATACGCGAGGGCAGTTCGCAGTTCTACGTCCACAGCGACGCTGGCTGCTGTTTGATGTCGAGCCGCCCATCGCAAGGCGCCAAGTGCTTCACTGAGAAGGCCGAGGTGGAACCAAAGGGGCGCCGAGTAGGCGACCAGCTCGACCAAATGCAGCCTCAATGACTCCCGGTCTCTGGCCCATTTGATTGCGGCGCGAACGTCGTCTATGCGGCCACCGTTGCGCTGGCGCCAAATGGTTGGATGAACGCGCGGGAGCGTCTTCTCCGCCGCGCACAAGGTGTCACGCAGCCACTTCAGATGTAGTTCTGAAATTGCCTCCTGCTCGCCTTCTCCGATGAGCCGCTCTTGACCGTAGGCTCGCGTCGTTGCAAGGAGGCGGTACGGTGCCGCTTCGTTGCGATGGTCGACTGAGACAAGCGACTTCGCTAGCAGTTCAGACAGAAGCTCTGGCACTCGATGCTCACCGCACGCTACGCCGACGGCGCAGACCGCCTCGAGGGAGAAGTTTCCGCGGAAGATGGAAAGCGCTCGGAGCAGCCGTTGCTCCTCCAAGGTCAGGAGGTCATAGCTCCAATCCAGCGCGGCCCGCAAGGTGCGGTGTCTTGGGTGAGCCGAGCGACGGCCTTGTCCAAGCGATTCCAGTCGGTCACTCATACGAGCCACTAGCCCTGGAAGTCCCAACATGGAGAAGCGAGCCGCGATGAGTTCTATGGCCAGCGGAACACCGTCCAGCTCACGACAAATCCAGGCCAACGTCTCCACATCGGCATCAGAGAAGCTTGCATCGTCGGCCGACTGGCGAACTCGTTCGAGGAATAGCTGCACCGCTGGATAGAGCCTTGCTTCCTCAAGCGTGAGTTTCTCGCCTGGCTCAGGTGCTGGAAGGGGCGAGACACGATGAACCCACTCGCCGCTGGCCCGGAGAGCCTCGCGACTAGTCGCGATGATTTGGACGCCTGGAGCGTGCGTCAGAACCTCTTCAGCTAGGGTCGATACGGCCTCGATGACGTGCTCGCAGTTGTCCAAGACAAGTAGTAGATTTCTGTCCTGCAACCCAGCCATGATGGCTTCACGAGGGTTGTCAGACAGAACTCGAATCCCTAGTGCTGCAGCGACCGCACTATGTAGATGGCATGGGTCGGACAGCGGAGCCAGGTCTGCGAATCTGACGCCGTCATGGAAGCCGAGAGCCAACTGCGCGGCTGCCACCACCGCAATCGATGTCTTCCCGATGCCCGCTGGACCTACGAGCGTGACCAGGCGGCGTTCTGGTAATGCTTCTTGGAGCATCGCGACGTTGGACGACCTTCCGACGAGTTGCGTGATGCGGTTCGGGAGTGGAGCGCCGCCCTGGCGTAGCGATGCGAGGCCGACCATCCCGAGGACCTCGCCGGATGACGGCGACGTCTCGACTCCGGCGTCGACGTGGCTGCCGATGGGCGCTACGAAGACGTAGCCCTGCAGCGGGATGGTCTGGATGTATCGGTGCGTCGCGTCTTCTTCAAGCGCCCGGCGCAGGGCGGTCATCTGTACTCGAAGGTTGTTTTCTTCAACAACCGTGTCCGGCCAAACTGCCTTCATCAGCGCCGCAGACGAAATGACGCTCCCCGGGTTGGAGACTAGCGCGATGAGGATGCTCATCGCCCGTGAACCGATGTTGACGGGAACTCCGTCGCGCAGCAGCAGACGCTGCTCTGGAATCAAGCGAAAGCGGCCAAAACCTAGCTGAGAGGGCTTAGTCTGATGCACCACTTTCTCCCGGTCCGGGCCTCTCACCATCGTTGCATGCGTTATTGCATGTCACCTATCATCCCATAAGACCTGAGACAGGCAATACCCCCTAGGCCAAGGATACGCATGCCCATCAGCAGAAGGAAGATGCTCCTCTCCGTCGGGATAGGCTCAATCCACCCCTTACGGGAGAGTTTTGCCTCTCCCAGAGCGTGTCATTTCGTCGTTCCTTACACGACGGGAGGCATCATGGATGTAACGGGACGGATGCTCGCGCCATATCTCGAGCAAGCGCTCGCGGAGCAACTGTTGGTCGAGAACGTTCCGGGAGCCGCCGGCGTAATAGGTCATCACCAGATGCTTTCGATGGCTGAGCGCGTGGACGCCGCGTCGCTTGGGTCAGACAGTGACGCCATCTTGGCGCCGCTGGCGAACCCCTCGGCGCGAAGCATCACTGGCGCCGTGAAGCTGACAGGCGTCATTGGCAGTGGGCCGATGGCGCTTGTTGGGGCAGGTGACGTGACGCGAGTGGTTCGCATGTTGAGGGCCCGCGGTGAGCTCACCTGTGGAAACTACGGGGTCGACTCCAACTCACATCTGCTCGCCTCGGAGTTTGCTCGCCGTACGGGTGCGCGACTGACCCACGTGCCGTACAAGGGAATCGCTCCAGTGGTTCAGGATTTGGCAGGTGGCCATATAGACATGGCGTTTCTGCCTTCTGCAGGTCTGCAGCTCCATCTCGATGCTGGCCGAATTCGGTTGGTCGGACTCTGCTCGCCTGCGAGGTCTTCACAGTTTCTTGACGTGCCAACCGTCGGCGAGCTCTTCAGCATCGGAGACTTCAGCTACGAGACTTGGTCTGGATTGCTGGTGTCTCGAACTGCCCCAGCGTCCTTTGCTGAACGGTGTAACGCGGGAGTACGCGCGGCTCTTGCATCGGACGAGTTTCGACGCTCCATGGAGAAGCTTGGCGCGACGCTTGCCGCTCCGATGTCCATCTCGGAGGCTGAGGACTACTTCCGACGGGCGGTGGCCTCGGCGCTGCTCCTGCGAGGTGGCTAAACGGCCCGCCGCTCAAGATTTGGCAAGCTTTAATTTGAGAACCGCTCTCGGCTCCAGCAGGATGAAAGTACAGAACGACAGATAACGCCGAGGTCCAAAAACGCTTCGGCCCTTTCAGGAGCAGGAGCGGACCATGAGCAAGCTTGCAGCATCTTCGGTCAGGGTGTTCATCGACTACCCAACCCATCCCGTCATCGCACTTGGACTCAAAGCTGCGTTGGACCGGGTTTTTGACTTCGACGTTCAGTCCCGGACCGACGATGCGCTCCGATGGGCCGGCGAGTTCGCTGACGTCGTCGTGACCGGTTACAGCGAGGAACTGCGTCCCAGCAAGCGCCTGAGAGCCGACGGCGGCCCGCCGAGCCGCATACTCGTTGTCGCGACTGACGAGAAGGAGCGCGAAATCCGCGGGGCCCTGCAACGCGGTGTGACCGGCTACGTCCTTCTGGGCTCGGAGTTGAATGAACTCTCCGATGCGATTCGCGCTGTCAACCGTGGTCAGAGCTATCTCAGCGCAACGGTCGCCAGGCGCATCGCGGAGAGCTTCACGCGCGAATCCCTAACGCCGCGCGAAAGCGAAGTCCTGCAGCTTCTTTCTGATGGCGCGTGCAACAAGCACATCGCGCAGCAGCTCGACATCGCCATCGGAACAGTCAAGGCGCATGTCAAATCCGTGATGGAAAAGCTCAGCGCAAACAGCCGAACACAGGCGGCGCGCATCGCGGCCAACCGCGGCCTCGTGGTGGACCGCATGCCAATTCTGAATGTTCCACGCGCTGCGGACGTCGGGCGCCAGAAAGCGTTGATGTAAGTCGGTTGCGGAAGGCTGACTAGTAGGTGAGCTAGCTCATGTTGGCCGGCGAATGAACGCTTCTGAAGACCATGCAGAACGGAAATGGCAAGGGAAAAAGTGAGTCGGCCGCAGTGCGGGGGGGCACTGAGCTCGAAGTCGCTGAACATCTTCGCGAGCCATCGGATGCGCTGGAGAGAATGCGAGAACAGCTGCGAAAGCGATGGACGGCGGCTCTCAGCCTCGGCAACTATGAGGCAGCCTTTGGTCTGAGTGAGCAGTTCCAAGACGTTGAACTGCTGTTGCCGCCAGAGCGTACGTGCGACAGCCACCACGGGATGGCTTCTGTCGCCCTACATCTGCTGGGTCGGCACAACGATGCCAGCAAGCGGGCTCAGCAGTTCCTCAGTGCCGCGGTGTCCGAACGCCGAGCCCGACCCACGGCATTCTCACTTGAACTGCAGGCCGCCACCCTGGCAACCGTTGCGAGGATTTCGTGGTTGCAGGGCTTCCCTGAACGAGCGCGCGAAGAGGCTGGCAGAGCGCTCGAACTGGGTGAGAGGTCCAAGCACGACCTCGCGCATTGTTGCGCTCTCACGCTCGCGGCGATTCCAATAGCCTGGTGGAATGGGAACTACGGCGAGGCGCGCGCGTTCGTCGAGCAGCTGAGCGAAAAACCGGTGCTTGGGACGCTCTGGTGCTCTACCGGCGCTGCATATCGAGCTGCCGTGGACAGCTCGTGGCATTCAACCCTTGGGTGGGGGCAGGAACGGGCGCCGCTGACCGACAGCATTCCGATGCAGGAGATTCTTGCCACCCTTCATCCGCATCTCATCACAGAAGAGCTATTGGCGCGCAGCAGGACTCCCGGAAGTGGATGGGCGTCGTGCGAAATCATCCGAGCCCATGGTGAAATCACTGTCGCTCGATTGGGTGCGGAGGGCTTCGACGAGGCGGAGTACGCGTTCTTGCATGCCATGAACCGCGCACGCCTTCAGGGTGCTCGGAGCTGGAGGTTGAGGGCGGCGACCAGCCTCGCAAGGCTTTGGTTGCTACGCGGGCAGTTCGAAGACGCCCGTGTGCTTCTGGGCCGGCTTACGGACGAGTACACGGAAGGCTTTGACACCGCGGATGTCAACGCCGCTGGAAAGTTGCTTGCGGAGGCTCGCAGCCGTCATCGCGGAGAGAGGTGAAGCGGCGAATAGAACCAAAGTTCAATGCCGCCAGCCTGCCGCAGTCAGATGCAGGTCCAATCTTGGCGGGCGAGCATGGGCTCTTCACAAGGAGCCAGCCATGACTCAAATGTTCGTCTTCGCCAACCTCTTTCGTATCAAGGTCGGTTCGCTCGCAGCGAGCGCCGCAGTAGTGCTGCTGTTGGCGACTTCCGGTGAAGCCAGTGCAAGCGAAGCCCTCGCGAAGAAGTACGCCTGCGCCGCTTGCCACCAGGCGGACAAAAAGGTGGTGGGTCCAGCCTGGCGAGAGATTTCATCAAAGTACGGTGACGGGAAGGTTTCTGCGGACCAACTGGCGGCTTCCATCAAAAAGGGCAGTTCAGGCAAGTGGGGGCCAATGGCGATGCCACCGCAGGCGCAAGTTCCGGAGGCGGACCTCAAGGCGCTTGCCGTCTGGATTCTGGAGGGGGCCAAGTGAGTCCCCGGCTGTTGTTGGCTTCCGTCGCGGGTCTGCTGGTTCTCTGCGCGTCAGCCGTTGTTGATGTGTGCGCAGCCGACGCCCCAGCGGCTGTCGATGAAAAGCGGTTGGTTGCGGCAGACACCGAGCCGGGCAACTGGATGTCGCACGGCCGAACCTACAGTGAGCAACGATTTAGCCCCCTCAAGCAAGTGGACGTGGGAAACGTCTCGAGGCTAGGGCTGGCATGGTCGGTCGACCTGAATACGAACAAGGGTCAGGAAGCGACTCCGCTCGTTATTGATGGTGTGATGTACGTCTCCACGGCCTGGAGCATGGTCCAGGCATATGACGCAGGGACCGGCAAACAGCTCTGGGATTTTGACCCGCAGGTTCCGCGCGACACGCTCGTGAAGGGATGCTGCGACGCAGTCAACCGAGGTGTAGCGGCTTGGGGCGGCAAGGTCTTCGTGGGCACGCTGGACGGCCGGCTGATTGCGGTCGACGCCAAGTCGGGAAAGCAGGTCTGGTCCACCGTGACCGTCGACCAGTCCAAGCCGTACACCATCACCGGCGCCCCGCGCGTGGTGAAGGGGCTCGTGCTCATCGGGAACGGCGGCGGGGAGTTGGGGGTTCGGGGCTACATCAGCGCTTACGACGCTGCCACTGGTGAGATGCGCTGGCGCTTCTACACCGTACCGGGCAACCCCGCTCAAGGCTTTGAAAATGCGGCGATGAAGCGGGCGGCCGAGACTTGGACCGGTGAGTGGTGGAAGCTTGGAGGCGGTGGAACGGTCTGGGACTCTATGGCCTACGACCCCAAGCTCGACCTGCTCTACATCGGGGTGGGAAACGGGTCGCCTTGGAATCGAGCCATTCGTAGCCCAGGCGGCGGAGATAACTTGTTCCTGTCGTCCATCGTGGCTCTGCGGCCATCGACGGGCGAATATGTGTGGCACTACCAAGAGACGCCTGGTGAGAGTTGGGACTACACCGCAGCCCAGCACATCATCGTCGCAGACCTAAAGATTGACGGACGCATGCGCGAGGTGCTTCTCCATGCGCCCAAGAATGGCATCTTCTACGTCATCGACCGCCGCAACGGCCAGTTGGTCTCCGCCAAGCCGTTCGTGCCAGTGACCTGGACGCGTGGGGTCGATATGAAAACAGGGCGACCCATCGAGAACCCGGACATTCGCTTCGGCGAGACAGGTCGTCCGGTTGACATGATGCCGGGTCCGTTGGGCGCGCATAACTGGCAGCCGATGTCCTTCAACCCATCTGCGAGGCTGGTCTACATCCCTGCCCAGGAGGTAGGCACGAAGTACACACCTCAGCCGGACTTCAAGCCTTCCAGCATGGGATGGAACGTCGGTACGGCACCTGGACAGTCCAGTGCAACGGATGTGAAGGGGTACCTCCTAGCCTGGGACCCCGTTCGGCAAAGGGAGGCTTGGCGCGTTCCTTATGCTGGGCCATGGAACGGAGGAACTCTCACCACGGCGGGCAACCTCGTCTTTCAGGGAACAGCCGCAGGCAAGTTCGTGGCCTACAACGCGACCGACGGAAAGCGGCTATGGGCGGCGCCTACTCAAACTGGGGTGATGGCCGCACCGGTGACTTACCGGGTTGGAGCAAACCAGTTCGTGGCGGTTGTGGTCGGGTGGGGCGGTTCGTTCGCTATGACTGGCGGTAAGCGTGCCGCGATGTCCGGCAACATCCGGAACATCAGCCGCATCCTTGTTTACAAGCTTGGGGCTAAGCAAGAGCTGCCTCCCGCTGACCCGCTCCTGGCCCTAGAACTTAACCCGCCGCCATCTCAAGCGTCGCACGAAGTCATCAACCGAGGCGGTGAGCTCTTCGGCCGCTACTGCGTTGTTTGCCACGGCGCGGGCGCTGTCTCAGGAGGGGCCGTACGTGACCTTCGCGCCTCGGCTTTTCTTTCCAACCCAGTGTGGTTCGACGTCGTGCTTCGAGGCGCAATGAAGGAAATCGGCATGGCTGCGTTTGACCCGGTGCTCACGGAGGAAGACGCCTCGGCTATCCGGGAGTACGTCATTCACCGTGCCAACCAAGACAAGCAAGCTGCGACGTCACCTAAGTGACACCTTGAGGTTTCCTGCTTGTTACTTACGGCGGGAGGTGGGTTTGGTCTCGGGACCTCCCGCCGCCAGCTGGAGAGCGGAACGAACGCCTTCGTCCAAGATGGCGTCGGACGCCGGCTCGTCACCCATGAGGCGGGCAATTTGCATCACTCCCACCATCAGCCCGAAAATCACCGTTGCTCGGCGCCAGCGTTCAGCCTTCGGGACCGTCGCGGGGAGCTCTTCGAAAATTAGTTCAACGAAGACGTCCAAGCCTTCCAGGAAGCTTTCCTTGGAATCCGCTGGTCGGCGCGCCATCTCCGCGGTCAGGATGGAGAAAACGCAGCCGTTGTGAGGCGAGTCGCGGCGCGCATCTCGTAGATAAGCCCTCAGCAACCCTTCGAGACCGCCCACGCCCACCTGCTTCTGAGAAGCCAAATAGTCTGAGGTAGCGGCAACCGCTGATGCCACCGATTCCTTGACCAGGGCTTCTTTGGAGGGGAAGTAGCGGTAGAAGCCGCCATGGGTCAGACCGACGTCGGCCATGACGTCCGCGACGCTGACGCTGGCGATACCTTCTGTCCGAAATAGACGCGCAGCGGCGCTCAGAATCTGAGCGCGTGTTTCGTCTTTGTGGTCCTTCGAATAGCGCATGTGCTTTCCAGCCAGGTCGCTTGGGATGATAGCCGCCAGCGCATTGCCCCGTGTGCGCTCTTCGCGTCGTTGGCGCTCGGTACGTGTATCACCTTTGCCCAGTATTTCCGGGCTGCTTAGGACTCAACGATGTTCGGTACCGATTCCCGATTCCACTTCGGTTCTCCTTGAGGAGCATGCACCCATCGTTCACTCAAGGGTCCTGCGGGACATGCGTCATGGAAATCAAGGAACTTGCGGGCAAGCACGCGGTCATCACAGGCGGGAACAGCGGCATTGGCTACGCGACCGCCAAACTACTGGTCGCAGCAGGTGCGAGGGTCGTTATCACCGGACGCGACAAGGCCAAGCTGGGCGAGGCCGCGGCGACTCTCGGCGCCGGCGCCATCCCCGTTGAGTGCGACACCACCGATGCAGAATCGCTCGTCCACCTGGCCGAAAGCGTTAAATCATCGCTCGGAACCGTGGACATCCTCTTCGCAAACGCAGGTATCTCCGGTGGAACGCCACTGGGTAGCACCGAGTGGGAGGCCTTCGAGCGCATCATCGGGACCAACCTGACCGCTGTGTTCTTCACGGTCCAGTCCCTACTCCCTCTTCTGAACGAGGGCGCGTCGGTGGTCCTCAACAGCTCGGTGATGCGCGAAGTCGGCGGACCCGGTAGTTCTGCCTATGCAGCGTCGAAGGCTGGCGTGACGTCCATGGCAAAGGCGATGGCTTCAGAGCTCGCGCCGCGCGGAATCCGCGTCAACACCATCGTGCCAGGCGCCACCGAATCGCCCATCTGGAGCCGCGGTCAGCGGGCGGGCACGGACACGGTTGCGACGGAGCGATTCTTCTCTGCTCGAACCTTGGTGGGCCGCTTCAACGAGGTGGACGAGGTCGCGAAGGCCATCCTGTTCCTGGCGTCCCCGCTTTCTTCGGGTATGACCGCCGCCGAAATCGTCGTTGACGGTGGCTGCATCGGTGCTCCGTGGGGTTACCAAGCACTGCGGCCAGCCTGAGGCGAGAAGCGTGTCTAGCGAGAGCCGAATCCTTCTCGCATTCGCGGCTGCAGTGCTCGCGGGGTGCGCCAAGTACGTCCCGCCTGAACCACCACTGGTCCCGCCACCCGACCAATGGAGCAGGGCGACCGGTTCAGCCAGCGTGGACAGCCAGTGGTGGATGCGCTTCGGTGACCCCCAGCTCAACGGCTTGGTTGCCGAAGCTCTCGCCAAGAACGTCGACATCAGGCTTGCTGCGTCTCGGCTTCGCGAAGCTCGAGCAGTCGCCTCAATCCAAGGCGCATCTCAGCTTCCGACTCTGGACCTCGCGGCGACGGGCGCAAGGGCGAGAACCATCAGCCCAGTCAACGGACTGCCGTATGAGGCGACATCACACCAAACGCAGTTTCAGGCAAGCTACGAGCTTGATGTCTGGGGTCGCGTCGATGCTACCGTTGAAGGCGCGAAGGCGGCTACGTTGTCTGCCGCGGCACAGCGCGACGCAGTTGCGCTGTCCATTGTGGCGACCTTGGCCGACACGTACTTCTCGCTGCTCCGTGTCGATGCACAGCTAGCCATCGCTCGCCAGACTCTTGGCACGAGGGAACGAAGCTTGGCGTTGATGCGCTCTCGTGAGTTACGTGGCCAATCGAGCGCGCTGGAAAGGGCGCAGTCCGAGGCGGAGCTGCACAACACTGCTCAAGCAATCCCAGCGCTCACGCAGACGAGGGAGCGGCTGCTGGCAAGCCTCAACGTCCTTTTGATGCGTCCTCCGGGAGACATCAGGCGAGGGGTCTTAAAAGACCTGCTCATGAAGCCAGAGCTTCCCCCTGGAGGACTTCCTTCTGAGCTGCTGCGCCGTCGTCCTGACATCTACGCCGCCGAGGCCGACTTGATGGCCTCGGATGCTCAGCTCGCCGCGGCACGTGCCCAGTTGCTTCCTTCGATGCGAATCACCGGAACTCTAGGTCGTGCAGGTAGCACCATTCTTCATAGCGGACCATTCACCGTTTGGAGTCTCGGCGGTAGCGTTCTTGCGCCCATCTTCAACGGTGGGCGCCTACGCGCGCAGGTGACGATAGCTGACACGCATCGAGAGCGTGCACTTTTTGTCTACGAGCGCGCGGTAATGTCCGCTTTCTCTGAGGTCGAGACTCAGCTTGGCGGTCTAGAGAACACTGAGGCTCAACTTTTGAGTGCAAGAGCAGAGGAGGCGGCCCTCAAAGACGCTCTCCGGATTGCGACGCGTCGATATCAGGCTGGATATGCGTCCTTCCTGGACCAATTGCTAGCGGAGCGGAATCTCTTCCTAGCCGAACAGAACGTAGCGGCTTTAAGCGCTGGTGTTTTCCAAGCGGAGGTCGCACTCTACAGAGCCCTAGGAGGCGGCTGGGAGGTTGACAGAGCTACGGCCGAGACACTAGCAACTGGGCTGGTACCTTGAGGGCGTCCGGCATTGCGCTCTTCCTGGCGCACTTGGCTGTAGGTTGCCTGTGGGTAGGGGCTGCGCGAGAGGTCTTGAGGCAGCCCCAGCCAGCCACCGGAGCGCAGGTGGCGAGAGTGCAGATGCCGCGCTCGGCCGCGAGTTCAGGGCCGCATAAGAGCGGCTCGGTTGAGCCCACTTCGACTCAGGTTGTCGCGCAAGGCGCTCTACCTCGGGGAGAACTCCCGTAGCTTTCGCAGCCTTCCCATCGCAGCCCACCACCGCTTAACAAGTTCCTCGTCTGCCTCCCAAAGCTTCCCGCTCACACCGGCGAAGTAGTCGATTTCCAAGACCGGGGGGCCGACTACGGTCAAGCCTTCCATCCCAGATGAGCTGATTTCTGCTTCCAACTCCTCACGAATGGCCGCTACGAGGTCAACGCGGCCGAGCCGGAGCATCCCTAGAGCCTGTCGAAGGTTGAGCGTGCTCTGGTCGATGCGGTACCCCATCGCGGCAAGTGGCTCTGAGACAGTGGACGTCCGTCGACGCACACCGACGACAGGAGCCTTGTCTGGTGGCAGGCCGTGACCAAGGAGATGAACTTTCTCGCCAGCCCTGGCCACCAGCACCACCTTCACATGTGCAATCCGTTCATTGGCCTTCGCCGCTCCTGCCGGGAAATGGGCAAACCGCCCGACTGAAGCCGTTGGGGCGCCAATCGTGGCGTCAACTTGGTTGCGCTCCAGAAGGGCCATGCAGCGGGGCAGAGGGAAGTGCTGCACCTGGACTTCGACGCCGACCTCGCGCCCTGCGGCGACCATCAGACGAGCCAGAAGCCCAGGATGAGCAGCGTCGTTGGTGAGATAGGGAGGCATCACCGCTTCAGGCAAACAGGTCACCCAAGTCTTAGCTTGTGCGTTAGCTGCCCATGGCGTCAGCAGCGTCATCGCCGTGACGGTGGCCAACACCAGAGGACTTGCGGATAGCTCGTCTTCCTTTTTCGATTCCAGAAGTCCTCCTCGCCACCGATGAGAAGGCCTCTGGGCTCGATGCGGATGAGTCGTGCGTCGAACAGCTCAACGAGCGGTCGCACTTCGCCGTTGTTCGGCATAAGCAAACACACGTCTTTTCCTCGGCCGTCGCGGCCAGCGTAAAGGCTGCGATTCATGCGCAGGACCCCTGCCATCGGCGAGGAAGCTCTTAGCTCCTCGGCCGAGAGCTTCACGCCCAAGCGGCGAAGACAAAGCGCGCGAACCAACATGGTCTTGATACTGTATGAACATACAGTATAGTGGCTTCCTCAACCTTAGGAGCGAGCGACATGCTTCTGGACCTGAATGACGCGCAGAGCATCGTGGACTGGTGGTCGGTCTTCCCGACCCGGCATGGCAGCCTTCTTTCGGATTGGGCGCGCAGGCGGCCTGAGCATCGTGCAGCCATAGCCGAGGCCCGCAGAATCATCGGCGCAGACCCCGGCCGACGAGTTCTGCTTGAACGTTCTCGGGACTCGGCAGCAGACGCATCCGGCCTTGCCGGCGAGGCGCCGTTGTCGCACGACGAGCTAGCCGCGGGTGAGCTGGCTCACTGAGGACTCGATGCGCTCGATGACCAAGAAACCAGCCGATTCGGGGAGCTACGCGCTGTTTGGGCAACAGAGGTGGCCTGCCAGCGCAACGCTTGAATTCGAGTTCACGCTGCGATATCAGCTTGACGAAGCAGATGGCTTGGCAGACCTCGTAATGGAGCGACTTGAACCGACGGGAATTTGCGAAGCGATAGCTGGCGCTAGTCTCAACGGGCACCTGGAGCTGCAGTTCGTTCGCTGCGCGAGGTCGGCGGAAGAGGCTCTGGGAGGTGCGATGGCCGCGGTCAAGGTGGCCTTCCCGTCTGCGCGCCTCGTCAAGATTGTCCCGGCACCGGACACGCCGAGGTAGCCGCAAGGCTGCTGGAGCGTAAGGCAAAGAAAAGGGCCCAGCCGGGGCTGGGCCAAGCCGTCGCTAGAGAGAGCTCCATGCAGCGAAGCCTTTGCGAACGACGGCATCACGCACTCTAGGCGGGCAACACCGTTTTCGCATCCGACTAAGGTCGGAGAGGATTTCGAAATCTGCTGAGCTCGCAGTCTGTCGATTACTTTATGAGCAGGTCGTCCGCTGTCTTGCCGCCTTCCAGGGCTGCGATGAACCACGCCGGCCGCTTCCCTCGGCCGGTCCAGGTCAGACCTTCTCCATTGTGAAACTTCGGAATCCCGCTGTTCTTACGAGGGGTCGAAGGCTTCCCGGCTTTCCGCTGACGGCGGCCGGGCTCGCCGACGCTTGGCTGCACCAGAAGCTCTTCTTTCGTCTTGCCGGCCGCGAGCGCCTCATTAAACCAACGCGGCCGCTTTCCCATGCCGCCCCAGCTATTGGTCCCGTCCGAGTACTTAGCCGACGCGGCTCCTTTGCGCTTTGCCGCACCCTTGCCGCTTCTGACCGACTTGGCGCTCGCGCCGAGGCTAGGTCCAAAGAGCTCCTCGGGGGTGAGAGAGTAGTGTCGAATAGCTTCTTGGATGCGAGCGACCACGCCGGCTACTTCTTTCGCCCGCAGTGTCTTGGCCTGCATCTGTAGCTTGTCGATTTGCTCCAGGACTTGTTTCAATGACTTTGCCAATTGGATGCTCCTGTCCTCTGAAGGGAACTTGTTCGCTGCATCTTCATTAGACCACCTGGGTTGCCGAAAGTGTGCCTACTCCGTCGCCACCCGGCGGTCTGGCTGTAGCCGGGGGCTTTACTTCCCTGTTTTCTTCTGGTTCTGCAGGCCTGAATGGCGTCATTGGAAGACTCTCCCTTCACCGATAACGACTCGCGTCGGTCGCTGGAGTCGGCCTACGGAGCGAGGGTCTAAAGGTTGGGGAGCAACGCTCCATTGGGGGCGGAGCTCACTAGGAGCTCAGTGGAGCGGGCGAGGCGTTCACAAGGTGCGCCGATGGACGCTGCTCGTCGGGCATGACGCTTGCACTCGGTAACCATGGACGCGCAGAAGAACGAAGCGATGCAGCTGTGGCTAGAAGCCGAGGCAAAGTCAGCCAAACTGAAGTGGAAATTTGTCGCAGCGCTGCTGAGAGACGAGCCCGATGCCGAGCAACTTATCCTCCAGTTGCACGCGTGTCGAGTTGATGAAATAGAGCTCCTGGACTCGTTGCGCGCGAGGGTCATCGCTTCTAAGCCCGCAGTGGCGTCGGCCCCTTTTTCGCCGGAGTAGTCCACCAGTTCTAGTCGGGGGTGCCGTTGGCGAGGCTGTCAAACTGCCGTTTCAGCAGGCTCGTGGAGTCGACCACAAGGCCGACCAAGAGTCGAGAGTTGTGGTCCAAGCGTGACTTCAGCGCGAGTGTAGAAACTTGTCGAACGGCGAGGGAGAGGTCATCGACCGCAGCCACCATCTCCTCGAACGACCGTTCCATCAGGATTGTGAGCTTTACAGATTCGCTGAGCGCCGCCAGGTCCTTCACTCCGGACTTCAGGGTAACTAGCTTCGAACGCCCAAGCGCCGCGCTCAACGCCAGGACTGCGTGGTCGAGCTTCTGTACGACCCCAACTATCTGCAACGCTATGTCGGAGCGGAAGCGGGTGTCATGTTCGGTTGGGACGGCAAAATCTTTGTTCACGCTGTTGAGCCCAAGCGGCGCAATTTGTGTGTCCTCGCACATATGTGCGCGCGGGAGAACATGTTCGCTGATTCGCCGAAGGGCTCCGGCTTTTCCGCTCGCGTCTCCCACTTTTGCCATAGAGAAGTGGCTAGCCGACGGCCGTCCTGCTAGGCGCAATCGGGCCCACTCAGGGTGGTTGCGAGCCCGCGGCCCGCATACGCCGGCGAGTTGGCGCGTAGGCTTTGTTGCCACGGGAGCAACGTCGTGAAGGATGTTGAGTCGATGGGTGGGGCGCTCCCCAACTTCGAGCTGGGGCCGGTCGAGGTCGCCCGGTCGCTGATTGGCTGCACTCTTCTCATCCACGATGTGGGCGGAAGGATTGTTGAGACAGAGGCTTACGACTTCAATGATGAGGCCTCGCATAGCTTTCGTGGCGTCACGCCGCGGAACAAGGCTATGTTCGGTCCACCAGGTACCGCCTACGTGTACCTGTCCTACGGACTTCACTGGTGCTTCAACTTTGTGTGCCGACCCGTGGGACAAGGGGCTGCGGTTCTCGTGCGAGCGCTCGAGCCGACCGATGGCGTGGCCACGATGGAGATTCGACGGGGAACCACTGACCTGAGGCGACTTTGCGCGGGACCTGGCTGTGTTGCTCAGGCGCTCGGCCTCGACCGAAGCTTCGACGGTGCGGTTATCCAGCCGCCTGCGATAGAGCTTTTGCCGCCCAGAATGGAGGTTGAGCTTTCGATAGGGCGTCGCGTTGGAATCTCCAAGGCGGTGGAGCAACCTTGGAGGTTTGCTCTCAAGGATTCCCGGTTCTTAAGCCGGCGCATCGCACTTGTCTGACATGATTCTTTTCACCACTCGGCTGTCACTTGCGGATGGGGCCGCACCAATCGCGGTGACCATGCGTGTTAAGGCGGACCCTCCTGCGAGCTACGGTGGGACGCGGACTGGAACTCAGACTGGGCTCGGTCAGTTCAACTGGCCTGTGCGATTCCGCGCGACGATGAGCCGCTCATAGCGCGCCAGGTGTCGAGCCGAGGTGACTGGGTCGCCTAGGCGTGCACAAAGAAGCCCTAGGCGGTAGTGCGGCTCGGCGAGAGTTCTATCAAGGGCCAGCGCTCGCCCAAAAGCCTCAATCGCTGCGGCCAATCGACCTGCCGACTCCAGCGCATAGCCGCGGAAGTAGTGCAGCTTCGCGCTGCTGTCACAGTTGTCGAGCGCAGCGTTGATGACGTCCAGAGCCTCATCCTCCCGGCCCTGACGACAGAGAAGGGTGGCGAGGGCGCCGTAGGCGTTGACGATGCTCGGTTCGGCAGCGATTGCTTCGCGGTAAGCGGCTTCTGCACGAGCTTCGTCGGCGAGCTCGGTGAGAGCAGCCAAACTAACCAGCGCCTCTAGACCATCCCGTTCCATCTGTTCAGGTTCGCCAAGTTTCTCCGGGGACGGCAAACAGGCCTTCGCCTGAAGGACGGTGGAGGAGAACTCAGTGGTTTGAGCGGCTTCGGTCATGAGTGATGCGTGCGTCGCATGATGTCCGACAAGGTAGCCCGGCGCCCGCGCGTGCGCGGCCAGCGCGCGTCGCCCTTTCTTGTAGGCGAGGGCGCTGTGCCAAGAACTTGGGACATTGAACTCATCCCGCCCAGCCCTGAGCTGCCCCAACGAATATTCTTCGTTACGCGGGTTGTCGCCTAGAAGCCGGCTAGACCACAGACGAATTCGGCGCTTGTAGGAGGGGTTCCATGCGCCACAACGCTGACCCATCTCAAAGATGTGGTTGAGCATGTCCCCAATTAGCTCTTGGGTAGTGCGTTGAACCAATCCGCGTACGGCGTGTTCTGCACCATGTGCCGATTGAGGTCGGGCGCCCCGTCATCCCACCAAACGTCACCGCGCTCTCCGAGCGCACGCTTGGCCGCGTCTACTCGACGGCGGGCCTGCAGTCGCTCACCTTGACCAAGATTCTTGTTGGCGAGGCGACGGCGAGCATCCATGAGTTCAAACACCAGCGCCTGGACTTCGCTCGGAGGAAGGGCCGGGTTGGAGCGCCTCCACAGGCGGCCCATCACTACGAAATACCGACCGTCAGGGGTCACGGGGTGGATGTCCTCCATCGGCCGAGCACCAGTTCAGATTGCCTTTTTCGTTTGTTCAGCATTTGTCGTAGAGCGCGTGCCCTTCAGATGCTCTTCCACATCGCTGGCGTTGCTCCCGACCTCTGTGACGGCATCCCGAATCTGGGCTGCGGAAGCATTGAGTTTCTGGGCCCACGTCTGAACTTGGCCCTCATCGTTCACGTCGATAGTCAGACCGCCCGTGCCGTTGGCAGGGGCGGCGAAGCTCGCTTCTTCAGACATGCTGAGTTCCTACTTGTTGCGACCGCCGACGGCGGCCATCAGTTTTGTAGGGCAGCCGGGATGCCAGACCTCTGGTGGTTCGAGCGTTTAAGACGAGAGCATCCTCTGCGCCTTGACGAGCGACTGTCGCTTCCTCCAGTAGGTCGCCCAAGGGTCGTCTCGCTGCAGCGACAAATACTCTCGCGCCGTGGCGATGGTCCATTGAGCGCCGCTCTTCAGTTCCTTGAGCTGCTCCCAGGCCACCGGCATGGAGACTCCCATTCCTGGCCGAGCTCGCGCGGAGAATGCTGCCGCCGTCGTCTGGCCGTGGCCGTTGCGGAGGTAGTCGATGAAGATTTTTCCCACGCGGTTTGAACCGCCCGACTTCGCGACAAAGCGGCTCGGGATAGTCCGAGCCATGTGCTGAACGGCCACCTGGGAGAACTGCTTCACCTCGTCGTAGGTGAGCTTGGGCGTCAGCGGGACAACCACGTGCAGGCCTTTGCCTCCGCTGGTCTTCAGCCAGCTCTCCAGCTGGAG
>Ga0065165_1000677_pt1 | contig 49085 bp, 47 predicted proteins | sample AraplaMF_Cvi_mMF_FD_63813 | JGI IMG/M metagenome (GOLD analysis project Ga0065165, IMG submission 63813) | Arabidopsis root microbial communities from the University of North Carolina, USA - plate scrape MF_Cvi_mMF (version 2) (version 3) | ecosystem: Host-associated > Plants > Roots >...
CATCACCGGCAAGCCGATCAAGTTCGCCGGCGTGTCCGAAAAGCTGGACGGCCTGGAAGCCTTCGATCCTTCCCGTATGGCCAACCGCGTGCTGGGCATGGGCGACATCCTGGCCCTGGTCGAAGAAGCACGCAAGGGCGTGGACATGCAGGCCGCGGCCGACATGGCCAACAAGATCAAGTCGGGCGGTAAGTTCGACATGAATGACTTCAAGGCGCAGCTGACCCAGATGAAGAAGATGGGCGGCATGTCGGGTCTTCTCGACAAGCTGCCGGCCCAGTTCCAGCAGGCCGCGGCCGGCGCCAACATGGACCAGGCCGAGAAGCAGGTGCGCCGCATGTGCGGCATCATCGACTCGATGACGCCGCAGGAACGCGCCAAGCCGGAGCTGATCAAGGCCAACCGCAAGCGCCGCATCGCGGCCGGCGCCGGCGTGCAGGTGCAGGAAGTGAACCGCATGTTGACGCAGTACGACCAGATGAACACGATGATGAAGAAGCTCAAAGGCGGCGGCCTGATGAAGATGATGCGCGGGATGAAAGGCATGATGCCCGGTATGCGCTGATCCTTCGAAGTCCTTTCGAAAGCCGTGCGTGGCAGCTGCTGCGCACGGCTTTTTCACGTTTCGGCGACGTGAATTTTCACTCTGAAGCCCCCTTGTTGGCACGATCCGCTGTTTTAAGCCTTATTTAGGGCTTGTTAGAGTGAAAAAATTTCGAAAAAGACTTGCACGAACACTAAAACCCTACCAATATAAGCCGGTGCGTACATTGCGCAATTTTCCATGTGTTCCGATTAGGAGGCTCGAAGATGGCAACAGCCAAAAAAACCACCGCAGCACCGGCAAAGAAGGCCGCTGCAAAACCGGCTGCAGCGGCGAAGCCTGCAGCAAAGAAGGCAGCTCCTGCCAAGGCAGCAGCACCGAAAGCAGCAGCAGCAAAGAAGCCGGCAGCAGCGCGCAAGCCTAACGCCGCCTTCATGAAAGAGATGACCCCGTCGGCGACCCTGGCCGCAGTGGTGGGCAACAAGCCCCTGCCGCGTACCGAAGTCACCAAGAAGGTCTGGGACTACATCAAGGCCCAGAACCTGCAGGACGCTGCAAACCGCCGCATGATCAACGCCGACGACAAGCTGAAAGCCGTCTTCGGTGGCAAGGCCCAGGTATCGATGTTCGAGATGACCAAGCTGATCTCGGATCACCTCAAATAATAACGACGACAGGCCGCCCCGCTGGCCCGATACCAGTCCAAACGAAAGGCCCCGGTTTTTGCCGGGGCTTTTTGTTTTATAGCCCGCCGGCTGCCTTCATCAACTCGAACACCCGCGTATTCTCGATCGTCCCCTTGAACGGCGCCGCCCCCGCGCCCACCGCGAACAGCTTCACATCGCCGCCGCCATGGCCTTCGCCGGACAGGCGCACGCCGGTCTCCTGGTGGTAATCGAGTGCCTGCGCGCGCGTGTCGTCGACGCCGCTGCGGACGTCCGGCCGGTTCGGACCGCCGCCGTGGACCAGGGTCGTGTAGGTCTTGCCGTCCGCATCCAGCGCCGGCTGGCCGGTCGCGACATCGCGCACGATGCCCAGGATCGGATTGCCGCGCTTCGGATAGCCGTTCATCACCATCGTGTGGTCGTGGTCGGCCGTCACCACGATCAGCGTGTGCTCCAGGCCCGGGTCGATGCTCCGCATGCGGTCCACCGCCGCCTGCACCGCGTTGTCGAAGTCGACCACCTCCTCCAGCGCATTCTTCGCGTTCGAATCGTGCAGCGCGTGGTCGATCTTGCCGCCTTCGACCATCAGGAAGAAGCCCTTCGGGTTCTTCGCCAGCAGCTCGATCGACTTACTGGTCATCTCGGCCAGGGTCGGCTGGGTGGGCTTGCGCACGCTCGCGTAATCGAGATGGCTGTCGGCGTAGATGCCGACAAACTTCCGGTTCGGCAGGGCCGACATCATGTCGGCGCGGGTCGCGGCCATGAAGTAGCCGCGCGCCTTGAATTCGGCCAGCAGGTCGCGGCCGTCCGCACGGCCTTTCGGATTGACCTGCGCGTCGAAGGGCGTGAAGTGCGGACGGCCGCCGCCCATCAGGACATCGACGCCATCCTTCAGGCGCTCGTTGTAGCCGGCGCCGCCGGGCACGATCTGCTGTGCGATCGTGTACACCGTGTTGCGGTTGCAGACGTGGGCGAAGGTCGAGGCCGGGGTCGCGTGGGTCAGCTCGGTGGTGGTGATCGCGCCGACCGATTTGCCTTTGGCCTTGGCCAGTTCCAGCATGGTCATCGGCGCAGTGCCGTTGTTGTCGCCGCAGCGGTCGACGGTCGGGTTGCCGTTGGTGTCCTTGGCCGGCGACATAGGCTTCGCATCCTTCAGCGAGATCACGTCGTTGTTGATCTTCACGCCGGTCATGTAGGCGCCCATCGACGGTGCGCTGTCGGTGACCATGGCGTCTGCCGAATAGGTCTTGATGCGCGCGGTGCGGTCGAGGCGCTCGAAGTTCAGCAGGCCCTCTTCCTTGTATTTATAAATGCGCGCGGCCGTGATGGTGGTCGGGCCCATGCCGTCGCCGAGGAAGAAGATGATGTTCCTGGCCTGGGTCTGCGCAAAGGCTTGGGAAGTGAATGCGGCCGCCAGCAGCGCGCACAGTCGGATCGTTTTCATCGTGGTCTCCTTGCGCCTTACCAGCCGGCCGCTTCTTTAATCAGCGTAAACACGCGGGTATTGTCGATGGTGCCGCGGAAGAGCTCCGCACCGGCGCCCGTTGCGCCCAGATAGACATCGGCGCCGCCATGGGTCTCGGACTTCATGCGGACCGCCGCTTCCTGGTGGTAGTCGTCGGCGCTGACGATGGCGTCCGTCAGGCCGGCCTGCGCGGCGCGGCTGCCCTGCACGCGGTGTTCGCCGGTGCCGAAGCCGAGGATGGCATAAGGCGCGCCGTCCTTGTCCAGTTTGATCTTGCCGTCCGGGAGGCTGCGCACCAGGCCCAGCACGCCGGGTTTATCAGGCGTCGTCGGTCCGCTGCGCGGCGAGTAGCCGTTGATCAGCAGGGTGTGGTCGTGGTCGGCGGTGGCGACGATCAGCGTGTGCTTCAGGCCCGGGTCCACTTTCTGCATCTCGTCGATGGCAGCTTTCAGCGCGGCGTCGAAGGCCACGGTTTCCTGCAGCGCGCGCTTGGCGCGGGTGCCGTGCAGGGCATGGTCGATCAGGCCGCCCTCCACCATCAGGAAGAAGCCTTGATCGCCTTTCTGCCCAAGCAGCGACACCGCCTTGCGCGTCATCTCGGCCAGGCTCGGTTGTTTGGCCGGATCGCGTTCGGCGTCGTAGGCCAGGTCTTCCTGCGCGAACAGGGCGATGGCCGGCTGGCTTGCACCCGCCAGCGCCGCGAGGCCGGCCGTGTCGGTGGCCGTGCGGTAGCCCCGGGCCTGCAGTTCGGCGAGCAAATCGCGGCCATCCGTGCGCTTGCCGCCGCTTGCCGCGGGCTTGAAGTATTGCGTACCTCCGCCGAACACGAGGTCGATGCCGCTGCCCAGCGCCGCGTTGTAGCCGGCGCCGCCCGGCACCATCATCGCCGCGATCTGGTTCTGCAGCTTGCGGTGGCAGGCGTGCGCATAAGTCGCGGCCGGGGTGGCGTCGGTGACGCTGGTGGTGGTGACGATGCCGGTGGCAAGGCCGCGCGCTTTCGCCAGCTCCAGCAGGGTCGGCACCGCACTACCGTTGGTGCAGCGGCTGCTGCCGTCGGCGGCGGGCGCGATGGCACTGGTGTCGCCGGACATCGAGATCACGCCGTTGTTCTGCTTCACGCCGCTCATGTAGGCCGACATCGAGGCCGCGCTGTCCGTGACTTGCGCATCGTTCGAGAAGGTCTTCACGAAGGCCGATTCGGGCAGCGTGTCGATGGTCAGCTCGCCGGACTCACCCACCGCGTAGATGCGTGCCGCGGTCAGGGTGTTGATGCCCATGCCGTCGCCGAGGAAGAAGATGACGTTGCGGGCGCGGTCGCTGACCTTGTCGATACCGCGTGCTTGTACGGTCGCTGTGTCGACAGGCGGCGCGCTGGCGCAGCCGCTCAGCGTGGCGGCGCCGCAGGCCATCAATACGGCGGCAAAGGTGGTCAATCGCATCTGCTTGCTCCCTGACGAGGAAAGCAGGCAGTCTACACCTCACCCCGTATGCATGACTAGCCGAGGAAAGGACGGAGCAGCAAATGCAGCCCGAGCGCGAGCAGGCCGATGAAGAAGCAGCGGCGGAACAGCTCGGGGCGGATGCGGCCGCGGATCCACTGGCCGAGCATCATGCCGCCGAGCGCCGGCAGCAGCGCGGCGAAAGACAACCCGGCCGCCTGCATCGCGAACTGACCGGCCAGCAGCAGCGAGGCCGCCAGCGCGATGGTGGACGTCGTGAAGGCCAGGCCCAGCGCCTGTACCAGCATGTCCCGTTCCAGCTTCAGGCCCTGCAGATACGGCACGGCCGGAATCACGAAGACGCCGGTGGCGGCCGTCACCGCGCCCGTCACCAGCCCGACCACCGGCGCCGCCGCGCGCTCGCCGCTGGCCGGCACGTGCAGGGTGAACGAGGCCAGGCCGGCGGCCGCATACATCATCAGCGCCCCGCCCAGGGCCGCGACCGCATCGGCGGAGACACTGGCCGGCAGCAGCATGCCCCCCAGCAGGGTGCCGGCGGCGATCCCGGCCAGCATCGGCCACAGGCGGCGTGCCAGCGCACCGGCCGAGGGCCCGGCCGCCAGCTGCCATATATTCGTCACCAGCGAAGGCACAACCAATAAAGCGGCTGCTTCGCGCGGCGCCATGACGATCCCCAGCAGCCCGACCGCCACCGTCGGCAAACCGAGACCGACCACGCCTTTGACGAGGCCGGCGAGCACGAACACGAGGAAGATCCAGGCCAATTCGGCCGTTCCGTAGGCGTGTAAGATAGAAAGAAAGGCGTCCATGCCGATGATTCTGCATCATCGATGAGACTTCCAGAATGAGGGATTACCGCAGTCAGCCTTCGGCTGAACCGAAGGCACATTGATCAACATATGAGATTCGACCTGGTCGACCTGCAACTCTTCCTGCACGTGGTGGAAGCCGGCAGCATCACCGGCGGCGCCACGCGTGCCCATTTGTCACTGGCCTCGGCAAGCGAGCGCATCCACGGCATGGAGGACAGCCTGGGCGTGCCGCTGCTGCTGCGCGCGCGCCGCGGGGTGACGCCGACGCCGGCCGGCGAAGCCCTGGTGCGGCACGCGCGCCTGGTGTTCCAGCAACTGCAGCGCATGCGCGCGGAACTCGGCGAGCACGCGCAGGGCCTGAAGGGCACGGTGCGCCTGCTGTGCAATACGGCGGCACTGAGCGAATACCTGCCGGACGCGCTGGCTGGCTTTTTAGCCCGCCACCCGAACGTCGACGTCGCGCTGGAAGAGCGGACCAGCCATGAGGTGGCGAAGGCGGTGCGCGAAGGCGCGGCCGATGTCGGCATCCTGTCGGACGCGGTCGACCTGTCGCAGCTGGAACACTTCCCCTTCCGCCTCGACCGCCTGGTGGCGGTGGCCACGCCCGAGCTGGCGCAGCTGCTGGCCCCGGCCGGCGGGCCGGTGGACTTCGTGCGCCTGCTGGCCTTCGACCACGTCGGCATGGCCGGCGACAGCGCCCTCTTCAACTATCTGGAACTGCAGGCACGGCGCCTCGGCCGCAGCCTGCATGCGCGCGTGCGCGTGCGCGGCTTCGATGCGATCTGCAGGATGGTGGAGGCTGGCGTCGGGATCGGCATCGTGCCGGAGCCGGCGGCGCGGCGTTGTGCGCAGACGATGCAGATTGCGGTGATGGAGGTGGCGGACGCGTGGGCCTTGCGGCAGCTGAGCATCTGCATGAAGAGCTTCGATGCGCTGCCGGGGCATGCCCGGCAGTTGGTGGATGCCTTACGGGCGTAAGGCCATCAATTCAAAGCAATCGCCGTCGACGCCGCCTTGAACTCCCAATTCTTCCACGCCGCCAGCACCGCATTCGGATACTCCGGCCTGCCGCGGCTGCCGTTGTAGCGGCCGAGCGCCAGGTAGAGGTTGCCGCCTTCCATGTCGATGTACATGCGCAGGATCGAGCAGCCGTAGCGCAGGTTGGTCTGCATGTCGAACAAGGCGCGGCGGTTGGAATCGCCGATCACCTTGGTCCAGAACGGCATCACCTGCATGTAGCCACGCGCGCCGACGATCGACACCGCGTACTTGCGATAAGCCGATTCGACCTGGATCAGGCCCAGCACCATGCCCGGATCGAGGCCGGCGCGGGTCGCTTCGTACCAGGCCGATTCGAGGAACTCGGTGCGCACCTGGTCGTCCGGCAGGCGGCGCTTCAGGCGGTTCGACATCGCCTCGAACCATTGCTGGTAGCGGGCGCGCGCGGTGTCATCGCGGAATACCGGCTTGGGCGGGCGGCCGTCGCGGATCGCCCGTTCGAGCGCCAGCCGGACCGAATCGGCCAGCGCTTCTTCCTTCTGGTTGCCGGCATGTGCCGCGCTGCTGCTCAACAATAAAGCAGCAAACAGCGCGGAGCCGAGCCAGGTAGACGCCTGGCGGATCAACCGGAGCACCATCACTTGCCCAGTTTGCCTTTGACGAAGGCGACCATGTCGGCAGCCGGCACGGCCGAGGCTTCGGCATCGCGGCGGCCCTGGTATTCCAGGTTGCCTTCCTTGAGGCCGCGCTCGCCGATCACCACGCGGTGCGGCACGCCCACCAGTTCCCAGTCGGCGAACATGGCGCCCGGGCGCAGGCCGCGGTCGTCGACGATGACGTCGATGCCGGCTGCTTGCAGCTCGGCGTAGAGGCGGTCGGTCTCCGCCTTCACCAGCTCGCTGCGGTCATAGCCCATCGGGCACAGCACGATCTCGAACGGCGCGATCGCGTCCGGCCAGACGATGCCCTTGTCGTCGAAGTTCTGCTCGATGGCCGCGCCCAGGATGCGGGTCACGCCGATGCCGTAGCAGCCCATCTGCATCGGCGCCGGCTGGCCCTTCTCGTCCAGGTAGACGCAGTTCATCGCGGCGGAATAGGCGGTACCGAGCTGGAACACGTGGCCCACTTCGATGCCGCGCTCGATCGCCAGCACGCCCTTGCCGTCCGGCGAAGCGTCGCCCTCGACCACGTTGCGCAGGTCGGCGACGACCGGCTCGGCGACGTCGCGGCCCCAGTTGGCGCCCGTCAGGTGGTACTCGGCTTCGTTGGCGCCGCAGACGAAATCGGCCATGTTGGCGACGGTGCGGTCGGCCACGATCTTCACCGGCTGCTTCGTGTTGATCGGGCCCAGGTAGCCCGGCTTGCTGCCGTAGGCTTCCAGGATCTCGCCTTCGCTGGCAAAGCGGAAGTCCTTCAGGCCCGGCACTTTCGAGACCTTCACTTCGTTCAGTTCATGGTCGCCGCGCAGCAGCAGCAGCCAGTTTTCCTTCGACGTCACGACGCCATGCTCGTCCTTGCTTTCGACGGTCAGCGCGATCGACTTGACGGTCTGGTCCAGGCCGATGCCCAGCAGCTTGGCCACGTCCTCGCACTTGGTGGTGTTCGGGGTCGAAACCTTGGTCAGCGGCTGGGTCGCCGCGCCGCGCTGGGCGATCAGCGGCAGCGCCTCGGCCGCTTCCATGTTCGCGGCGTAGTCCGAGGTCGGGCAGTAGACCAGCGCGTCCTCGCCGGTGCTGGCGATCACGTGGAACTCGTGCGAGCCGGTGCCGCCGATCGCGCCGTTGTCGGCGGCGACCGCGCGGAACTTCAGGCCGAAGCGGGTGAAGATCTTCACGTAGGCGTCGAACATGGTCTGGTATGAGGCCTGCATGCCCTCGACGTCGCGGTCGAAGGAATACGCATCCTTCATGGTGAACTCGCGGCCGCGCATCAGGCCGAAGCGCGGACGGCGCTCGTCGCGGAACTTGGTCTGGATGTGGTAGAAGTTCACCGGCAGCTGGCGGTAGCTCTTGATCTCGGTGCGGACGACGTCGGTGACGACTTCTTCCGAGGTCGGCTGCAGGGCGAAATCGCGGCCATGGCGGTCCTTCAGGCGCAGCAGTTCCGGGCCCATCTTGTCCCAGCGCCCAGTCTCCTGCCAGAGTTCGGCCGGCTGCACGAGCGGCATCAGCAGCTCGATGCCGCCGGCCTTGTTCATTTCTTCACGAATGATGGCCTCGACTTTGCGGATCACGCGCAGGCCCAGCGGCATATAGGTATAGATGCCGGAGCCAAGACGCTTGATCATCCCGGCCCGCATCATCAGCTTGTGGCTGACGATCTCGGCGTCGGAAGGCGCTTCTTTGAGCGTTGAAATAAAAAATCGTGAGGCGCGCATATCGATGAATTCTTTTTAAAAAGAGAGGGTTATAATCGACCTAATTTTAAAGGATTAGCTGGCCGATGCATCCAATCTTTATACAAATGGCTCTGAAAGAAGTGGTGCATGCCGTTGTTCCGACGCGAGTAAACGGCAGAGGCACCTGAGCTGTAAGTAAAAATACAAGAGGACTGGACAAAGGCCGGCAGAAAGTTTCGAGGTGAATCATGCTCGATCGTGAAGGGTTCCGCCCCAACGTCGGCATCATCCTGCTGAACGCCAATAACGAGGTGTGGTGGGGCAAACGGGTGCGCGAGCATTCGTGGCAGTTTCCGCAAGGGGGTATCAAGTACGGCGAAACGCCGGAACAGGCGATGTACCGCGAGCTCGAGGAAGAGATCGGCCTGCGCCAGGAGCACGTCAAGATCGTGGGCCGCACCCGCGACTGGCTGCGCTACGAGGTGCCGGACCACTTCATCAAGCGCGAAGTGCGCGGCCATTACCGCGGCCAGAAGCAGATCTGGTTCCTGTTGCGCATGGTTGCGCGCGACAACGACGTCAACCTGCGCCTGACCGACCATCCGGAATTCGACGCCTGGCGCTGGCACGATTACTGGGTGCCGCTGGACGTGGTCATCGAGTTCAAGCGCGATGTCTACCAGCGCGCGCTGCAGGAACTGTCGCGCTTCCTCACCTGGCCCGCCAACGGCCAGGGCGAACGCCGCCACGGTTCGCGCTACCTGCGCCAGCCGCATGAGCGGCGCAGCCAGGACAGGGGCAACGGTGGGGGCAACGGCGCCGGCAACAAGGCGGTGGTGGCCGCCACCAAGGCGATTGCCGATGCCGCGGGCAGCTCCAAGCTGGTGATGGCACGCGACAAAGAGTAGTTTAGTAGCGTAAAAGCAACAAACCTGAAGGCAGGTGTGTCGTGTAACCGACACACTTGCCTTTTTGCATTTTTTACTTGCCATATTTACAAGGTTGCGCTGTAGAATCATTTTCATGATGATTCCACGCTCCTTCTGCTCATTGGCCTTGTTGGCCGCCGGCATGCTTGCCGCCGCGCCGCTGCATGCCGAAGACAAGCCCGCTTGCCAATATGTCCAGCTGGCCAAGGTGCCGCTGCACTACACCGGCCTCTCGCTCGGCATCACGATGGACGGCACGATCAACGGCACCCCAGCCGTGATGCTGGCCGACACCGGCTTCTCGCAGACCTACCTGACCCGTACCGGCACCGAAAAGCGCGCCCTGAAACTCTACCCCACCACCGACCGCATCCAGGGCGTCGGCGGCATGTCGACGGTGTACACGGCGCGCGTCGACGGCTTCACGGCCGGTCCGGCAAAGTCCAGCAAGGGATGGCTGAAGGTGGTCGGCGATACCGGCATCCCACCCTGGTTCGAAGCCGCGGTCGGCGCGCCCTACCTGCTGCAGACCGACATGGAACTGTCGGTACCGGAAAAGGAGATGCGCTTCTACAAGCCGATCGGCTGCGAAAAGGCCTGGCTGGCCTACTGGGACCGCAATGCCGTCGTGATCCCCTTCGAGCTGAATGCCATCGGCAACGTCGCGGTGAACCCGCCTTTCACCATCGAGATCAACGGCCAGAAACTGCTGGCGATCATCGACAGCGGCGCCGCCCGCACCGCGATCGACTCGCGCGCCGCGCAGCGCATCGGCATCCGCCTCGACGGTCCGGACGTGCACGCCAACGGCACCAGCATCGGCGTCGGCGAACGCCACATCGCCAACTGGCATACCAAGGTAGCGAGCTTCAAGATCGGCGATGAGATCATCCGCGATGCCGAGATCGACATCATGGACACGCGCGGCCAGCTCAACGTCGACGTGCTGATCGGCGACGATTTCCTGCGTTCCCACCGGGTGCTGTTCGCGATGGGCCAGAAGAAGATCTATCTCTCCTACACCGGCGGCGACGTGTTCGGCAAGCGCCAGCCGATCGAACCCTGGGTCCGCAAGGAAGCCGACGAGGGCAACCCGGATGCGCAGATGGTGGTGGCGATGCATTACCGGACAGGTAAAGGCATGCCGAAGGATCCGCAGCTTGCCGCCAGCTGGCTGGAGAAGGCCGCCGCGCAGGGCCATCCGCAAGCCAGGCTGCTGCTGGGGCGCGACCTGATGCAGGCCGGCCGCCCTGCCGACGCCATCGCACAGCTCAAGCCCGCACTCGACCAGCTGCCCGCCGAGCGTTACGGCGCGCTATGGCTGTACCTGGCGCGGGTCCGCACCGGCGAGCGCGAAAACGGCGCGCGCGAACTGCAGGCCACCTTCGCGCGCAGCGAGGACAATGCCTGGCCGGGGCCGATCGCCGACTATTACCTCGGCCGCATCGACGCCGGCGCCCTGCAGGCCGCCGCCAACAGGAACCGGGAGCGCGCCGGAATACAGGCCTGCCAGGCGGCGCACTTCATCGCCCAGAAGGAAGCGGCGCTGGCCGGCGCGCCGGCACCTGACGCTGCGCCGGAATCCTGCGAATCCAATAACAAGCAATAACAGGCAAGTCGAACGCATCATGAAGAAACCACTGCTGCTGGCCCTGGCCTGCGCCCTGCTCCAGGCCCCGATGGCCCCGATGGCCCACGCCGAAAAGCCGGCAAGCTGCACCTACGTCGAGGTGGCCGACATGCCGCTCAAGTATGTCGGCCAGGGCCTGGTGCCGGCGGTCGACGGCGTGATCGACGGCGCGCCCGCCGTCATGCTGGTCGACACCGGCGCCTTCGACACCTCGCTGACCATGAACGCCGTCGTCAAGCGCGACCTGGTCCTCAAGATGACCGGGCGCTATGCAGAGGGTATTTCGGGATTCAGCCGCCTGTACTCGGCGCATGTCGGCGAGTTCGCGATCGGCGCGGTGAAGAGTCCCAGAAAGCAGACCAACCTGCTGGTGATCGGCGAGACCGCATCCACCCCGGCTTTCGACGCCCTGGTCGGCGCGCCCTTCCTGCTGCAGGCCGACATGGAATTCGACCTGCGCGCCAAGCACATGAAATTCTTCCGTCCGCTGAACTGCAGCCGCGAGCAATCGCTCGCCTACTGGAAGGAAGACGCGGTCGCCGTCCCCTTCGAGTTCACCCGCGACACGAGTCCGAATCCGCACTTCACCGTGCTGGTCAACGGCAAGGAAATGGACGCCATCATCGATACCGGCGCAAGCACCAGTTTCCTGACGCTGCGCGGAGCGAAGCGCGCCGGCATCGACGTCAAGAGCGCCGACGTGACGCGCCTGGGCTTCAGCAGCGGCATCGGCTCGGACCGCGCGGCGCGCTGGGTCGCCCCGGTAAAGACCGTGGAAATCGGCGGTGAAATCATCCAGGGCGCGGAGCTTGGCGTCATCGACGTGCAGAGCGAAATCGACGCCGACCTGCTGGTGGGCCAGGACTTCCTGCGCGCGCACCGCGTGCTGTTCGCGATGAGCCAGCGCAAGCTCTATCTCGCCTACCTCGGCGGCGAGGTGTTCAGCCGCCGCGCCGGACTGGAAGCGTGGATGCAGCAGGAAGCCGACAGCGGCAATGCCGACGCCCAGTACACGATCGCCTATATGTACAACACCGGCCGCGGCGTCGCCCGCGACAAGCTGCAGGCACAGGCCTGGCTGGAGAAAGCCGCCGCCACCGGCCAGCCGAATGCCGGGCTGGCGCTGGGCCGCCAGCAGATGCAGGCCGGGCGCTACGCCGAAGCGATCACTAAGCTGCGCGCCGCCCTCGACCAGCTGCCGGCCGAGCGCGTGGGCACACTATGGCTGTACAACGCACGCGTCCATGAGGGCCAGGCCGAGCTGGCCAAGACCGAGCTCGAAGCGATCCTGAAAAAGCAGCGCAACGACGACTGGCCGGAACCGATCGCCGAGTTCTACCTCGGCAAACTGGATGCGAAGGGCCTGCTGGAGAGCGCCGCGAAGGACAAGCAGTTTGCACACGCACGCAGCTGCATGGCCAATTCGTATATGCGCGAATGGCATGCGGCGCGCGGAGAGAAGCCGCAAGCGGAGGCGTTGCAGGCCACCCTGCGTGCCGACTGCGCGCCGGCGCGCCCGGCTGCCCCGGCTGCCCCGGCTGCACCGGCTGCACCGGCTGCCCCGGCCCCGGCGGCCGCACCATAAGGATCGCACCGGAGAACAGCATGCTTCCAATGAAACGGCTCCTGCTTCCTCTCGCCTGCGCGATCGTCGTGCACCTGCCTGCCGGTGCGGGCGAGGAGCAGCCGCGGCGCTGCACCTACGTCGAACTGGCCAGTCTGCCCCTGAAGTATGTCGGCCAGAACCTGGTGCCGGCCGTCGACGGCAGCATCGACGGCACGCCCGCCCTGATGGTGCTCGACACCGGCGCCTTCGACACCCAACTGACGATGAACGCCCTTGCCAGGCGCGGCCTGTCGACGCGCATGACCGGCCGCCATGCCGGCGGCATTGCCGGCAGCTCGCGCCTGTACACGACGCGCGTCAACGAGTTTGCGATCGGTCCGGTAAAAAGCACCAGGACAGGGCTCGACCTTTTCGTGGTCGCGGATACCACCGCCACGCCGATCTACGACGCCCTGGTCGGCGCACCCTTCCTGCTGCAGGCCGACATGGAATTCGACTTGCGCGCCAAGACCATGAAGTTCTTCCGTCCGCAAGGCTGCGGCAGCGACGCGCCGCTCGCCAGCTGGCAGGAAGACACCATGGTCCTGCCCTTTGAAATCAGCCATACCAAAAGCCCGAACCCGCCCTTCTCGGTGCTCGTCAATGGCAAGGAGCTCCGGGCCGTGATCGCCACCGGCGCCTACCGCAGCTTCCTGACACGGAACGCTGCCGAGAAAATCGGCATCGACCTCGACGGCCCCGGCGTAACCCGCCTGCGTGACAGGGGCGTCATCGGCACCGAACGCTCGGCGCACTGGGCCGTGCCCGTCAAGTCGGTGCGGATCGGCGGCGAGACCGTCCACGATGCCGAACTTGTCATCGCCGACGCCCCGCAGCTGGCCGCGGCCGAACTTTATCTGGGCCAGGATTTCCTGCGCTCGCACCGTGTGCTGTTCGCGATGAGCCAGCGCAAGCTCTATCTCGCCTACCTCGGCGGCGACGTGTTCGCGCGCGGCACCGGCCTGGAACCCTGGATGCGGCAGGAAGCCGACAAGGGCGATGCCAATGTCCAGTATGCGCTGTACACGATGTACGGGAACGGCCGCGGCGTGGCGCGCGATCCCAAGGCGGCGCAGGCCTGGCTCGAGAAGGCCGCGGCCGCCGGCCAGCCGAATGCCGGCCTGGCCCTGGCGCGCCAGCAGATGCTGGCCGGCCGCTACCTCGATGCGATCCCGGCGCTGCGGGCTGCGCTCGACAAGCTGCCGGCCGATCGTTTCGGCCCGCTGTGGCTGTACAACGCCCGCGTGCGCGCGGGTCAGGCAGGGTTTGCGGCCATCGAACTCGAGGCCAGCGTGCAGCGGCAGCACAACGACGACTGGCCGCAGCCGGTCGCCGAGTTCTACCTCGGCAGGCTCGACGCAAAGGGTCTGCTGGACAGCGCCGCCCGTGACCAGGACAACGCGCGCACCCGCACCTGCGCCGCCAGGACCTATATGGCGGAATGGCACGCCGCGCGCGGCGAGCAGGCGCAGGCGGATGCCCTGCAGGTGGCGCTGCGCAGCGAATGCAGGCTAGCACGCGAGGCCGCTCCCGCGGCGGCGGACCAATGAAGCTGATCGCCGAACGCCTCGGGCGTAACGACAAGCTGGACCGCCTGCGCTGCATCCGGCGCGACGGCAGCGAGACCGCCACCGCCATGCCGCGCCAGGGCATCCTGCCGCACGACCTGGTGCATTACGTGGTTGAGTCGGGGCTGGGCTGGCGCGACGGCTTCCTCGGCGTGGTCGCCGCCGGCGCCGATATCGGCTTCGCCATGCAGCAGACCCATGACCTGGCCAACCGCATGAGCGCCGACCAGGCCATCCATGCCGAGGCGGTGGTCGAAAGCCTGCAGGCGCAGCTGTGGAGCGGCGCCTTCGACGAAGCGCTCTTCCTCGACGGCGTGCGTGGCGCCTGCGAGGTGCGCGGCCGCAGCGTGCCGCAGCTCCCCGCCGGCATCGGCAGCGTGCTGTTCGAACAAGCGCTGGCGCTGAATGCGCGCTGGCAGCAAGTGCCCTTTCACGGGGCGCTGGAACTGGAAATGTCCGAAAAATGATCCGTACTCTCGGGGCGCTTGCCCTGCTCCTTCCCATCCTGTCCCAGGCCGCCGACGATGCCACAGGCTGCCGCTATGTCCCGGCCGGAAAACTCGATCTCGCGTTTGCCGGCCAGTCGCCGCAAGCCTTTGTCAGCAGCACCATCAATGGCAAGCCGGTGCGGGCAATCCTTGGCACAGGCTCCTACACCACCTTCGTGACGCGTGGGGGCGCGGACCGTCTCGGTCTCAGCTTCCAGCCGAATGGCCGTTATTCGATCGGCGTTGGCGGCTACTCGATGATGTCCGTGGCCAAGGTCGACGACTTCTCGCTGGGCGCGTCGCACACCGGCAAGACACAGCTGCTGGTGAACGGCAGCGGCACCGAACCGGATGTCATCGTCGGTGCCGACCTGCTGCTGCAGAACGACATGGAATTGTCGCTGGCGGAAAAATACGTGCGCTTCTTCAAAGCCACCGACTGCAGCGGCACCTTCCTGGCCTATTGGGACCGCGAGGCGATGGCGCTTCCGTTCACGGGCATCCAGGCCGCGTCCAACAAGCCGATCTTCAGCGTCGAACTGAACGGCGTCAAGCTGAAAGCCATGCTCGATACCGGCTCCGCGCGCAGCAGCGTGACGCGCGATGGCGCCAAGCGCGCCGGCATCGGCTTCGACGATCCCGGCCTTCGGCATGGCGACAATATCGTCGGCTTCGGCAACGACACGCTGGCATCCAGGCTGGCCACCTTCGACAGCTTCAAGATCGGTACCGAGACGATCCAGCACGCGGATCTCGTGGTCATCAACTTCTCGCCGGCCGCCAGCAGCGACGTCGACGTGGTGCTCGGCGCCGATTTCCTGCGCGCGCACCGCGTCCTGTTCGCGATGAGCCAGAAACGCCTGTACTTGAGCTACGTGGGCGGCAAGATATTTACTTCACATCCCCAACGCAACAACGACCAACCATGAAACTGCACACTCTCCTCGCCGGACTGGCGCTGCTGCTCCCCACCTTGTCGCAGGCCGCCGGTAACGCCGGTAGCTGCCGCTACGTCCCGGTGGCCAAGCTGCCGATCGAGTATTCGGATGCCTCGCACCGGGCGATCGTCACGGGCACCGTGAACAACAAGCCGGCGCGCATGATCGTCGATACCGGGATCTATGAAACTTTCCTGTCCCGCGAGGGCGCCGAGCGTCTCGGCCTGCCGCTCGACACGACCGGCAAGGCCCTGAGCGGTATGGGCGGCACGTCGGTGATATACGCCACCCGCGTCGACGACTTCTCGGTCGGTATCGCGCACAGCGGCAGGACCGCCGTCAAGGTCATCGGCAATTCCGCCAAGCTGGGCGGCGATGCGGTGGTCGGCACCGACTTCCTGCTGCAGACCGACATGGAGCTGTCGCTGGCGGACAAGTACCTGCAATTCTTCCGCGCCAGCGGCTGCGGTGACACCGTCCTGGCCTACTGGGACAGCAATGCCATGGAAATCCCGTTCAGCGGCAAGGACGGGCCCACCAACACGCCCTACGTAACAGTCGAACTGAACGGCGTGAAGCTGAAGGCGATCCTCGACACCGGCGCACCGCACTCCAGCGTCTCCCGCCATGGCGCCGAACTGGCCGGAATCCGGATCGGCGACCCGGGCGTGCGCCAGGGCGGCAAGACGGGCGGCATCGGCGACGAGTGGGTCGACACCTGGTTCGCCACCTTCGACAGCTTCAGCATCGGCCCGGAAAGCATGAAGCGCGTGGAGCTGGTGGTGCATGACGACTCCTCGCGCGGCCGCCTCCCAAACGACGTGATTCTCGGCGTGGACTTCCTACGCGCCCACCGCATCCTGTTCGCGATGAGCCAGGACCGCCTGTACATGAGCTACCTGGGCCGCGATCCCTTCCCGCCGCTGACAGCCTTGACAGCGAAGTAAGCGCCAACGCGCTACAATGGTGCCTGTTTTATTTGCAGGCACCTACCATGTTCACCCCCTCCTCCAACGATGTGCGCCGCTTCTTCTGCGAGGCCTTCCGCAAGCGCCGCGCCGGCGAAATCCTGACCCCGATGGACGCGATCGCCGCCGACTGGATCGACCATCACCCCGAATACCACGACGCGATGCTGGACGCCGACGAGGCCGTGGCGCGCGACTATTCGGTCGAAGGCGGCCAGGCGAATCCCTTCCTGCATCTGTCCATGCATCTGTCGATTACCGAACAGGTATCGGTGGACCAGCCGCGCGGCATCAAGGCCGCGCACGATGCGCTGGCCGCCCGCATCGGCGAGCACGACGCCCACCACGAGATCATGGAGTGTCTGGGCGAGATGATGTGGACTTCGCAGCGCAGCGGCCTGCCGCCGGATGCGGAAGCCTACATCGACTGCGTACGTCGCCGCGTACGCTGAGCTCAGCCTAGTTTGTCATCGGCGACCCGGTAACGCGGGTCTTCCGGCAGATTCACCTCGATCATGTCGCGAGCGCGCTCCAGCAGCTCGCGGCAATCCGGGCTCAGGTGGCGCAGGTGCAGGCGCTTGCCGGCGCTGCGGTAACGCTCGGCCAGCGCATCGATGGCCTGGATGGCCGAATGATCGACAACACGCGCGCGGCGGAACTCGATCACCACGTCCTGCGGATCATCCTTCGGCGCGAACAGTTCCTGGAAACCCGACACCGAGGCGAAGAACAGCGTGCCTTCCAGCTCATAGACTTTCCAGCCCTGCGCATCGGTACCGGTCGACACGCGGATCTGCTTGGCATGCTGCCAGGCGAACACCAGCGCCGAGACGATCACCCCCGCCACCACCGCCGTCGCCAGGTTGAAGGCCAGGGTCACACCAGCCACCAGCACGATCACCAGCGCATCCGCGCGCGGCACTTTTCCAAACAAGCGGAACGTGCCCCACTCGAAGGTCTTCTCGCAGACCACAAACATGACGCCGACCAGCGCCGCCAGCGGGATCTGCTCGATCACGCTCGAGCCAAACAAGATGAAGGACAGCAGGAACAGCGAGGCGGCGACGCCGGACAGGCGGCCGCGCGCGCCGTTGCCGACGTTGATCATGCTCTGCCCGATCATGGCGCAGCCGCCCATGCCGCCGAACAGCGCGGTGACGATGTTGGCGGCGCCCTGCGCCATGCTCTCGCGGTTCGGCTGGCCGCGGGTTTCGGTGATCTCGTCGATCAGGGTCAGCGTCAGCAGGGTCTCGATCAGGCCGACGCCGGCCAGCACCAGCGAGTAAGGGAACACGATGCGCAGCGTCTCCAGGTTGAAGGGTACATCCGGAATATGGAAGCTGGGCAGGCCGCCGGCGATGGAGCCGAGTTCGCCGACGGTCTTGGTCTGGATGCCGGCAAAGTGGGCCAGCAGCGCCACCGCCAGGATACCGACCAGGGTCGCCGGCACGGCTTTCGTGATCTTCGGCGTCACGTAGATGATCGCCATGGTCAGCGCCACCAGGCCGAGCATGGTCCACAGCTGGGGGCCGGCCATCCAGCTACCGCCGGCCTTGAAGTGCTCGAACTGGGCCACGAAGATGACGATCGCCAGGCCGTTCACGAAGCCCAGCATGACCGGGTGCGGCACCATGCGGATGAATTTGCCGAGCCGGGCCAGCGCGAACAGCATCTGCAGCACGCCCATCAGGACGATGGCGGCGAACAGGTATTGCACGCCGTGCTGGACCACCAGCGCGACCATGACGACGGCCAGCGCACCGGCGGCGCCGGAAATCATGCCGGGACGGCCGCCGAAGCTCGATGTGATGAAGGACACCAGCACGGCGGCGTACAGGCCGGTCAGCGGCGACACGTGGGCCACCAGCGCAAAGGCGATGGCTTCGGGAACCAGGGCCAGGGCGACCGTCAGGCCGCTCAGCAGGTTGGTCTTGATGTGGGAAGGCGATACGGTAGACAAGGCGACAGCTCCAGAAAAACAAAGTCCGCCGGCGAACCGGCGGACCAGAGATATCGCTATTGTATAAGCGGATGCGTGCGAAGGCTTACTTGCGGATCACCAGCGGGCCGGGCAGGCTTTGTAGATAGGATGCGATGTCGGCCATGTCGCGGTCCGACAGCGGCTGGGCCATGCCGGCCATGATCGCGTTGTTACGCCCGTTCATGACTTTGTCGCCGCGCTTGTAGGCGGTGAGCGCATGCACGAGGTAGTCGGCGTGCTGGCCGGCCAGCTTCGGATAGCTCGGGTCGATCGGGGTCTTGTAGTCGGCGCCGTGGCAGGACGCGCAGTTGTTTTTCTTGGCTAGTTCGGCGCCGCGCGCAGCATCGCCGCTGGCGAAGGCGGAAGCAGACAGCGACAGGGCCGCGGCGGCGGACAGGGCAAGGATCATTTTGTTCATGGCGTCCCCGGCTTATTTGTTGGGCGTCGCGGCCGACTGCTGCGAGTAGTAGGCGGCGATATCGGCGATGTCCTGGTCGGACAGGCTGGCGGCAATGCCGCGCATCGATGGGTGCTTGCGGTCGCCCTTCTTGTACGCGTTCAGTGCGGCTTCGATGTACTTGGCCGACTGGCCGCCGATCATCGGTACCTGGTAGACCTCGGGGAAGGTGGCTTTATAGCCGGGGATGCCGTGGCAGCCGATGCATTGTTCGATCTTGTTCGGGGCTGCCTTCGGATTGGCGACGATCTCTGCGGCGCCGGCCGCGCTGGCCATACTGGCAGCAGTGGCGGCAAACAACAGTACAGCTAGTGGTTTTCTCATGATTGCACAATCGTAGGGTTGAATTGTTTACCGCAACTGCTCAAAAACTTAGCAAATGTACTACGAATAGCCGATTCTATACGAAGAACATAACCCAGTCTACAAAGCAACACTTCTGCGTGAGCCTTTCAAGTGACATATACTCGATGGCATTTCCCTCACTGACCGCGCACGCTCATGCACGCACCTCAACGCTTCGAAGGCAGCGACAACTACGTCGCCACCGATGATCTGAAACTGGCCGTCAACGCCGCCCTCACCCTGGCCCGCCCGCTGCTGATCAAAGGCGAGCCCGGCACCGGCAAGACCATGCTGGCCGAAGAAGTGGCGGCGGCGCTCGACATGCCGCTGCTGCAGTGGCACATCAAGTCGACCACCAAGGCGCAACAGGGCCTGTACGAATACGACGCCGTCTCGCGCCTGCGCGATTCGCAGCTGGGCGACGAGCGCGTGCGCGACATCCACAACTACATCGTCAAGGGCGTGCTGTGGCAGGCCTTCACGGCGCCGGAACCGGTGGTGCTGCTGATCGACGAGATCGACAAGGCCGACATCGAATTCCCGAACGACCTGCTGCGCGAACTGGACCGCATGGAGTTCTATGTGTATGAGACGCGCGAGATGGTGGTGGCGAAGCACCGCCCGCTGGTCATCATCACTTCGAACAACGAGAAGGAGCTGCCGGACGCCTTCCTGCGCCGCTGCTTCTTCCACTACATCAAATTCCCGGACCGCGAGACGATGGCCGACATCGTCAAGGTCCACTACCCGAACCTGAAACAGGACCTGCTGGCCGCCGCGCTGGAGAACTTCTACCAGCTGCGCGACGTGCCGGGCCTGAAGAAGAAGCCATCGACCTCGGAATTCCTCGACTGGCTGAAACTCCTGCTGGCCGAGGACATCCCGCTCGACGCCCTGCGCAGCCAGGATGCGAAGACCATCGTGCCGCCGCTGCACGGGGCACTCCTCAAAAACGAGCAGGACGTGCACCTGTTCGAGCGCCTGGTGGCGATGGCGAGGCACAACCGATGATCCGCGTCGATCCCGTTACCCTTGAATTCAACGGCGTGCGCCTGGAACCCCTCAGCCTGCACCACCGCGAGGGCCTGGCCGCCGCGGCCGCGGACGGCGAGCTGTGGGAGCTGCGCATCACCTCGGTGCCGGCGCCGCACGACACCGAAGACTATATCCGCAGCGCGCTCGACACGGGCAACCGCCAGGCCTTTGCGGTGATCGACGTCCCGACCGGCAGCGTGATCGGCTCGACCAGCTACCACGACATCGTGCCCGGCGTCGACCGCGTCGAGATCGGCTACACCTGGTATGCGAAAAGCCGCCAGCGCAGCCACGTCAACACCAGCTGCAAGCTGCTGCTGCTCTCGCACGCCTTCGATACGCTGGGCTGCGCCGTGGTCGGCCTGCGCACCGATAACTTCAACCACGCTTCGCAGGCCGCGATCGAGCGGCTCGGGGCGAAGAAGGACGGCGTGATCCGCCATCACGCCCTGCGCCGCGACGGCACCGTGCGCGACACCGTCATGTACAGCATCCTGCGCGGCGAGTGGCCCGAGGTCAAATCGCAGCTGCACTATCGGTTGTCGCGGCATTCCGAGGCTTGAGCCATGCTCATCGGCTTCTTTTTCACCCTGCGTGACGCCAAGGTCCCGGTCACGATCAAGGAATTCCTGACGCTGCTGGAAGCGCTGGAGAAGAACGTGATCGCGCCCTCGCTCGACGCCTTCTACTACCTCGCGCGCCTGACCTTGGTGAAGGACGAAGCCCACTTCGACAAGTTCGACAAGGCCTTCGGCTTGTATTTCAAGGGTATCGAGACGGTGTTCGATGCCAAGGCCGATATTCCCCTTGACTGGCTGATCAAGCGCCTGGAGCGCGAACTCACACCGGAACAGAAAGCCGAACTGCAAAAGCTCGGCTACGACAAGCTGATGTCGCGCCTGGCCGAGCTGCTGAAGGAGCAGAAGGAACGCCACGAAGGCGGGAATAAATGGATCGGCACCGGCGGCACCTCGCCCTTCGGGAATGGCGGCACCAATCCGGAAGGCATCCGCATCGGCGGCAAGGGCGGCAATCGCACGGCGGTCAAGGTGTGGGAGCAGCGCGAGTATAAAGACTACGACGGCGAGCGCGAACTGGGCGTCCGCAACATCAAGGTGGCGCTGCGCCGCCTGCGCCGCTTCGCGCGCACCGGCGCAGCCGAAGAACTGGCGCTGGACGATACGATCCGCTCGACCGCGAACAACGCCGGCTGGCTGGACATCAAGATGCAGCCGGAGCGCAAGAACCGCATCAAGGTGCTGATGCTGCTGGACGTGGGCGGCACCATGGACGACCACATCGAGCGCACCGAAGAGCTGTTCTCGGCGGCGAAGACGGAATTCAAGAACATGGAGTTCTTCTACTTCCACAACTGCGTCTACGACTACCTGTGGAAAAACAACCGGCGCCGCCACTCGGAACGCTTCCCGACCTGGGACGTGCTGCGCAAGTACCCGCCCGACACCCGCGTGATCTTCGTCGGCGACGCCACCATGAGTCCCTACGAGGTGCTGGCGCCGGGCGGCTCGGTCGAGTACAACAACGAGGAAGCCGGCGCCGAATGGCTGGCGCGCTTCTGCCACGCCTTCCCGAAGTTCGCCTGGCTGAATCCGGAGCCGGAAAGCTTGTGGCAGTACCGGCAGTCGATTGCCGTCATTCGTCAGATCATGAATAACCGGATGTTTCCGGTGACGATCGATGGCTTGGAACGGGCAATGCGCTTGCTGAGCAAATAATCAGCGACGCGCCTGAATCGCCTGCCGCACGATCATCAAGCCCACGATATCGATCCACATGTGAACGAGCATCGCCGCCAGCAAGCCAACCTGCTGGAACACAAAGCCCAGCACCACGCTGCCGGCAAACACGCTGGCCGCCTGCGCCAGCGTCGCGCCGTCCAGCTGGCGGAAGCGGTACACCGGCACGTGCGTGAGCAGGAAGATGAGCGAAACGATCCACACACCCAGCAGCGGCTGCAGGGCCGCGCGGAACAGCATCTCTTCGCCGATGGCGGCGGCGATGCTGATCCACAGCGGATTCAGGCCGCTCAGATCCAGCCGCGCATAGCTCCGGATGGTCCTGGCGCTGGAGGCCGAATTGGCCGTCGCCTTGAACAAGAGCCACGAGGCGCCGGCGGCAAGCAGCGCCAGCACCTGGCCGACCAGCAGCTGGGTGAGCGGCCCGGCCGGACGGCTGAACAGCGCCAGCGGTTCAGGCCGGGTGAACCAGATGATGGGCGCGGCGATCAGGCAGAAGACCAGGCAGGTCACGATCTGGGCGCCAAGGCGGATGGGGGCGCGGGCGGCTTGCTGCGGCGGCGCAGGAGGGGTCTGTTGCGTTTGGGTCATCCCGCCATTTTATCCCACCGCGCATGGCTCTCCCTTCCGTTCTTCCTACGCTCAATCGTGCGCGTGAAACCCTCTTGTAGAATCGGCTCAACGATCATGCCATTTTGACAAAAGGAGGGTGCATGCCGGATTTGCTGGCGATCCTGGGTAGTCTGTCCTGGCCGTTCGCAATCACGCTGGCCTGGCTGGCGGGCGAATTCGGCCAGCGCTGGACCGGCCTGCCGCGCATCAGCTTTTATGGCCTGGTCGGCTTCCTGCTGGCCGCGCCCCAGCTGGGCGTGCTGCCGCGTCCCGAAGCGGGCACCGTGCTGCTGCTGGCCGACGTCGCCTTCGGCCTGATCCTGTTCGAGCTCGGCTACCGCATCAACCTGCGCTGGCTGCGCACCAATCCGTGGATCGGCGTGTCCGGCCTGGCCGAAGCGCTGCTGACCTACCTCGCCGTGTATTACATTGCCCGCGGTTTCGGCGTGGCCGTCATCAATGCACAGATGCTGGCCTCGCTGGCTATGGCGACCTCGCCGGCCACCGTGGTCCGCGTGATCAACGAACAGAAAAGCTCGGGCCAGGTGACGGAGCGCGCCCTGCACCTGTGCGCGCTGAACTGCGTGCTGGCGGTGTTCGCCTTCAACGTCAGCGTCGGCCTGTGGATCTTCCGCACCTCCGAGGACCTCGGCGACGCCCTCCTGAACAGCCTGGTGGTACTGGCCGTATCGGCCTTCAGCGGCGCGGTGTTCGGCCTGGCCGTGCCGGCCGTGCTGCGCATGCTCGGCAAGCTGGCCCAGGATGCCACCGTCGCCTTTGCGCTGGCAGTGATTTTGCTGGTGTCGATCACCTACACCCTGGGGCTGTCGCCGGTTGTGGCCACCCTTGCATTCGGCCTGATGGCGCGCCATCGCCGCGTGGCCTTCAGCCAGGCGCAGCGCAACTTCGGCGCCCTCGGCGAGCTGCTGACGGTGGTGCTGTTCGTGTTTGCCGCGTCGACGCTGGACTGGGAAAAGATCGTCGCCGGCGGCGCGATGGCCGTCGTGCTGGTACTGGCGCGCCTGCTGACCAAGCTGCTGGGCGTGACGGCCTTCGCCCACCTTTCCGGCATCTCCTGGCGCAAGGGCGCGCTGACCGGCGTCGCGCTGGCGCCCCTGTCCGTGTTCGTGATCCTGCTGCTGGAACATGCGCGCCACGCCGGCGTGCAGGTGGTCGAAGAACTGCGCGCCATCGCCGCGGTGACCATGCTGCTCGAAGTGTTCGGGCCCGTCATCCTGCAGCGCGCCCTGGTGTGGGCACGCGAAGCACCGGAGCTGCGCCATGCCGCTTGAAGCCTTCGCCGCTTCCGAACCCCTGACCTTCGGCGTCGAGCTGGAGCTGCAGCTGGTCAGCCTGTCGGACCTCGACCTGACCCCGGCCAGCCCGGACCTGCTGCACCTGCTGCGCCGCAAGCCTTTCCCCGGCAACGTGACGCCGGAGATCACCGAGAGCATGATCGAGATTAACTCGAGCGTGCAGACCGATTACCGCACCTTGCTGGCGGAGCTGGTCGAGATCCGCGATACCCTGGTCGCTGCCGGCGACCAGCTAAATATCGGCATTGCCGGCGGCGGCACCCACCCCTTCCAGCACTGGTCGGAGCAGCGCATTTCCTCCAAGCCGCGCTACCAGGAGCTATCCTCCCTGTACGGCTACCTGGCCAAGCAGTTCACGGTGTTCGGCCAGCACGTGCACATCGGCTGCGCCCACGCCGACGACGCGCTCTACCTGCTGCACGCGCTGTCGCGCTACATCCCGCATTTCATCGCGCTGTCGGCATCGTCGCCTTTCGTGCAGGGCCACGACTCCGGCTTCGACTCGGCGCGCCTGAACTCCGTTACCGCCTTCCCGCTGAGCGGCCGCGCGCCTTTTGTGCTGAGCTGGGACGAGTTCTCGACCGTCTATTTCGGCAAGATGGAGCGCACCGGCATCATCAAGAGCATGAAGGATTTTTACTGGGACCTGCGCCCCAAGCCGGAGTACGGCACCATCGAGCTGCGCGTCTGCGACACGCCGCTGACGGTGGAACGCGCGGCGGCGCTCGCGGCCTACCTGCAGGCGATCTGCCGGCACCTGCTGCAACGGAAGGATGCGCCGCCGGTGGAAGACGACTACCTGGTCTACAACTACAACCGCTTCCAGGCCGCCCGCTTCGGCCTGGAGGGCGTGATCACGCATCCGAAAACCTACGAACAGCTCCCGCTGCGGGAGGACATCCTCGCCACCCTCGACCTGATGGAGCCGCACGCGCAGGCGCTCGGCAGCGTGGAGGCGCTGGTTCACCTGGCCCATGCGGCCTCGGAGGGCAGCGATGCGAGCTTTTTGCGCGCGCAGTACGAGCGCCAGGGCAGCTGCGAGGGGATGGTGAATGCGGCGATCCAGCGGTTCAGGGGCGAGCGGCGGATGGCCTAGTTGCCCGAAGAGAGCGCCGCATACCAATCGGCATACGGCGTATTCGCCACCATCTTGCGGTTGAAATCTGGCGCGCCGTCGGTCCACCATACGGGACCGCGCTCGCCCAGCGCACGCTTGGCCTCGTCGACCGCCGCGCGGGCGCTGCTCTCCGCGTCCTGATCGCCGGCTTTTTTGGCGAGGCCGACCTCCCTTCTCGCCTTCATCAGCCGGTCGACCCATTCCTGCCTGAAATCTGGCGCGAGTCCCGGATTGGTCGTGCGCCATAAACGGCCGCGGACGACGAAATAGCGGCCGTCCGGCGTGACGGGATATTGTTGAGAGGCTGGCATGGTTTGACTGTAGCATGTCGAATCGGCTGCACTCCGTTCGTCGTGCCACCAGAGGGCTGTCCTCTGCCACCAACGATAAGGAATCGAATCATGTCCACGAACACCGTCAATCTGCACCGCGTCCTGAAATCCAATGCCGACCGCGTCTACCGCGCCTTCACCACAGCCGGCGCCTTTGCCAAATGGCTGCCGCCGCACGGCTTCATCGGCACCGTCCATGAGATGGATTGCCGGGTCGGCGGCCGTTACCGGATGTCCTTCACCAATTTCACGACAGGTCACAGCCATGCCTTTGGCGGCGAATACCTGGAGCTGGAGCCGGGCAAGCGCCTGCGCTACTCGGCCGAGTTCGACGACACCAACCTGCCGGGCCGCATGCAGACCACGGTACAACTGCGCGAGGTATTCTGCGGCGTCGAAGTCAAGATTACGCAGGAGGGCATTCCGGCCGCGATCCCGGTTGAAGCCTGCTATCTGGGCTGGCAGGAATCGCTGGAGCTGCTGGCCAAGCTGGTCGAGCCCGAGATCAGGGATTGAGCGGCGCAGACGCCAACCATCGGTCGAGTTCGCTGGCCGCCACGGGCGGTGAATACAGGAAGCCCTGGAAGCGTTGGCATCCCCAGGCCGACAGGGCACGCTGCTGGTCCTCGTTTTCCACGCCTTCGGCAATGACTTCCAATCCGAGCTCGCGGCCAAGGGCGATGACCGCGCGTACGATGGTGGCAGCGTTCGGCGTCAACAGCATGTTCCTGACGAAGGAGCGATCGACCTTCAGCTGCGTGATCGGCAAGCGCTCCAGGTAGCTCAGAGACGAATAGCCGGTACCGAAATCGTCGAGCGCGAAGCCGATCCCGCAGACTTTCAGTGCCCGCATCTTCCCGATCATGTCGTCCACGTTCCCCAGCAGCATGCTCTCTGTCAGCTCGAGCTTCAGCAAGGCCGGATCGGCACCGGCGGCCTTCAGGACCCCGACGACCCGGTCGACGAAATCCGGCTCGCGCGCATGGCGGGCGCTGATGTTGACCGCGACCGTCAGCGAGCGCGTCGCGTCGTTGCGGCGCCAGGCGGCGAGCTGGCGGCAGGCCTCCCCGAGCACCCACTGCCCGATCTCGACGATCAGGTTGGACTGTTCGGATTGCGCGATGAATTCGGCGGGTCCGACCAATCCCTTGCGCGGATGCCTCCAGCGCAGCAGGGCTTCCACGCCCGTGATCCGTCCCGCGTGGTCGAACACCGGCTGGTAGAACAGCACGAACTGCCTTTCCGCCAGCGCGCGCCGCAGCTCGGATTCCAGTAAGGCCTGATGCCAGTCCATCCTGCGAAGTTTGCGTCTCATGCCACCTCTCATTGCCGGCTCCGGCTGCTCGAAGCCCGACTATAGGGCGAAAAAGGGCGCCCGATAATCCACCCGGCGCCGAGATCAGTATTGCGCCAAACGCAATAAATAACTGGCTTCAACAGGCCTAGAATTCGTCCATCGCATCTCGCCGGCCCCAGCCAACGAAAGGGGCACGACGGCACCGGCAGCGTTCGATTCGCTGAAGAACACCCATCCCAACCAGGAGCAAATGATGAACACCTCTCCCAAGCACGCCCCGGACATTTCGCCCGGCATGGTGCGCCTGCTGGCAGTTTCCGCCGGCCTGATCGTCGCCAATCTGTATTACGCCCAGACCCTGGTCGGCCCGATCAGCGCCGCCACCGGCCTCTCGCCGGAAGCCGCCGGCCTGATCGTCACGCTGACCCAGGTCGGCTATGCGCTCGGCCTGCTGTTCATCGTGCCGCTCGGCGACCTGCTGGAAAACCGCCGCCTCGTCTTCACCGCCCTGCTCGCCACCGCCAGCGCGCTGGTGGCGGCCGCCTTCAGTACCAGCGCCTGGGTGTTCCTGGCGGCCTCGCTGGGAATCGGACTCGGTTCGGTGGCAGCCCAGATCCTGGTGCCCTTCGCCGCCCACCTGTCGCGCGAGGAAACCCGCGGCCAGGCGGTGGGCAAGGTTGTCAGCGGCCTGCTGCTGGGGATCATGCTGGCGCGCCCGGCAGCGAGCCTGATCGCGGACCACGCCGGCTGGCACACGGTGTTCGGCGGCGCCGCCGCAGCGATCCTGGTGCTGGCCTTCGTCCTCCGCAACAAGTTGCCGCAGCGCGTACCGGCACACAAGCTGGGCTACGGCCAGCTGATCGGCTCGCTCTGGCACCTGCTGGCGACCACGCCCGTCCTGCGCCGCCGCGCCGCCTACCACGCCGGCCTGTTCGGTTCCTTCAGCCTGTTCTGGACCGTGACGCCGATGATGCTGGAAGGCCCGCTGTTCCACCTGTCGCAGACCGGCATCGCGATCTTCGCGCTGGTCGGCATGGCGGGGGCGGTCGCCTCGCCGGTGGCGGGCCGCCTGGCGGACCAGGGCCATACGCTGCCGGCCACCGCCGCGGCGCTGGTGCTCGGCATCGTCGGCTTCGCGCTGCCGCTGTACCAGCCCGAATCGCGCACCCTGGCCATCGGCATCCTGGTGCTCGCCTCGATCGTGCTCGACATGGCGGTCGCCGCCAACCTGGTGCTCGGACAGCGCGCCATCTTCACGCTCGGCGCCGAGGTGCGCAGCCGCCTGAACGGCATCTATTTCGCCCTGTTCTTCGCCGGCGGCGCCCTCGGCTCCGCGCTGGGGGCCTGGGTATTCGCCCATCACGGCTGGACTGCCGCGCTGCTCACCGGCATGGCCTTCCCGGCGGCTGCGCTGGCGGTATGGCTGGGCGAACTGTTCGGCCGCCCGGCCGCTGCCGGCAAGGCCGCCTGAACCATCAAGACCACTGGGACGCCATCATGACCGACAAGACCTCTCCCCGCGCCCTGATCGTCGGCGGCTCGCTCGGCGGCCTGCTTGCCGCGGTGTGCCTGCGGGCCATCGGCTGGCGGGTCGACGTGTTCGAACGTTCCCCGCACGCGCTGGACAGCCGCGGCGGCGGCATCGTGCTGCAGCCCGACGTGCTGCACGCCTTCCAGTTCGCCGGCTTGCGGCATGGCGGCCTGCTCGGCGTGCCGTCCGGCGACCGCATCTTCCTCGACCAGTCCGGCGCGGTGGTGCAGCGCGGCCATCAGCCGCAGACGCAAACCTCGTGGAACACCCTGTACGGCATCATGCGCGGCACCCTGCCGGACGATTGCGTGCATGCCGGCGAGACCCTGCTGCGTTTCGAGCAGGCGGGCGGCCAGGTACGCGCCCACTTTGCCGGCGGCCGCAGCGAGACCGGCGACCTGCTGATCGGCGCCGACGGCGCCCGCTCGACGGTGCGAAGCCAGCTGCTGCCGGGGATCGAGCCGGCCTATGCCGGTTACGTGGCGTGGCGCGGCCTGGTGCCGGAACCCGAGCTGGACGCGGCCAATGCCGCCTTGCTGGACGGGGTGTTCGGCTTCCAGCAGGGCGATGGACACATGCTGCTGGAATACCTGGTGCCGGGCGAGGATGGCGACGTCGCGCGCGGCCGGCGGCGCTGGAACTGGGTCTGGTACCGCAAGGTGGCGCAGGCGGAACTGGGCGCTCTGCTGACCGACCGGAATGGTCGTGCGCGCTCATTCTCGCTGCCGCCCGGCATGCTGCCGGATGCGCGCGCGGCGACCTTGCGCATGGCCGCGCGGGACGCGCTGGCGCCGCAGTTTGCCGCGCTGGTCGAGCGTACGGCAGAGCCCTTTGTCCAGGCGATCCTCGACCTGGCGGTGCCGCGCATGGTATCCGGCCGCGTGCTGCTGCTGGGCGACGCTGCCTTCGTGCCGCGTCCGCATACGGCCGGCAGTACCGCCAAGGCGGCGGCGAACGCGCTGGCGCTGGCTCAGGCCCTGCAGCAGACCGACGTCCCGATCGAGCGCCGCATGCAGCAATGGGAAGCCCTGCAGCTGCGCGCCGGCCGCGCGATGACGGCCGCCGGCCGCAGCATGGGCGACCGGATCATGGGCCTGGACAGCTCAGTGCACTGAGCCGTCCGCGCTGGCAAGGTGCTCGGCCAGCAGCTCGACGAAGGCGCGGATCTTCTGCGAACCGCGCCGGTTGGCCTGGTACAGCGCGTACAAGGCCACGTTCATCGGTCCCGGATTGGCGTCGTAGCAATCGAGAACGCGGACCAGGCGTCCCTCCCGCAAGTCGGCCTGCACCAGCCAGTCGGCCAGCATCCCGATGCCGAGGCCGGCCAGCGCAGCCTGGCGCAGCAGCTCGCCATTGTTGGCCTGGACCACGCTGTTCACCGGTATCTCCTCGACCGGCATCTCTTCCGGCTTGACCTCGCCGACCGCATCGTTGCGCCGCAGGCGCCAGGTGCGCCGGTTGTCGGCAAACGAAAACTGCAGGCAGTCATGCTGGCCCAGCTCGGCCGGATGCTGGGGCGTGCCGCGGCGCGCCAGATAGCCGGGACTGGCGCACAGCACGCGCTGGTGCCCGGTGAGCCTGCGCGCCACCAGGTTGGATTGCGGATCGAGGCTGCCGATCCGGATCGCGACGTCGATCGATTCGTCGATCAGGTTGGCCGCGGTGTCGCTCAGGCGCAGGTCAAGCGTCAGGCGCGGATAGCGCTCGTGCAGCTCGGGCAGGACCGGCGCGATGTACATCGCCGCGAACGTGACCGGCGCCGCTACCCGCAGCACGCCGGCGATGCCGGTGGCGCCGTCGGTGACCGCGTCGTCGGCGGCGTCCAGCTGCTCGAGGATGCGCTGGGCGTCGTCGTAATAGCTGCGCCCCGCTTCGGTGAGGGTGACGCTGCGCGTCGAGCGGTTCAGCAAAACCACGCCGAGGCGCTGTTCGAGGGCGTCGACCAGCCTGGTGACGGAGGATGTCGCCAGGCCGAGCTGGCGCGCGGCCGGTGAAAAGCCGCCACAGGCGGCGACGATGCAGAAGGTCTTCAGTTCGGCGAATCGGTCCATGATCTTTGCTTGAAACGCAATGGTGTTATCGGCAATCGACGGATTATCACCCATTGCGCCGGCCGCTACAGTGAACGCATCTTTTCACAGGGAGCAGCACCATGACAAGCCTTCTCGATCCGATCCGCCTCGGCGACCTCGATCTACCCAACCGCATCGCCATGGCACCGGTCACCCGGGCGCGCGCCGGGCACGATGGCGTGCCCACTAGCGACACCGCGGCCTACTATGCGCAACGCGCGTCCGCCGGCCTGATCGTGAGCGAGGCAGTCAACATATCCGCCAACTCCGCCGCCTTCGAGCTGGCGCCCGGCCTGTACGATGCCGCGCAGGTCGCCGGCTGGCGCCGGGTGATGGAATCCGTGCACGCGGCGGGCGGCCGGCTGTTCGCCCAGCTCTGGCATGGTGGCCGGGTGAGCTCGTACGCCCTGCTGGACGGCCGCGCGCCCCTGGCGCCGTCGGCCGTCAACGACGACCTGCATCTGCTGCAGGCCTATGGCGCACTGGCGAATGGCTTCTACAGCCGGATCGCGGCGTCGCCGGCGCGCGAAATGAGCACCACCGAGGTCTACCAGGCGATCGACGAATACCGCATCGCCGCCCGCAACGCGATGCGGGCCGGGATCGACGGCGTCGAAATCCATGCCGGCAACGGCTACCTGCCGCAGCAATTCCTGTCCCCGCACGTCAACCGGCGCAGCGACCTGTTCGGCGGTACGCTGGTCAACCGTGTCCGCTTCCTCGACCTGGTGCTGCACGCCGTGCTCGACGAAATCCCGGCCAACCGCGTCGGCGTGCGGCTCTCGCCCTTCGCCGGCTACAACAACGCGCTCGATCCGGATGCCGCCAACACCTATGTCTACGTGGCCCGCCTGCTGAGCGCGACCGGCATCGCCTACATCCATGCCGCCGACACCAACGCCTGGAGCGGCGCGCCGGACATGCAGCGCATCCTGGCGATCCTGCGTCCGAATTTTGGCGGCGCCATCATCGCCAATGGCGGCCTGGATCCGCAAAGCGGCGGCGCGCTGCTGGCCTCGCGCATGGCGGACGCGGTGTCGTTCGGGCGCAGCTTCATCGCCAATCCCGACCTGGTCGAGCGCGTCCGCCGCGGCGGTCCGTACAACGAGCCGGATCCGCACAGCTTCTATGGCGGCGGTGCACGCGGCTACCTCGATTATCCCGCGCTGGCGCCGGCGCGCTCCCCTGTCTGAATGCGGAGGCTAGAGATGATGCGGCTGACTTTTCGCCAGAAACTGTGGCTTCCCCTGATCGCGAGCCTGGCCTGCCTCTGCGGCGTTTCGGTGTACCACGTGATGCAGGCGCGCGCGCTGCGCTTCGAGGAGCGCCGGGCCGACCTGGCGGACCTCGACAAGTCGGCCCTGACCATCGTCCAGGGCTTTGCCGCGGAAGCGGCCGCCGGCCGGCTCAGCGAACCGGAAGCGCAGCGCCGCGCGAAGGCGGTCCTGAACACCATGCGCTATGGGGAAGACGGCTACGTGGCCATCCTCGGCATGGATGCGCGCGCCATCCAGAATCCGGGCCGGCCGGAAAACGACGGCAAGGACATGAGCGGTTTCCGGGACCACAATGGGGTCTACGTATTCCGCCGGATCTCGGAACTGGCGGCATCGCCCCAGGGTGAGGGTTACCTGTCCTACCTGTGGCTGCGGCCGGGCCGGGCCGAGCCCTCGACCAAGCTGGCCCGCATCGTCAGCTACAAGCCCTGGGGCTGGGCACTGGTGACCGGCCTGTACGTCGACGACATCGACACAGCCTTTCGCAAGTCCCTGGCCGACATCGCGTGGGTGCTGGCGCTGGCGACCGCGCTATTGTCGGCGATCGTCGCCGGCGTGAACCGCAGCCTGCAGAGGACCCTCGGCGGCAGTCCGGAATACGCGGCCGCGGTGGCCCTCGGCATCGCCGCGCGCGATCTCAGCGCGCAGGTCCGGACCGACGGCGCCGCCCGCGACAGCCTGCTGTACGCCATGAAAACCATGCGCGACAACCTGGCCGGCATGCTCGGCGAAATCCGCTCGAGCGCGGAGACCATCGCCACCGCTTCCTCCCAGATCGCGTCCGGCAACCTCGACCTGTCGAGCCGGACCGAGTCCCAGGCCGCCTCGCTCGAAGAGACGGCGGCGTCGATGGAGCAGCTGACGCAAACCGTGGCCCACAACGCCGAGAACGCCGGCCAGGCCCACGCTCTCGCGTCGGCGGCGTCGGACGTCGCACGGCGCGGCGGCGAAGCGATGGGCCAGGTCGTGCAGACCATGGGGGCGATCAACGCCAGTGCGGGCCGGATCGAAGCCATCATCGGCGTCATCGAAGGCATCGCGTTCCAGACCAACATCCTGGCGCTGAACGCCGCCGTCGAAGCCGCAAGGGCAGGCGACCAGGGCCGAGGCTTCGCGGTCGTGGCCACCGAGGTTCGCAATCTCGCCCAGCGCAGCGCGGCGGCAGCCAAGGAAATCAAGGTGCTGATCGACGACAACGTGCGCAGCATCGATGCCGGCACGCGCTTGATCGAGCATGCCGGCGCGACGATGGACGACATCGTCGCAAGCGTCGGGCGGGTGACGAACGTGGTCGGCGCCATCACCGAAGCCTCGGCCGAGCAACGCACCGGCATCGGCCACGTCCATGTCGCCATCACGGAAATGGATGCGGTCACCCAGCAGAATGCGGCCCTGGTCGAGGAAGCCGCCGCCGCGGCAGGCAGCCTGCGCGACCAGGCGGCTGCCTTGTCGAGCCTGGTCTCCGCCTTCCGGCTCGAGGGCGGCGAGGTATCCATCCGGATAGCTGGACGCCTGCAGAACGCCTGACACAATCGCCCAACCTGCACGAGGAGCATTCGATGCGCATCCGTACTCTCGCCGGCGCCGCCGCGGCCGCCGGCGCCATCCTGACCTCCGTACTGGGCGGGCTGTATCTGTGGACCCGGCCGGCGCCGCTGCCCGCTGCGGCCATGCCGCCGCCGGCTTCCGACGCCGTGCTGGCGGCCGGGGCCCGCGTGGTCGCGCTGGGCGACTGCATGGTGTGCCACACCGCGAAGGACGGCGCTGCGTATGCCGGCGGCCTTGGCCTGCGCACGCCTTTCGGCACGATCTACAGCACCAACATCACGCCCGATCCGGACACCGGCATCGGCCGCTGGTCCGCGCAAGCGTTCCGGCGCGCCCTGCGCGAAGGCGTGGCGCGCGACGGCCACCTGCTGTATCCGGCCTTCCCCTACATTCATTACACCCGCATGTCCGACCAGGACATCGACCTCGCCTACCAATATCTGATGTCCCGCACGCCGGTACGCGCCGCGGCGCCGGCCAACGACTTGATGTTCCCGCTGAACTTCCGCCCCATGCTGGCGTTCTGGAATGCGCTTTACCTGCGTCCCGGCGACGGCGGCATGCCGCCTGCGCAGGCGAACCCGGTCGAGCGCGGCCGCTACCTGGTCGATACGCTAGGCCATTGCGCCTCCTGCCACAGCGGACTGAATCCGATCGGCGGCGAACGCCATCCCGCTTTCCAGGGCGGGCATATCGACGGCTGGGACGCCCCTGCCCTGACCCGCCTTACCGCCGGCGCCGCGCCCTGGCGCCACGAAGACCTAGTCGCCTACCTGCGCGGCGGGCTGTCGCCGGCGCATGGCGCGGCCAAGGGGCCGATGCGGCCCGTGACCGAGCGCCTGGCGGGCGTGCCGCGCGAGGACGTCGAGGCGATCGCCAGCTACCTGATGTCCATCCAGGCGAGCGCCAAGGCCACGGCGCCGCCGGCGGCCACGGCCAGTACCGCGGGGAGCAATGCCGGTGCACGCCTGTTCGCCGGCGCCTGCGCCGCCTGCCACGCCGCGCCGGCGCCGATGATGCGCCTGGCGGGCCGGCCCGGCCTCGCGCGCAGCAGCACCGTGCTGGGCGACAGCCCGCTCAACTTCGTGCAGACGGTGCTGCATGGCGTGCCCTGGGAGCATGGCTCCGCGGTCTACATGCCGCCTTTCGCCGACACCCTCAACGATGACCAGATCGCCGAGCTGGCGGCCTATATCCGGACCGGCGTCGCCGGTCGCCCGGCGTGGAAGGACGTCGCCGCCACCAGCGCCAAGCTGCGCAAGGAGACCACCCAATGACGACCCGCATCAGTATCAACGGCAAGGCGCACGCGCTGCAGGCCGATCCCGCCACCCCGCTGCTCTACGTCCTGCGCAACGAGCTCCAGCTGAACGGCGCAAAATTCGGCTGCGGCATGGGCCAGTGCGGCGCCTGCACCGTCATCCTCGACGGCAAACCCGTGTTTTCCTGCCTGACGCCCGTTGGCGCGCTCGAAGGCCGCGCGGTGCGCACGGTCGAGGGGATGGGCAGCGCCGAACACCCCGGCAAGCTGCAGGCCGCCTTCATCAAGCACCAGGCCGCGCAGTGCGGCTACTGCATCGCCGGCATGCTCACGCGTGCGCAGGCACTGCTGGACCGGAATCCGCACCCGACCGAGCAGCAGATCCGTGCCCATATGGAGCCCAACCTGTGCCGTTGCGGCACCCATCACCGCATCCTCGCCGCGATCGGGGAAGTGGCACGCGGAGAAGCGCCATGAGCGCGGTCGATACGGCACGGCGGGCGGTCCTGAAGCGCGGCGCATTGGTGCTCGGCTTTTCCCTGCTGCCGGCGGCGGCCCGCGCCGAGTTCAATGCCATGGGCCTGCCGCCGCTGGCCAACCCGCGCCTGGCGGGCAGCCTGAAGAACACGCCCATGCTCGATGCCTGGATCCGCGTGGCGGCCGACGGCAAAGTCACCGTCTGCAGCGGCAAGGTGGAACTGGGCACCGGCCTGCGCACGGCGCTGATGCAGATCGCGCTCGAGCAGCTCGAGCTGGCGCCGGCGGACATCCGCTTCATCGGCGGCGACACCAGCCTGACGCCGAACGAAGGCTTTACCGCCGGCAGCCACAGCGTGGCCGACAGCGGCGCCGCCCTGTTGCACGCCTCGGCCCAGGTGGCCGCGCTGTTGCGGGAGGGCGCCGCGGCGCAGTGGAAGCTGCAGCCCGAGGCGGTCAGCCTGCGCGCCGGCCGCGCGGTGGCGGCCGGCGGACGCAGCATGCACTACGGGGAAGCGCTGCGCGGACTGCGCGCGCCCGGTTTGCACCGGATCGCGCGTGAAGCCTCGCCGCTGCGCGACCCCTCGCGCTACCGCCTGATCGGCAAAGCCGTGCCGCGTGTCGATATCCCGGCCAAGGTGAGCGGCGGCGCTGCCTATGTCCAGGATATGCGCCTGCCCGGCATGCTGCACGCGCGCGTGGTACGCCCGCCACGCCCCGGCGCACGCCTGGCGCAGGCCGACCTCGCCGGCGTGGGACGCCTGCCGGGCGTGCGCAAGGTCGTCCGCGACGGCAGCTACCTGGCCGTACTGGCTGACGACGAATGGCGCGCCATCGCCGCCATGAACGCGCTGGCCACCGCCACGCGCTGGGAAGGCGGCACGCCGCTGCCGCGTCCCGACGCGATCCACGCGACACTGCAAAGCCTGCCTGCCGAAGACATCGTCGTGCTGAAGCGCGGCCGCCTGGGCGCGCCGCGCGGTGCCGGCATGCAGGCGCGCCATACCAAGCAGTACGTGATGCACGGCTCGATCGGGCCCTCGTGCGCGGTCGGGCTGCTGGCGGATGGCATGCTGACCGTCTGGACCCACACCCAGGGCGTGTTTCCGCTGCGCGCGGCGCTCGCCGAACTGGTCAACATGCCGCTCGACAAAGTCCGGTGCATCCACGCCGAAGGCGCCGGCTGCTATGGCCAGAACGGGGCCGACGACGTGGCGGCCGACGCCGCACTGCTGGCCTGCGCCGTGCCGGGCAGCCCGGTACGCGTCCAGCTGATGCGCGACCAGGAGAACTTGTGGGAACCCTTTGCCCCGGCCATGGTCACCAGCGTGCGCGCCCACCTGGACGAGCGCGGGCGCATCGACCAATGGCAATACGAGCTGTGGAGCGGCTCGCACAACGAGCGGCCGGGCAACGCCGGCAAACTGGTACCGGCATGGCTGCTGGCAAAGCCCATCCTGCCATCGCCATCGCTGCCGATGCCGCAGCCCGAAGGCGGCGGCGACCGCAATGCGGTTCCCCTGTACGACATCCCGAACGCGCACGTGGTGAATCACTTCCTGCCGGTGACGCCGCTGCGTAGCTCCGCGATGCGCTCGCTCGGTGCGCACCTGAACATCGTCACCATCGAAAGCGCGCTCGACGAGCTGGCCCACCTGGCTGGCGCCGATCCGGTACGCTTCCGGCTCGACCACCTGGCTAGCCAGCCACGGGCGCAGGCCGTGGTCGCGCGCGCCGCCGAGCGCTTTGGCTGGCGCGCGGATGCGAAACCGGTCCGCCATCGCGGCCGCGGCTTCGGCTTCGGCCAGTACAAGAACCTGATGGCCTATGTCGCGATCGCCGTCGACCTGGCCTACGACCCGGACCGCAATCAGGTGCGGATCCTGCGTGTGGCTTGCGCCGCCGACTGCGGCCAGGTAGTGAACCCGGACGGCGCGCGCAACCAGCTCGAGGGCGCGATCATCCAGTCGGCCAGCTGGACCTTGCACGAGCAGTTGCGCTACGGTCCGGACGGCATCGCGAGCAGCGACTGGAGCAGCTATCCCATCCTGCGTTTTTCGGGCGTGCCGGAGCGGATCGAGGTGGACTTGCTGGACCAGCCCGGCCAGCCCTTCCTGGGCGTGGCCGAAGCCGCCCAGGGGCCGATGGCGGCGGCGATTGCGAATGCGCTGGCGCAGGCCACCGGGGCACGCCGATACCGCCTGCCCTTGCTGGGAAGCCCGGGGGACTAGCCGTGCGCGCGGCGCGCATCCTCCGGCGCTTCCTCCCGCTCGCGCAAGCCGTAATCGCGCACCACCGCCGCCACGCGCAGGCGGTAGTCGCGGAACACGCCCTGGCGGCCGCGGGCCTGTGCTGCGCGATGCGAGGGCAGGTTGCGCCAGCGCTTGACCGCTTCCTCGTCGCGCCAGAACGACAGCGACAGGATCTTGCCCGGCTGGCTCAGGGATTCGAAGCGTTCGACGGAGATGAAACCGTCGATGGCCTCGAGCTCGGCGCGCAGCGCGGCGGCGGTGTCGAGGTATTCCTGGCGTCGCGCCGGGTCCGGCTCGACTTCGAAGATCACGGCCATCATCGCAGCGCCTCCGGCTGGAAAGTCCCTTCGACCAGTTCCGTGAAGGTCCGTTCCTCGCGCAGGATGAAGCGGCTTTCGCGCGCGAAAGCGAAATTGGCGCGCGCTGCTTCGTCCTGCTTCAGGCGGCTGCGGTAGGCTTCGTAGGCGGCCAGGCTGTCGAAACCGACCAGACCCCAGGCCTCGTAGTTCGTGCCCTCGTGCGGCAGGAAGTAGCCGAGCAGGCGGCCGCCCAGGCGCGGGATGATGCGACCCCAGTTTTCGGCATAGCGGCGGAATTCTTCTTTCTGGATGGGGTCGATCTCATAGCGGATGAAGCAGGTGATCATGGGGTCTCCTCGGTAATGAACGAGACCACTGTAGCCCTTTGCCATGGCTTGACGCTTCGGTTAGGATCGAAGCATGAGGGACGGACCGAACATCACGAATATTGCCGCCATGATCGGCGACCACGCGCGCGCCGAAGTGCTCACCGTTCTGATGAGCGGCATGGCGCTGACCGCGACCGAACTGGCGGACGCCGCCGGCGTCACGCGCCAGACCATCAGCGCGCACCTGGCCAAGCTGCAGGATGCCGGAATGCTGAGCGTCGAGTCCCAGGGCCGGCACCGCTACTTCCGCATCGCCGATGCCGAGGTCGCCCAGCTATTGGAATCGCTGATGGGCGTGGCCTTCGGCACCGGCGCCGTGCGCGTGCGCTCCAGCCCGCGCGAACCGGCGCTGAGGAAGGCGCGGGTCTGCTACGACCACCTGGCGGGCGAGCTGGGCGTGCTGGTCTATGAGAGCCTGGCACAGCGCGGCGCTTTTGCGCTGGGGGCCGATGGCATTGCGCTGACGTTGGTGGGCCAGGATCTGGTACGCGCCCTCGGCATCGACACCGAGCAGTTGCCGGCCTCGCGCCGTCCCTTCTGCCGCACCTGCCTGGACTGGAGCGAGCGCCGCCATCACCTGGCCGGCCAGCTCGGCACCCTTCTCCTCGACCGCTTCCAGCAGCTGGGCTGGGCCAGGCGGGTGCCGGACTCGCGCGTGCTGGCTTTCACGCCGGACGGCGAGACCGCATTGCGCGCCTGGCTGGGCTAGTTTCGTTCAGGTCGCCAGTGCCGGGGCCTTGAATACGCCCGGGCGCAGGAGGCGCGACAACAGCGGCCGCCTGACTGGCACCGGCATGCGGCTGTCGACCAGGTCTTCCCATTTCACGCGCAGCTGCTCGCAGGTGGCGCGCAGCACCGGCTCGGCATCGGGCAGGCGTGCCAGGGCGTCGAGGTGGCGTTCGATCACGGCGGCCAACTTGACGCAGGGGCCGTCGTCGTCCTGGTCTTTGCCGGGACTGCGCTGCGTGCTGCGCAAGGTGTACTGGGACATCAGGTGCAGCAGGGCCGCGACCAGCAGGGCGTGGCGGCTGCTGGGGGTGCCCGATGCGGGGGTGTCATCCAGGAAATCGTCGTCCATAGAGCCTCCTTGTCTTCATGAGAATGATTCTCATTTAGATTATGGAGGCAGTTTGCCGGCGGCGCAAGCGGAATCAGGATGTTTTGGCGACGCTCGCGGTGCCGGTGCGCTCGAGCGCGACCAGGAAGGCGTCGGCCAGGGTGGCCTTGGTCGTCACGCTCTGCAGGTCGACCCCGAGATGGACGATGGTCTGGGCAATCTGCGGACGGATGCCGCTGATGATGCAGTCCGCTCCCATCAGGCGCGCGGCGGCGATGGTTTTCATCAGGTGCTGCGCGACCAGGGTGTCGACGGTCGGCACGCCGGTGATGTCGATGATGGCGATCGTGGCGCCGGAATCGACGATCCTCTGCAGGACGTTTCCCATCACGACCTGTGCCCGCATGCTGTCGAGCGTGCCGACGAGCGGCAAGGCCAGCACGCCATCCCACAATTTGATCACCGGCGTCGACAGCTCGAGCAATTCCTGCTGCTGGCGCGTGACGATCAGGTCGCGGCCACGCTGGAACACTTCGACCGTATACAGGCCCAGCTTGTCCAGGATCGTGCTGAGCGCCCAGAACGCGGCCGCCAGGACCGCAGGCTGGTCGGCAAGCCCGGCGCGCAGGACAGCGAAGATCGGCTGCTTTACCGAAAACACGAAAATGGCGGTTTCGCTGGAACCCGAACCGGCCTTCGCGCGCGATGACGAGACCTCGTCCAGAACCTTGCGCATGCCGCTCCACGCACGGTCGTCGATGTCGCCGGAACTGTCGTCGCGCAAGGCCTTGAACAGCGCGTCGAGAAAATCGGCGCATTGGCTGCGCTGCTCATCCTTCCTGACCTTCCTGCTGCCCAGCACGGCGGTGTCGAGCTGCGCTTCCCACGCGGTACGGATGCTATCGCCGTGCGCCTGCAGCAGGTCGGCGACCATGGTGGAACTGTTTGCTACGGTCATCGGCATTTCCTTGTCGGGTCCAGCATGAAAACTCATCAACCGACCAAGGAGGCATCGGATCTCGGTGCATAAGCGACCGACTATAGCATTGTTGTTATCAAAGCCCGCAAGCTATTTCAGGCGTTCTGGCGGATAATGCTTCACCAGCATCGACAATACGGACAACCTTAGAATGTGCACATGCCACAAGTGCCACAATGACTGAGCCCCTCCCCCAGGAGTTTGGTCCGCTCCATCCTTTGCTGACCGTTGTCATCCGCAGCGAACTCGACGTCATTGCTTCACGCCTGCGTGCACGCCAGATCACGGCCATGTGCGCCTTCGGCAATCATGAGCAGACGCGTATCGCCACCGCCATATCGGAACTCGCCAGGAACGCCTTCGTCTATGCAGCCGGGGGCAAGCTGCGTTTCTTCGTCGGGCGCCTGGGCGCGCGCCAAGCGCTCGTGGCCGTCATCGACGACCAGGGCCCAGGCATCGCCGCGCTCGACCGCATCCTGGCGCAAGACCCCGCATCCCATGGCGGCAAGAGCGGTGGCATCCTGGCCGCGCGCCGCTTGATGGACCGTTACGACATCCGCACCGGCAGCCAGGGCACCCATATCGTGCTGGTCAAGGCCTTTCCCGCCCAGGCGCCGTACCTGGATGCCTGCGCCATCGACCTGGCCTTGTCGCGCCTGGCGGCCTTGCCGAGCAATGTGGCGCTGTCGGAAGCCGACCACCAGAACCGCGAACTCACCGATGCCCTGGCCTCCCTGCAGGCCAAGCAGGCCGAATTGCTCGAGATGTCCGCTTGCCTCGAACGCACCAACCGCCAGGTCGAGGCACTGAACGTGCTCCTGAGCGAAAAGGCGAGTTCGCTCGAGTCAGCCGACCGGCGCAAGGACGAGTTCCTGTCGATCCTCAGCCATGAATTGCGCAGCCCGCTCTCGGCGGTATCGATGGCCGCCCAGATCCTGGAAAACAATCCCGGCCAGGACCAGCAAGGCATCCGGCTCGGCCAGCTCATCACACGCCAGACCAGGCACATGAGCCGCATGGTCGAAGACCTGCTCGACGTCTCACGGGTCAGCCGCGGCCTGGTGTCGATCAGCCGCAGCGAGGTCGATATGCGAGAAGTGGTCGACGCGGCTCTCGAACAGCACGCGCCGGCGGCCCGGGCCAAGCGCCATGTCCTCGCCCAGGCGCCCGCGCCGCGGTCCGGCACGGTCGATGGCGACCGTACGCGCCTGGTCCAGATCGTCGCAAACCTCCTGGGCAATGCCATCCGCTACACGCCGGACGGCGGCCGGATCGAAGTCGGCATGCGCGAAGACGATGGCTGGCTGCTGCTGCACGTGTCCGACAACGGCATCGGTATTCCGGTGGAACTGATGCCTCACCTCTTCGATTTGTACACCCAGGCGGAACGCTCGTCCGACAGCAGGAACAGCGGACTGGGGCTGGGCCTCGCGCTGGTAAAAAGCCTGGTCGAGGCGCATGGCGGCAGCGTGACGGCCAGCAGCGGCGGCGCAAGCCGCGGCAGCCGCTTCGAAGTGCGTCTGAAACTGTCCGGACAGCAGAACTAGAGCCGCGTCTCGCGCGCTGCCCGCAGGAATTCGTCGAGCACCGGCGTACAATCCAGCAGTTCCGTCCCCTTCGCCCGGTGGAACTCCGGATGCCACTGCAGCCCCATCACGAAGGGCGCGCGCTGGTAGCGGATCGCTTCGACGATCCCGTCCGGATCCGACATCGCCTCCACATGAATGTCGCGCCCCAGATCCTTGACCGCCTGGTGGTGGATGGAGTTGACGATCGGGCGTGGCTGGTCGGGGAACATCTTGCCCAGCGAGGAGCCGTGCGGGAACACGATGGCGTGGCGGTGGGCGTCGTAGTCGTCGTGGACGTGGGGCTGGGAGCCCGGCACATTGGTGGCGACGTCCTGGTACAGGGTGCCGCCGAAGGCCACGTTGATGAGTTGGCAACCGCGGCAGATGCCGAGCACCGGTTTGCCGGCGTCGACGAATTCGTGCAGCAGTTCCAGTTCGTACACGTCGCGCGCGCGGTCGCCGTTCCACTCGGGGCGCGTCGGCGCTTCGGCATAGGTCATCGGGGAGACGTCCGCCCCGCCCTGCAGCACCAGGCCGTCCAGGTGACGCGCGTAGTGGCGCATCGTGATGTTGGACGGATGCAGCAAACCACCCGTGTTCACGGTCGGCACCATGAAGACCAGCACGTCGCGCGACATCACCCACTGCGCGATCGACTCTTCCAGATATTGCAGGTTCTTGCTACGCAGGCCGACGGAGCCGGGTTCCGGGTGAAAAATGCGGGCGGAGACGCCGATGCGCAGCGTGCGGCGCATGAAGTCGCGGCTGAAGCGGTCGCTGAGGGCACGCCAGCGCGAGCGCAGCACGCGGCCGGCCAGGTTCAGCGGCGTGTCGCCCTGCCGGAGGTAGCGCGAGCCGCCGCCGGTGGCGCGCCGGTCCGGTACGCGCGGCGGACCTGAACTTTCACGATTGTCATTGTCCTCTGCCATGAATACAAATATAGCCCTGCCATAGGCGCGCACGATTCCCTTTTACAGATTCTGACCATTCAGTGCTTGCAAACTTCCGCCCAACAGGCAAAAATACTGTATTTCCATACAGTGTTGCGCCGACTCCTCTTCCCAAAAAAGGCGTAAGCACCGACACTGGCGCCTTTTGCCACGTCGTCGGGCGTCCTTATTGCCGCGCGACAAGATAGAATGCGCAGGCATTCGATTACACAAATTCAGCATGGCCACCAAGAAAACCGCAACCGACTACAGCGAATCATCCATCCGGGTCCTAAAGGGACTGGAGCCCGTCAAGCAGCGTCCGGGCATGTACACGCGCACGGAAAACCCGCTGCACATCATCCAGGAAGTGATCGACAACGCCTCGGACGAGGCGCTGGGTGGTCACTGCAAGAACATCGCCGTGACGATGAACGGCGACGGCTCGATCACCGTCGAAGACGACGGCCGCGGCATCCCGGTCGGCATCCACCCCGAGGAAGGCGTCTCGACCGTCGAGATCGTATTCACGCGCCTGCACGCGGGCGGCAAGTTCGACAAGGGTTCGGGCGGCGCCTACGCGTTCTCGGGCGGCCTGCACGGCGTCGGCGTGTCGGTCACCAACGCACTGTCGAAGCGCCTCGAGATCACTGTCTGGCGCAAGGACGAACAGGGCAACGGCGTGCACAACCTGGCTTTCGAAGCCGGCGACGTCGTCGAGCCCCTCAGCTCCGCCCCGCTCGAGCGTGGCGGCAAGAAGAACGGTACCCGCGTCACCGCCTGGCCGGACGGTAAATACTTCGATTCCCCGAACATCCCGATGTCCGAGCTGCAGCGCCTGCTGCGTTCGAAGGCCGTGCTGCTGCCGGGCGTTACCGTCACGCTCACCAACGGCAAGACCGGCGATGTGCAGACCTGGCGCTACGACGAAGGCCTGCGCGGCTACCTGACCGAAGCGCTGTCCCAGACCGTTGGCCAGGGCCAGACCGTGATCCCGCTGTTCGAAGGTGCGCAGTACGCCGCCGCCGGCGACGAAGGTTTTGCCGAAGGCGAAGGCGCGGCCTGGGTCGTGGCCTGGACCGAGGAAGGCGCCGTGGTGCGCGAATCCTATGTCAACCTGATCCCGACCCCGAGCGGCGGCACCCACGAATCCGGCCTGCGCGACGGCCTGTTCGGCGCGGTGAAGAACTTCGTCGAGATGCACTCGCTGCTGCCGAAGGGCGTCAAGCTGCTGCCGGAAGACGTGTTCGCGCGCGTCTCGTTCGTGCTGTCGGCCAAGGTGCTGGACCCGCAGTTCCAGGGCCAGACCAAGGAGCGCCTGAACTCGCGCGACGCCGTCAAGCTGGTCTCGACCTTCACGAAACCGCCGCTCGAACTGTGGCTGAACCAGCACGTCGACTACGGCAGGAAGCTGGCCGAACTGGTCATCAAGCAGGCGCAAAGCCGCCTGCGTTCGCTGCAGAAGGTCGAGAAAAAGAAGTCCTCGGGCGTGGCCGTCTTGCCGGGTAAACTCACCGATTGCGAATCGACCGACATCACCCGCAACGAACTGTTCCTGGTCGAGGGCGACTCGGCGGGCGGTTCGGCCAAGATGGGCCGCGACAAGGAATTCCAGGCCATCCTGCCGCTGCGCGGCAAGGTGCTGAACACCTGGGAGACCGACCGCGACCGCCTGTTCGCCAACAACGAAATCCACGACATCGCTGTGGCGATCGGCGTCGACCCGCATAGTTCGGACGACAATCCCGACCTGTCCGGCCTGCGCTACGGGAAGATCTGCATCCTGTCGGATGCGGACGTCGACGGCTCGCACATCCAGGTCCTGCTGCTCACCCTGTTCTTCAAGCACTTCCCCGCCCTGTTCCGCAATGGCCACGTCTGCATCGCGCGTCCGCCGCTGTACCGCGTGGACGTGCCGGCGCGCGGCAAGAAGCCGATCCAGAAGCTGTACGCGCTGGACGACGGCGAACTGCTGGCGATCGAGGACAAGCTGAAGAAGGAAGGCCTGAAGGAAGGCGTGTGGAGCATCTCCCGCTTCAAGGGCCTGGGCGAGATGAACGCCGAGCAGCTGTGGGAAACCACGATGAACCCGGACACCCGCCGCCTGCTGCCGGTCGCCTTTGGCGACTACAACCTGGCCGAATCGTCCGCGCGCTTCAACATGCTGATGGGTAAAGGCGAAGCCGCCGCCCGCCGCGCATGGCTGGAAGAGCACGGTAACGAAACCGAAGCGGATATCTGATACGAACGAATATGACCCAAGCAAGCCTTTTTGAACAAATGAATCCGCCCGGCGGCGGCGACAACGGCGGCAACGGCGACGACGCCGAAACGCTCACCCTCTCCACCTTCGCCGAACGCGCCTACCTGGACTACGCGGTCTCGGTCGTGAAAGGCCGCGCGCTGCCGGACGTGTCCGACGGCCAGAAGCCGGTGCAGCGCCGCATCCTGTACGCGATGCACGAGCTGGGCCTGGGCCCGACCGCCAAGCCGCGCAAATCCGCCGCCGTGGTCGGCGACGTGCTCGGTAAGCTCCACCCGCACGGCGACCAGTCGGTGTACGACGCCCTGGTGCGCATGGCCCAGGACTTCTCGCTGCGCTACCCGCTGATCGACGGCCAGGGCAACTTCGGCTCGCGCGACGGCGACGGCGCCGCGGCGATGCGTTATACGGAAGCCCGCCTGACCCCGATGGCGCGCCTGCTGATGGACGAAATCGACATGGGCACGGTCGACTTCCAGCCGAACTACGACGGCTCGGTCGAGGAACCGCGCACCCTGCCGGCACGCCTGCCGATGCTGCTGCTGAACGGCGCCTCCGGTATCGCGGTCGGCATGGCCACCGAGATCCCTTCGCACAACCTGCGCGAAGTGGCGGCGGCGGCGGTGGCGATGATCCGCAACCCGAAGATCACCCACGCCGAGCTGATGACCCTGATCCAGGGCCCGGACTATCCGGGTGGCGCCCAGATCATCACCCCGGCCTCGAACATCGCCGACATCTACGCCACCGGCCGCGGTTCGATGAAGGTGCGTGCGCGCTGGAAGATCGAAGAGCTGGCGCGTGGCCAGTGGCAGGCGGTCGTCACCGAACTGCCGCCGGGCTGCTCCTCGCAGCGCGTACTGGAAGAGATCGAGGAACTGACCAACCCGAAGATCAAGGTCGGCAAGAAGACCCTGCTGCCCGAGCAGCTGGCGCTGAAGCAGACCATCCTCGGCGCGCTCGACGCCGTGCGCGACGAATCCGGCCGCGACGCCCCGGTGCGCCTGGTGTTCGAGCCGAAGTCGAAGAACCAGGACCAGGCCGAGTTCATGCTGATGCTGCTCGCGCATACGTCGCTCGAGACTTCGGCCCCGATCAACCTGGTGATGATCGGCGGCGACGGCCGTCCGCGCCAGAAGGGCCTGTCCGAGATCCTGCAGGAGTGGATCGACTACCGCTTCGTAACGGTGCGCCGCCGCACCGAGTTCAGGCTGGGCAAGGTCAACGACCGCATCCACATCCTGGAAGGCCGCGAGACCGTCCTGCTGAACATCGACGAAGTCATCGCCATCATCCGCAATTCGGACGAGCCGAAGGCCGCGCTGATCGAGCGCTTCCGCCTGTCGGACCGCCAGGCCGAAGACATCCTCGAGATCCGCCTGCGCCAGCTGGCACGCCTGGAAGCGATCAAGATCCAGCAGGAGCTGGCCGAGCTGCGCGGCGAAAAGGAAAAGCTGGAAGACCTGCTCGAGAACACGTCGAGCATGAAGCGCCTGGTGATCCGCGAGATCGAAGCCGACGCCAAGCAGTACGGCGACGACCGCCGCACCGTGATCGAAGAAGCGCAAAAGGCCGTGGCCGAGCAGAAGGTCATCGACGAGCCGGTCACGGTGATCGTGTCCGAAAAGGGCTGGGTGCGCGCGCGTACCGGCATCGGCCACGATCCGGCGCAGTTCACCTTCAAGGCCGGCGACTCGCTGGGCAGCGTCTTCGAATGCCGCACCGTCGACAATCTGCTGTGCATCGGCGACAACGGCAAGGCCTATTCCGTGCCGGTGGCGGCGCTGCCGGGTGCGCGCGGCGATGGCGTGCCGATCACGACCCTGGTCGACCTGTCGGGCGGCGGGACTACGCCGTCCGCGCGCATCCTGTACTACTTCGCAGGTAACGCCGACACGCGCCTGCTGCTGTCGACGTCAAGCGGCTTCGGCTTCATCGCCAAGGCCGGCGACATGGCGACCCGCCTGAAGGGCGGCAAGTCCTTCATCACGCTGGACGACGGCGCCCTGCCGCTGGCCCCGCGCGTGGTGACGGACAATGCCGGCGCCGTCGCCTGCCTGTCGGAGAAGGGCCGCGTGCTGGTGTTCGGCATCGACGAGATGAAGGTGCTGACCAACGGCGGCCGCGGCGTCACGCTGATGGAGCTGGAGCCGAAGGAAAGCCTGCTGGCGGCCCAGCCGATCACCCCGAAAGGCGTGAACGTGAACGGCACCTGGGCCGGCGACAAGCCGCGCACCGTGGAACTGTTCGGCGTCGGCCTGGAGCCGCACTTCGGCAAGCGGGCGCGCAAGGGCAAGCCGCTGTCGGCGAAGCTGAAGGCCAAGGACCTGGCGATGCGCGTACTCGGCGAAGCCACCTGACGCCAGCGGAGCCATCCCGAACGAGCGCGCCTGCGGGCGCGCTTTTTTTTCGCCCTCGCCTACTGCTGCGCCGCGCGCAGCCGCGCCTCCAGCGTCGCCGCATCGAATCCGCTGCCGCTGCGCGAGCCATCGGCGAAATAGATGGTCGGCGTGCCCTGCACGTGCAGTTTGCGGCCCAGCGCCAGCACCTGCTCGTTCGGCGTGATGCACGCGGCCGGGGCACCCGGCGCCGGTTTCGCATCCTGTATCCACTGCTGCCAGGCCTGGGAGCGGTCGGGTGCGCACCAGATGTTCTTCGCCTTGGCCGCCGAATCGTCGGACAGGATGTTCAGCAGGAAGGTGTAGACGGTGACGTTATCGATCCCGCGCAGCGTCTCGTGCAGCTTGCGGCAATACGGGCAGTTCGGGTCTTCGAACACGGCCATCACGCGCTGGCCCTTGCCCTTGACGGTCTTGATCGCCATCTCCAGCGGCAGGTCCGTAAAGCGGATCGCCGCCAGCTCGTCCGCGCGCGCCCGCGTGAGGTCCTGCAGGGTGCTCAGGTCGACCACCTTCCCCACGAACATATAGCGCGCGTTCGCATCCGTATAAAAGATGTCGCCGCCGGTGCGCACTTCGTACAGGCCGCCATAAGCGGTCTTGCTGACCGCGTCGACCTTCACGTTGTTGCCCATGCGCGGCTCGACCAGCTGGTGGACGCGCGCCTCGTCCGACGTCTCCACATGCGGCGCGGCCGCGATCGCGCCTGCGGCCGCGGCAAGGGCGAGTGCACCGGTCGCCCATGCCCACCCGGTTGTCCATTTCATCATTCTGCTCCTCAGCTTCATGCGGGCGGGCCGCCCGCCGCCGTCCGCTCCATCAGCTCGGCGGCGCAGGCCTGGGCCCGTTCGTTGCGGCGCTGTTCCAGCATCGCGCCATGCAGGCGGCGCGCCCGTAGTTCGTTGGAATCCACCTCTTCCGATCCGGCGGGCGCGCGCGCCAGGCGCCAGTCGGCCAGCGCGGTTCGGCACGCCGCGTCCGCGGGCCCGAACCAGGCCGCCGACACGGCCGCGCCCAGCATCCGCTCGCGCAACTGCGCGCGCTGCTGCTGCCAGGCCAGCATCTGCTCCGCCTGGGCAGCGCTCAGGCCATCCGGCGAGGGCTGCTCCAGACGTGTATTTGCGCGCAACGCCGCCTCGGCCTGCAGGTAGCGCAGATAATCGCCGGCGAGATTCTCGGCCTGCGCCAGCGCCGGCTGCCGCAAGCGGCGCCTCAACCAGGCGCGCAGTTCCGGTTCGCGCGGCGCCCCACCGTTCTTGAGGAAGACGTCGAACAGGCGCTGCAGTGCAGGGTCGACCTTCAGCCGGCCGTCGGCGTCGAGCAGCGGCTGCTCTCCGGCTGCGGCCGGCGCCAGCCCATCCGCCGGCGACGCAGCCAGCGCGAGCGTGCCCGGACCGGCCGGGCCGTCCCAGGATACCGTCCTTGCCGGTGCGGCCGGCGGCGGCGCCGGCTCGCCGATGCCGCGCGCGACGAACACGCCGATCGCGCCGGCCGCCGCCCCAATCGCGCAGGCGACGCCGAAACCCAGTTTGCTGTCCATCAGGGAGGCCATGGCGTCACATCTTCTTGCGCAGCGACTGCTCGCCCGGCGCGACCGCGCCCGGCACCGCGGCGGCGCCGGCCACGATGGGCGACGCATACCGGACCGACAGCTTCCATTCGTTGCCGGCCCGCTTCCAGGTATCGACCACGAAGAAAGTTTGCAGTGTGGCGCCCTCACCCTGCTTCCACGCGAAGCTCACCACCATCAGTTCGCCATACTCGTGCACCGCCATCTGCCCGATCGCCGACGGGGCCGCCGGCAGCTGCATCCATGCGTGCAAGGCTTCGTCGCGCGCGGTCGGTACGCCGGGGACGGCCGCAGTGCGGACCTCGAAGTCGTCGCCGACGATACGCGCCAGCGCCTCGGTGTCGTGGCGCCGCACCGCCTCGATCAATTCGTTTTCCAGCTTGGTAAAGGTAAGGACGTTGCGCGTCGGGACCGGCCCGGCCGCCTGCGCACTGCCGAACAGGGCGCACAGGCCCAGGAGAATCAGGAATCGTTTCATATGCCTCGACAAGAAATGGGAAAAGGTGGCGGCCGAAGCCGCCACACCGTTCAAGCACCTAACTCAGGAAATCCCCG
>Ga0065165_1000678_pt1 | contig 49056 bp, 38 predicted proteins | sample AraplaMF_Cvi_mMF_FD_63813 | JGI IMG/M metagenome (GOLD analysis project Ga0065165, IMG submission 63813) | Arabidopsis root microbial communities from the University of North Carolina, USA - plate scrape MF_Cvi_mMF (version 2) (version 3) | ecosystem: Host-associated > Plants > Roots >...
GCGTGGCGACCGCGTCAAGGGCCCGATCAAGTCGATCACCGACTTCGGCGTGTTCGTGGGCCTGGCCCAGGGCATCGACGGCCTGGTGCACCTGTCCGACCTGTCGTGGAACGAGCCGGGCGAAACGGCTGTCCGCAACTACAAGAAGGGCCAGGAAGTCGACGCGATCGTGCTGGCTGTGGACGTCGAGCGCGAGCGTATCTCGCTGGGCATCAAGCAGCTGGACGGCGACCCGTTCTCGACCTTCGTCTCGGTCAATGACCGTGGCATGTCGGTCACCGGCAAGGTCAAGACTGTCGACGCCCGTGGCGCCGAAATCGACCTGGGTGAAGACGTCACCGGCTACCTGCGCGCTTCGGAAATCGCCCGCGACCGCGTGGAAGATGCCCGTAACGTGCTGAAGGAAGGCGACGAAGTCACCGCTGTCATCATCAACGTTGACCGCAAGACCCGCAGCATCCAGCTGTCGATCAAGGCCAAGGACAGCGCCGACCAGCAAGAAGCCATGCAGCGCCTGTCGCAGTCGAACGAGCGTGAGAACGCTGGGACGACCAGCCTGGGCGCTCTGCTCCGCGCTAAGCTCGACCAAGGTAACTGAGGCCCCCCAGTCGCTTCGCTCCTGCCCCCAAGGGGCGCCATCCAGGTGTCAGGGAGACCCTGACACCGGATGTTGCTTGAGGGGGCGGCCGGTGGCTGCGCCACGGCCGCAATTCGCGGCTGTGGGGTGGACAGTGGCTGCGCCACGGCCGCAATTCGCGGCTGTGGGGTGGACAGTGGCTGCGCCACGGCCGCGGTTCGTGGCTGTGGGGTGGCCACGGCCGGGAGTGAGGCGGTGCGCTGGAGGTGCGCGTTTGCGTTGCATTTTTGGCGGGGAATCAGGCTTTTACTGGTTCTTTGAGGCACGGGCCTGAGATAGGCTGTGCCGCAGTAGTACGCTTAAGGAAGCTCTGCATAACTCCCGCGAGCCGAGATGGCTCCGGTTCGGGATGGGCCGCTAGGCGCAAACCACAGCCATAGCGGGCGCTATGGCGAGGATTTGCAACGACGCGGACCGCCCGAAGCGGGGCCAGATCGGCCGCGAGGAGTTGTGCAGAGCTTCCTTGCGACAGGCTCGCATTCGCGGGCCTGTTGTTCTTCAGATCTTGATAACCATGACCCGATCCGACCTGGTGGCCCACTTGTCCGAGCGCTTCAGCCAGCTCACGCAACGAGATACGGAATTCGCGGTCAAGACCATCCTGGACGCAATGTCCGATGCCCTGGCCCGCGGCCACCGCATCGAGATCCGCGGCTTCGGCAGCTTCTCCATCAATCGACGCCCTCCCCGCACCGGTCGCAATCCGCGTAGCGGCGAGCAAGTGCTGATTCCCGAGAAACTGGTGCCCCACTTCAAGCCGGGCAAGGCACTGCGCGAAGCCGTGGATGCCCAGTTGCCCGCCGACGCGCCCGCCGCAAACTGACTTCCCCCTTCCGCGGGCGGCCCACAAACCGCGACACCCTCGTCGCCTTTAGTCGCTCGTCAGGCCAGAGAGCACGCCTAGAATCGCGCCCATGCGAATCCTGGTCTGGCTCTTCCGTGCCTTCCTGTTCTTCACCCTCTTCGCCTTCGCGCTGAACAACAGCCAGGAGGTCGTCGTGCACTGGTTCTTCGGCCAGGCATGGCGGGCCCCCCTGGTCATCGTGGTGCTGCTGGTCTTTGCCGTCGGCTGCGCCTTCGGCGTGCTAGCCATGGTGCCCGCCTGGTGGCGCCACAAACGCGCCGCCGCCCGCAGCCTCCCCCCCGCGGACGACCTGCCCCCTCCCCCCTCTCCCGACCCCAAGCTTCCCGATGGAATTTGATCTGAGCTGGCTGCTGATCGGCGTCCCCCTCGTCTTCGGCCTGGGATGGCTGGCGTCCAAACTGGATTCGCGCCAGTGGAAGCGCGAACAGCGCGACGCGCCCCGTGCCTACTTCAAGGGCCTGAACCTGCTGCTCAATGAACAGCAGGACAAAGCCATCGATGCCTTCATCGAAGCGGTACAAGCCGACCCCGACACCTCCGAGCTGCATTTCGCCCTGGGCAACCTGTTCCGCCGCCGCGGTGAATACGAACGCGCCGTGAGGGTGCACCAGCACCTGCTGTCACGCGGCGACCTGCCCAAGGAAGAACGCGACCGCGCCCAATACGCCCTGGCCCAGGACTTCTTCAAGGCCGGCCTGTTCGACCGCGCCGAAACCTCCTACGAAGCCCTCAAGGGCACAGCCTTCGACCGCGATGCCTCGCTGGCGCTGCTCTCGCTCTACGAGCGCTCGCGCGAATGGGCCAAGGCGGCGGAAGTGGCGGAATCGCTGGAAGCCAGCGGCACCGGCTCCTTCGCCAGTCGCATCGCCAACTACTGGTGCGAGCTGGCCCTGGAAGCCCAGAGCAGCCAGGACCTGCCCACCGCCCGACAGTGGCTGGACCGCGCCCGTCAGCGTGCCCCCCAGTCGGCCCGCGCCTACGTGCTGCTGGGCCAGATGCTGGCCCGCCAGGACGACCAGGCCGGCACCATGGCCATCTATGGAGAGCTGCTCAAGGCCAACCCGGATGCCTTCAACCTGGTGGCGCGCGACTATGCCCAGGCAGCCCTGGTCACCCAGTCCGTGCCGCAGGCCCTGGCGCTGCTGGAGGCCCAGTACCGACGCCATCCCAGCATGGCCCTGCTCCTGGCCATCGCGTTGCTGGAGCCAGCCCCGGACGCCCAGCGCCGGCGCCTGGCCGAGCATCTGCGCGTGGAACCGGCCCTGTCGGCCGCCACGCAGTTGCTGCAGCAAAGCCAGGCGCGCCAGCAACCGCTCAACGAGGACGAAGCCCAGCTGGTCGGCGGCGCCCTGCAGCGCGCCGTGCGGCCGCTGCAGCGCTATCGCTGCGCGGCCTGCGGTTTTGAATCGCAGCACTACTTCTGGCAGTGCCCAGGCTGTTTGAGCTGGGACAGCTACCCGCCCCGCTGGGTCGAGGAACTGTAAAGCGCCAGTTCCACCGCCTGGTCCACCGCCAGCTGCACGTCCTCCAGCGCCGGCATCTGCCCTTTGCCGCCCAGACTGAACACCCAACCTGACGCCGGCCCGGTCAGGCCCGCCAGCCGCGGATCATGGTCGCAATACAGGCCCACGGTGGGCAGGCCAAAAGCGGCCGCCAGATGGACGAAGCCAGTGTCCAGGCCCACGGCCAGCGAGGCCCTGGCGATCAATGGCGCGCACGCCGCCACGCTCAGGCGCGGAGGCACCAGACCGCCATGCGGCGATGCGAGCTGCTCAGCCAGTGCGGCTTCGGCCGGCGTGCCCCACAACACCACCAGCTGCATCCCCGCGGCGCGCAACTGACCCGCGATCTCCTGCCAGAGCGGCAGTGGCCACTGCTTGCTCGCGCGGCTGGCACACGGCATGAGCACCGCATAGGGCTGCCCCGTGGGCTGCCAGGGGCCCACGGCTGGCATGGACAGTCCAAAGCGCGCCGCGCGGCTGCTGTCAAACGACAACCCCAGGGCCGCCGCCATCAGGCGCCGATTGCGTTCCACGGCCTGCATGCCACGCGGCACCGCCACCCGCTGGTGATAGCACAGGCTGGCCACCGCCTCGCGGCTGCTGCCCAGCCCGTAGCCCACCCGGTGCCCACGCGCCTGCAAGGCCCAGGCCGCACTCTTGGCAAGCCCCTGGAAATCGATCACGCGGTCATAGTGCATCGCGCGCAGTTCGCGACGCGTGTCGGCAATGGCCCGCCAGGTGGCCCGGCGGCCCAAGGCGCGCCGCCACTGGCGCCAGGATTGGCAGATCACCCGCGACACGCCGGGATGCAAGGCGGCAATGGCTGCAAACGGCGTTTCCACCAGCCAATCCACCTGCGCCCGAGGATGGTGATGAAGCAGATCATCGACCGCCGGCAGCGTGTGCACCAGGTCGCCCATGGAAGTGGTCTTGATGACAAGGACGCGGCGCATCACCGCCCCCCTGCCTGCAGGGCCACCGGCAGGCCGGCCTGCTCCGCCACCAGCACCGGGTTCAGGCGCGGGTCGTTGTACATCTTGAACTGCCGGTACAGCTTGAAGTAGGCCCGGCCGTCCCGCGTCTCCTCCAGCAGCGCATCCAGGCATGCCGCCAGGTCGTCCCGCTGCCGATGCAGGCGCGCCAGCCGCGCGCGGCAAGTGGCCAGGTGCTCTTCGCCGACATCCCGGCGCTGCACCTGCAGCCCCATGGCGCGGATCTTGAGTGCCAGGATCGACAACCGGTCCGTCATGGACCCTGCCGTTTCAGAGTTCAGGCGCACGCCTGCGGCCGACGGATCGGGCAGCAGTTCCTCTCCGCTGGCGGGATGCAGCAGGCCCAGCTGGATCAGCAAGAGTTCGTCGATCCGCTCGATGGCGTCATTGCGGGCCTGGTTGAAGCCGTCGATCGCCCGCTTGTTGTCGGCAATCTCCTGCGCCGACACCCTCGTGCGCCGAGCCAGGTCCTCCTCGGCCCACAGGCGGGCATTACACGCATGGTTGGTGTGGATCCATGTCCAGAGCGGGCGGACCTTGCCAGCGACGACCACGGTCGCCGTCTCGCTGCCGTCCGGCAACTCCGCGTGGTGTGAAGGACGGACCTGCGGCCAGCCTGCGGTGGCGAGCCAACGGTCATGCTGGCGGACGACATGCGCAGCGCTCAGTGGAAGGGGCAATGAAGAGGACATGTCAGGCAGTAGCCCATGCCCCGCCCCCAGTTCAATTTCAGCTTCCGCCTCAATGGGTAGAATCGCGCACAAAACCAGCCGATAGCGGTGGGCTATCTTCCCCGTTCATGTCTACAAGCCCTGAGTCCATCGACGCGCAGCGCGTCATCCTCTGCATGAAATGGGGAACGAAGTATGGACCCGAATACGTCAACCGCCTCTATGCGATGGTGCGCCGCCACCTGCGCGGCGATTTCAAGTTCGTGTGCCTGACCGATCGCAGCGAAGGCATCCGCGCCGAAGTCCACTGCCTGCCGATCCCTGCGCTGGCCCTGCCCGCCGGTATCCCGGAGCGCGGCTGGACCAAGCTCACCACCTTCGAGGCCGACCTGCACGGCCTGCGCGGCACTGCGCTCTTCCTGGACCTGGACGTGGTGATCGTTGACGACATCACGCCGTTCTTCGAGGTGCCTGGCGAGTTCCTCATCATTCATGACTGGAAGCGTCCCTGGCGCATCACCGGCAACTCCTCGGTCTACCGCTTCACGCTCGGGGCTCATGCCGACGTCCTGGCCAGGTTCCGCACCGACTTCGAGAGCATCCGCACCCAGTTCCGCAATGAGCAGGCCTACCTCTCGGACGAGATCCACCGAAAGGGTCAGCTGACCTATTGGGACCCCCGGTGGTGCGCCAGCTTCAAGTACCACTGCATTCCGCGTTGGCCGCTGAACTACTGGCAGCCACCTCGTATTCCGGACGGTGCCCGCATCCTGATCTTCCATGGCGTGATGAACCCGCCGGACGCGCTGGCGGGGCGCAGCAATGGCAACTGGCGGCGCCCGCTGCCGGCGCCCTGGATTGCAGACCACTGGCACGAATAAAGGCTTGCGCCCAGTGCCCCCAATGCAAGACGTCTTCGCGGGAACCGCGGCCGCGCCCTCGCGCCCCGGCACCCCAGCGGGCCCATCGGAAGGGCCGTGGCTGAGCGTGCTGATTCCCGCCTTCAATGTCCAGACCTACCTGGAGGAAAGCGTCGGCTCGGTACTGGCACAGGCGGATGCCGATGTCGAGGTCCTGATCGTTGACGACTGTTCCACCGATGGCACGGCTGACTTAATGAGCAGCCTTGCCGCCGCCGACGCGCGCGTGCGCTGCCTGCGCCATGCGCAAAACCAGGGCGTCTCGGTCACGCGCAACACCTTGCTCGACCATGCGCGCGGGCGCTATGTCTGGTTCCTCGATGCCGACGACTACCTCGCCCCCGGCGCCATTGCGCAGTTGCGGCGGATCATCGATGAGCATGCGCCCTCGCTGCTCATGTGTGACTACCGCATGGTGCGGGAGTTCCCCAAGCTGAAACACCGGCTGCGCGGCGACCCTCGCAAACACACCTTCGAGGGCCCCAGGCGCCAGCGCATCACCGACGCGTCGACGATCATGGCGGGCACCTTCCGCGGCGGCCAGATGCACCCGTGGTCCAAGATTGCGCGGCGAGAGCTGTGGGGCACGGACCTTCGCTTCCCCCCCGGCAGGCACTTCGAGGACATGCACCTGCTGCCGTTCCTGGCCCTTCGCGCGCCCGACCTCTGGTATGAGCCGGCCGTCTGGGTGATCTATCGCCAGCGGCAGGGGTCCATCATGCACACGCTCAACGCTCGCAAGGCGGACGACCTGGCCTGGGCCATGAACGGGCTGCGCGAGGCGGTACAGGCCAGCGGACGGCACCTGGACGACCAGGCGGCATTCGCCTGGGCCAACACCCTGGCACGCAACTTCATCGGCGCGGCACGCATGGCTCAGCGATTTGATCCCCAACGCAGTGCCGAACTCATCGGCGGCTACCGGCGGCAACTGGAGGCGGCGTCGCCGTGGTCGCCAGACCAACTCCTGAAGGCTTACTTTCGCAAGGGCTGGTGGGCCCGGGCCCTGCGCCTGCGTTATTGGCTGCAGCGGGCGGCCGCGACGGGCGCCCGAAGCCATTCAGCCTGAGCCATTCGCCCTGAGCCATTCCCCTTGAGCCATTCGCGGGCCGCGAGCCACTCAAGGCGCCATGAGCGCTTCCGTCTTCGCACTGCCCACGCGCGCCGGTGGGCCAGCGGCCTTGCCGGGGCTGCCACTGCGCGCCTCAAGCCCCGGCGCGCCGCCGTGGCTCTCGATCCTGATTCCGGTCTTCAATGTGGCGCCCTACCTCACCGAATGCATCGACTCGGTCGAGGCGCAGTTGCTCGCGGGGGTCGAGGTGCTGGCGCTGGACGATGCGTCCACCGACGGCAGTGCCGAAGTGCTGCAGCGGCTGGCGGCGACTCGCCCCTGGCTGCGTGCGCTGAGCCATGCCCGCAATGCCGGCCTCTCCGTGGCCCGCAACACGTTGCTGCAGCACGCCAGTGGGGAGTACCTCTGGTTCCTGGACAGCGATGACCGGTTGGCGCCTGGCGCCATTCGCGGCCTGCATGCCCTGCTGCAGCGCCAGTCGATCGACCTGGTGTTGTGCGACTTCCAGCACCTGACCAGCGATCCGGCGACCGGTGCCGCCGTGCTGCAGCCCCGGCGCCGGGCAACCTTCCGTGGAAGCGGCGCAGGGCCGGTCACGTCCACCTCGCGCTTGCTGGAAGGTCTCTTCCGGGCGCGCCGGCTGCATGCATGGTCCAAGATTGCGCACCGCGACCTGTGGACGTCTCCAACGCCGCTGGAGTTTCCGCCGGGCCGGTTGTTCGAGGACATCGCCTCCACCGTGCAGTTGGCCCTGCGCGCCCGCCGTGCCTGGTACGAACCTGCGTCCTGGGTTCATTACCGACAACGCGAAGGCTCGGTGGTGAGCCAGACCACCGAACGCACGGTGACGGACTTTGCCGAGGCCATGATGCCATTGCGGCCCCTGCTGGAGGCTCCCGGCCTGGATCGCCGCGCGCGGGAGGCCTGGATGCGCTTTGCCGTGCGCAACTTCGTGGGGGCCTCGCACATGACGCGGCGGCTGGTGCGGCAAGGCGCCCATGCCGCCTCCAGCGCAGGGCCTTCCACCACGCCCGAGCGGGGCCGCTGGTTAAGGAGGCAACACCTCGCGGCGCTTGAAGCGAGCCTGCCGATCGCCTCCAGGCACTTCATGCATCAGCTGTGGCTGCGCGGGCACTGGATTGAAGCCTGGCGCCTGTTCCGTTGTCGTCACGAGGCGCGCTGATGGCAGTCGCGCTGCGGCGGTCAGCCGGCGCATGCCAGCCTGCGCTGACGCTGAGGGCCATCAGCCGACCGCCTGTCGGTCATAGGCTCATGAGCAAGGCTTCATAGCGCGTTGTCATCAACTCCACGCTGTGCTCCTGGATCGCCCGCTGGCGCGCCGCCGAGCCCAGGCGCTCCGCCAGGGCCTCATCGCGCAGCAGGCGTTCCAGCGCATCGGCCAGGGCCACCGCATCCCCTTCGGGCGCGAGCAAGCCGGTGTGCTCCGGCGCCAGCACGCCCTCCACCCCCGGCACGGCGGAGGCCACACACGCACAACCGGCCGCCATGCCTTCCAGCAGCGCCAGCGGCATGCCTTCCCAATGGGTACTGAGGACAAAGATGCGCTGGCTCATCAGCAAGCCCGGCACATCCTTGTGGTACCCAAGGAACCGCACCTGCCCCGCCAGGCCAAGCGACTCCACCAGACGCTCGGCGCTGCGCCGATAGGAGGATTTGCCGCCACCGGCCAGATAGACCTGCGGGCGCAGGCCACGCCCGGCCAGGACGGCCACCGCCTTGATCAACGTGGGCTGGTCCTTCTGCCGTGCAAAGCGCGCGGACATGACGATGCCGGCCTCGCGACGCGCCATTGGCCACTCGTCTGCAGCGGCGAAACGCTCCAGCCGGATGCCGTTCGGAATCGCCAGCGTGCGCTCCTGCGGCATGCCCAGCGCCACCAGCTGCCGCCGCACGCCCTCGGACACCCCGACCAGCTTCGCGCTGTGAAGCGCCAGCTCACGCGCCAGCGCCAATGACGCCGGGCGGTATCGCTCGCGGGAATTGTGTTCAACCTGCACGACCTTCGCCACGCCGGCCTGCAGGGCGGCGCGTCGCCCCAGCAGATGCTCGGGGAACCCATGCGCCACCACCACGTCGGGCCTGAGCCGCTGGCACAGCCGACGCAGGCACCAGACGGTCCACCAATGGGACCATCCGGGAATCAGATGCACCTCCAGGCCCAGGTCTCTGAGCGCCTGCACGCGGGCAAGGTCGGTGGAACGCTTGCGGCGCAGCGCGAGAACGGGTCGGATCCGGCCAGCCTTCAACTGGGACAGGCACAACTCGACGGCCAGCTGGGTGGCGCCGGAGAAGCCACCGGTGACGAAATGCAGCACGCGACGGGTCCCATCCGCAGGCGTGCCCGAAGGGGGAACGGTCATGGCGGCTAGTGTATCGGAGCCGTTTTTATCAAAATTCCAACCGGACCTGGTCGCCGGGACCGCCATTACGCCCGAACATGCCACGCCTGGGCGACGAGGCTTGACCACTCAAGGTCATGCCCACGCCCATCTACCTCATCAACCTGGATCGCGACCAGGCCCGGCTGCGCCAGGTCACCCAGCAACTGCAGACGGCCCGGTTGCCCTTTACCCGCCTGCCCGCCGTCGACGGCAGGCAATTGCCGCCGAGCGCGGTGCAGCGGCTGTATGACGTCAGCACCAATGCCCGCTGCTACCACAGCGATCTCAGCCCCGGCGAACTCGGCTGCTACGCCAGCCACCTGTCCGCCTGGCGCCAGTTGCTGGAGAGCGGTGAAGACATGGCGCTGGTCCTGGAGGACGACGTCGAGGTCTCGCCGCGGCTGGGCCAGGTGTTGCAGGCCCTTGCCGCCCTGCCCCCGCGCTGGGACATGATCAAGCTGGCGGGCCGCCCGCGCGAAAAGCCGCTGCGTCGCTGGCCGCTGAACCAGTGGCCGCTGCCCGCGCTGCCGGGGCTCGATGCCAGTGCCGTGTCCCTGATTTCTTACCGGCGTGTCCCCAGTCTGACAGCGGGCTACCTGCTCAGCCGGTCCGGCGCCGAATGGTTGTTGAAGGCCCATGTTCGTTGCTGGCGCCCCGTGGACGTGGACCTGCGGCACGACGCCCTGGCCGGCCTTCGCCTGTTCGGCATGCTCCCCTACCCGGTCCGCACGGGACCGGCACACGGGCAGTCCAGCATCGGCACCCGGCCAGGCACCCGGGGGGGCCTTGCCGCGCGCTGGTGCAAGCTTCGCGCACAATGGGCCTACACGGTGGCATGCGCCCGGCACGTCCGGGCCTGGCGCGCCACCCCGGACCCCTTTGCGACCTTGACCCTGCGAACCCCTCCATGACAACAGACTTCCTCATCGTGGGTGCCGGTTATGCCGGCTCCGTCTGCGCGCGCGTCCTGGTGGATGCCGGCAAGACGGTCCACCTGATCGACAAGCGGCCACACATCGGCGGCAACGCCTACGACGAGCGCGACGCACACGGCGTGCTGATCCATCCCTACGGCCCGCACATCTTCCACACCAATGCCAAGAAGGTGATGGAGTTCCTGTCGCGCTTCACCACCTGGCGCTTTTATGAGCACCGCGTGCTGGCCCAGGTGGGCGAGCAATTGCTGCCCATCCCGATCAACCGCACCACCATCAACCAGCTCTACGGGCTCTCGCTGAGCGAGGACGAGGTGCAGGGCTACCTGGAGACCGTGCGCGAACCCCGCGACCCCCTGCAAACCAGCGAGGATGTGGTGCTCAACAGCGTGGGCCGTGACCTCTGCGACAAGTTCTTCCGCGGCTACACCCGCAAGCAATGGGGGCTGGACCTGTCCCAGCTGTCGGCGGGGGTGGCTGCGCGCATCCCCACCCGCAGCAATGACGACGACCGGTATTTCGCGGACACCTACCAGTTCATGCCGGCCGAGGGCTACACCGCCATGTTCGAGCGCATGCTCGACCATCCCTTGATCACCGTGGCCACCGGCGTGGACTTCAAGGACGTGCGCGCGGACTTCACCGGCAGCCATGTGATCTACACCGGCCCCATCGACGCCTACTTCGACCACTGCTATGGCGCCCTGCCCTACCGCAGCTTGCGCTTTGACCATCAGCACCTGCCCGATACCGAGCAGTACCAGCCGGTGGGCACGGTGAACTATCCCAACGACCACGACTACACCCGCATCACCGAGTTCAAGCACCTGACCGGGGAAGCGCATGCCGGGACGTCCATCGTGCGTGAATTCCCGCAGGCCGAAGGGGACCCGTATTACCCGGTGCCGCGGCCGGAGAACGAAGCGCTCTTCAAGCGTTATGCCGCCCTGGCCGACGAGGCGCGCGGCGTGACCTTCGTGGGACGGCTGGCCCAGTACCGCTACTACAACATGGACCAGATCGTCGCAGCGGCGCTGAAAACGGCCCAGGACCTGCTTACGCCGCAGGCGGCTGCGTAAGGCAGCTGCGTAAGGCAGCTGCGTAAGCGGGGTTGCAGGCCGGGCCCGAGGGCCCGGCCGACAGGGCCGGCCCGCCCCGGCAGCGGCCCTACAATCCCCGTTTCCGCCATTTGCGGGGCCCCGTGCCCCGCCGCCGCCGTATTCATGAGCGAAGCCCCCTCCGCCTCCACGCCTCTTGAACCGCTGGGCCCCACGGCCAGCCGGCTGTGGCGCTTCATGAAGCCTCACCGTCTCGGCCTGTTCCTGACGGTGATGTCCTATCTGGCGGTGGCTGCCACCGAACCGCTGATCCCCAACCTGATCAAGTTTGCGCTGGGGGAAGGTTTCAATCCCAAGACCGGCGCGGTCGGCACGAGTGCCTACAGTTTTCCCATCTGGATGGTGCCGGTCTCGCTGATCGGCCTGTTCGCCCTGCGTGGCCTGTTCAGCTTCTGCGGCCAGTACCTGCTGAACTGGACCATCTCCCGCACGGTGATGGACATCCGCGCCGCCCTGCTGCAAGTGCTGCTGCGCGCCGACGCCCGGGTCTACACCAACCTGCAGCCCGCCACCGCCGTGAGCAAGGTGGTGAGCGACCCGCAGCAGGTCGTCACCCTGGTGGCCGGCTCCCTGGTCACCATCCTGCGCGACGGCCTGCCCGCCATCGCGCTCATGGGCTACCTGTTTGTCCTGAACTGGAAGCTCACGCTGCTGTCGCTGATCACCGTGCCGGGCCTGGCCTTCGTGGTCCGCAAAGTGAACCGGCGCGTGCGCCGCATGGGCACCTGGGCCTATGACTCGCAACTGCGCCTGGTCTCGGTGATCGAGGATGTGACCCGCGCCTGGCGGGTGGTGCGCAGCTTCGACGCGGCCGAGCATGAGCGCCAGCGATTCGCGCTGCGGGCCAAGGAAGTGCAGCGCAGCGCGCTGAAGACCGCCGCGGCCAACGCCCTGGCCCAGCCGCTGTCGCAGCTGATGGCCAGTATCGGCATTTCGATCATCGTGAGCCTGGCCTTGCTGCAGGCGCGGCAAAACGGCACCGGCGTGGGCGAGTTCGCCGGCTTCGTCACCGCCTTGCTGCTCATGAGTTCGCGCTTGCGCCACCTCAGCGACGTGATGCAGCCCATCACGAATGCCCTGGTGATCGCCCGCGGCTGCATGGGCCTGCTGGACCTGCCGGCCGAACGCGACACCGGCACGCGCGAGCTCTCCGACGCGCGTGGCGACATCCAGCTGCAGCAGGTCACGCTGCGTTACCCGGGCGCCAATCGCGATGCCCTGCGGGCCCTGGACCTGCACATCCCGGCCGGCAAGACAACGGCGCTGGTGGGCAGCTCGGGCGCCGGCAAGAGTTCGGTCGTGAGCCTGCTGCTCGGCTTTGAGCATCCGGACAGCGGCCAGGTCCTGTTCGACGGAGTGCCGATCAATGAACTGACCAAGGCGAACCTGCGCCGCCAGTTCGCCGTGGTGTCCCAGGACATCGTGCTGTTCGACGCCTCGGTCGCCGACAACATTGCCTATGCGCAGCCGCGCGATGACGCGAAGCTGGAACAGGTGCTGCGCGCCGCCGCGCTGTGGGATTTCGTGCAGGGGCTGCCCGAAGGCCTGGACAGCAACATCGGCGCCAACGGAGGCAAGCTCTCCGGCGGCCAGCGCCAGCGCGTGGCCATCGCCCGTGCGCTCTACAAGGACGCGCCGGTGTGGATCTTCGACGAGGCCACCTCCGCCCTGGACACCGAGAGCGAACGGGCCGTGCAGCAAGCCCTGGAACAGTGGCAGGGCCGCAAGACCCTGATCGTGATTGCCCACCGCCTCTCCACCATCCGGCGTGCCGATGTCATCCAGGTGATGAGCGACGGCCAGGTCGTCGAGCGCGGTGACCATGACGCGCTGGTGGCCGCCGGTGGCGTGTATGCCGGCATGGTGCAGGTGCAGCACTGAACGTGTCAGCGACGACACAAACTGGCTAAGCAGCCGACATTCGCGGTCGGTCCAATGAGGACTCCCCCTTCAAGGAGTTCCCCATGCCCCTGAGCCGCCGCCACGGCACGCGTGCTGATATGCGCGCTGACATCCGCGCCGAGATTCGCGCAAGGACGCGTCCTGACGCCCTCACCGCCGGCGCGGCCTCGGCCAGCCACCCGGGCGGGCATGACGCGCACGACCACCATCTGGGCCTGGCCCACGACCTGGCGGTGCTGGGCCAGCAGCAGCGGCGTCGCACGCTGGGCTGGCTGGCAGGCATGGCCAGTCTGGGGGCCCTGCCGCTGATCGGCTGCGGCGGCAGCGGGTCCGATGACACCAGCACCAGCGCCAGCGGGTCTTCCGGCAGCAGCGGCTCCAGTGGTTCCAGCGGCGGAACGAGCACCAGCGGCACCAGCAGCTGCAGCGTCATCCCCGAGGAGACGCAAGGCCCCTATCCCGCCGATGGCTCCAACAGCAACAGCAGCGGCGTGGTGAACGCCCTGGCCCTGTCCGGGATCGTGCGCAGCGACATCCGCAGCAGCATCGGCACCGCCAGCGGCACCGCCGACGGCGTGGCACTGACCGTCACGCTGACCCTCGTCAATGCCGAAAGCAGCTGTGCCAACCTGTCCGGCTACGCCATCTACCTCTGGCACTGCGACCGCCTGGGCCGCTACTCGCTCTACAGCAGCGGCGTTACCGCCGAAAACTATCTGCGAGGCGTGCAGGTGACCGGCAGCGACGGTACCGTCACCTTCACCACCATCTTCCCGGCCTGCTACTCCGGCCGCATGCCTCACATGCACTTCGAGGTCTATCCCAGCCTGAGCGCGGCCAGCTCCTATGCGAGCAAGGTCAAGACCTCGCAGATCGCCTTCCCGACGGATGTCTGCACGTCGGTCTATGCCCTGAGCAGCTACAGCGGCAGCCTGAGCAACTTCAACCAGATGTCCTTCGCCACCGACAACATCTTCAGCGACGGCTACAGCACCCAGCTGGCGACCGTGACCGGCAGCACGTCGGCCGGGTATGCGGCCTCGCTGACCGTGGGTATTTCCGCGTGAGCATCCCGCCGCCCTTCCCTTCCGCCTGGCCTCCCGCCGTCACCGAGGGCGCCGCGCCGCCGGCCCCTCCCGCCCCTCCCGCCCTGCCTGCGGGTCGTGTATCGTCGGGCGACGCACCGGTGCCGCGCCCGGTGCCTCTCGTGGAGGACCGAATGACCCGATGCCTGGTGGTCGATGACGATGCGGAGATCCGTGCCTCGCTGCAGGACTATCTGCAGAAGTTCGCCGTGACGGTGAACACCGCCGCCGACGGGCGCGACATGCGCCGCCTGATGGCCGCCCAGGTCTTTGACGTGGTGGTGCTCGACCTGATGCTGCCCGATGAAAACGGGCTGAGCCTGTGCCAGTGGATCCAGCAGCACCATCCCAGCGTGCCGGTGATCATGCTGACGGCCCATGGCGACCCCATCAGCCGCGTGCTGGGCCTGGAAATGGGCGCGGACGACTACCTGTCCAAGCCCTTTGAACCGCGTGAGCTGGTGGCACGCATCCATGCCATCCGGCGGCGCGCCAAGCGCGGGGAAAACGAAGCCCAGACGCGCCGAGAATTCCGCTTTGAAGGCTGGAGCTTTGATCGCCTGCTGCGCCAGCTGGTCTCGCCCCAGCAGGTGGTGGTGCCGCTGTCCAGCGCCGAGTACCGCATGCTGACCGCACTGGTGGAGCGGCCCGCCCGCGTGCTCTCGCGTGAGCAATTGATCGAGCTGACCCGCGCCCCCGGCGTGGAGGTGAACGACCGCAGCGTCGACCTGACCATTTCGCGCCTGCGTCAAAAGCTTGGCGACTCGCCCAAGGACCCGCGTCTGATCCGCACCATGCGTGGCGAGGGGTATCTGTTCGACGCCCAGGTGCAGACTTGACGGACACGGCCGCTGCCCCTGCCGGGCTCCGGCACTGGATGAGCCGGATCCTTGGCGACACCCTGGCCCGGCGGATCTTCCTGCTGCTCTGGATCACACTCGTTGTCGCCCAGGTGTTGGCCATCCTCACCGTCCAGTGGGTGGAAGGCTGGAACATGCCGCTTGGGCACGTGCCGGTGGCGCCGACCCTGCCGCCCATGGGACGAATCGGCCCGGTGCCCCAGGCTCCGCTGGACGATGGCGGGCCCGGGCCGGCGTTCCCCGGCGGCCATCCGGACGGCGGCATGGGGCCGAACGACCCCGCCAGGGCCCGTCCATTCGGCGAAGCGCCCGGCGCCAGCATGTCCGGGCCGCCGCGCGCGCCGGGCGCCGGAGCGTCCGAATTCCGCCCGCAGGACTTTCATGACGTTCCCATTCCAGGAGCCGGTCCCGAATTCCTGGAGCGCGGCCCCGGTGCCCGGGAACGCGCCGGTGAGCGAGGGCCGTTCCGCGGCCTGAGCACCAAGGCCCTGATGCTGGACTACGGCATCCGCCTGCTGGTCACCGCCTTGGCGGCATGGCTGGCGTCGCGCTGGCTGGCCAAGCCCATGCGCGAACTGGTGCAAGCCTCCCGGGCACTCGGCGATTCCCTGCACAAGCAGGACCGCCTGCCGCTGCTGGACGAGCAGCGCGGCACGCTGGAAGTGCGCGAGACCGCGCAGGTGTTCAACACCATGGCACGCCAGCTGCGCCGGCAGTTCAATGAACGCGGCTTGATGGTGGCGGCCATCTCCCACGACCTGCGCACGCCGCTGACCCGCTTGCGCATGCGCCTGGAGACCCTGGACATCGAGGAACAGCAGCGCACACGCTCGGTGGAGGACATCCGCGAGATGAACGCCCTGATCGATGCCGTCATGGAGCTGTTCCGAGGCGACAGCCCGGGTGCGGTGGAGCCGATGCAGGACGTGGACATGGGCGCGCTGGCCCAGTCCCTGGTGGACGACCTGGCCGAGCAAGGGCATGCCGTCAGCTTCGCGATGCAAGGCGAGGCCCTGCTGGCCCGCGGCCAACCCCTGGCCCTGCGGCGGGTGCTGGGCAACCTGATCGGCAATGCACTGCGCTACGGAGGCCGCGCAGACGTGCAGGTCGGCCGCGACGCCCAGGGCGCCTGGGTGCAGGTGTGCGACGACGGGCCGGGCATTCCACCGGACCAGCTGCAGGCGGTGTTCGAGCCTTTCTACCGGATCGAGGACTCCCGCAACCGCCACACCGGCGGCGCCGGCCTGGGCCTGTACATCGCGCGCGAGCTGACACGGCGCCAGGGCGGCGAACTGGTGCTGGCCAACCGGCCCTCGGGCGGCCTGATGGCGGCGCTGCGCCTGCCCTGATCAGGCCACCAGCCGCGGCGGGCCTGGCGGCTGCGGCGGCATCTGCAACGCAAAGCCGCCCGCGCGCTTGCGCATGGACGCCGGGTCCAGTTGCGGCGCCTGCGCCGGCCAGCCGAAAAAGCGCTGGATGTCGCTGCGCCGGGCCAGGGTGTCGGCCATGCCCAGGGTGATCAGTTCCGTGGTGTAGGCCGGCTCGAACAGCAGGTAGCTCAGCAGGGCTGAACCGCTGGCCGTGGCGCCGTCACCGGAGACGCCCACGCTGCGCAGCAGGGCCCGGATGGGCGGCGGCAGGCTGCCGATGTGCTGCGTGGCCAGGCTGTCCAGCGGCCGGCTGGGCGCGATCACCAGCGCCTCCAGCGGGCGCAGCGGCGTGTTGCGCAGCGCCTCCTCATTCAGCAGTGCCAAGGTCTTGTTGATGCGGTGCATGCGCTCGATGTCCACGGCCAGTGCATCCAGGAAGATGTTGGACAAGGCATGGCCGGCGATCTGCGCCATGCTGGGGTGGCCCATCGGCGCAGGGCTCTGCGCCCCCTCCCCGCCCGCCTCATGCATGCGGCCAGCGCCGATGATCAGCACCTTGTGGGCGCCCAGGTGCACAGCCGGGGAGATCGGCGCCGTCTGGCGCATGGAACCGTCGCCGAACCACTCCAGCTGCCCGTCCAGTTCCAGCGGCTCGGCCGGAAAGATGAAGGGAATGGCGGAGGAGGCGATCAGGTGCTCGATGGTCAGCCGCTGCGTCTGCACCGCCAGGCGCTGGCTGCGCACCCAGGGCGCCCGCACCCCTTGCGTCTGGTAGAACGTGACATGGTGGCCGGAGGTGTAGCTGGACCCGGTCACCGCCAGCGCCTCCAGGTGGCCTTGGGCCAGCATCTCGTCCAGGCGGTCCAGCTGGATCCAGCGGGACAGCAGGCCACGCAAGGGGGTGTTGTCCAGCAGGCTGCGCGGGCGGGTGCGGCGCCAGCGCGCCAGCGCCCATCCCAGGCTCATCATCGTCAGCCAGCGGGCGCCGCTGCGGATCACGCCCAGCGAATCGGCGGCATACACCTGGTCCACATGGATGTTCTGCCAGATGTACATCAGCCCATCGACAGCCGAACAAAAATCATCCGCCTGGCAGGCCAGGGTGGCTGCATTGATGGCGCCGGCTGAAGTGCCGGCAATCACCTGGAAAGGACTGTCGCCCGTTGCGCACGCATCGCGGCGCAGCTGCGCAATGGCGGCCAGCACACCCACCTGGTAGGCCGCGCGAGCCCCGCCTCCCGTGAGGATCAGGCCGGTTTTCTTCGGGGCGTCCATGATGGGTCAAGCTTACGCCCGACAACCACGCATGAACGGCGGAATTGGTCCGTCAAATGGGGGATCGACAGCCCTTGGATCAGCCGCCTGAGTCGTACACGATTTCTGCGGGGGCGAGTGTTTGCAGCGCTTCGTCGCTGGGCCAGAACTTGCCGGCACCGCCCAGGCCGAGCTCTGCCGCCGCCCCGTTGCGCCGGATGGGAATGCGCAGTTCCAGGCCCTGGCTCAGCACGCCCTGCTCGGTCTCGACGCGCTTGGCCGGCCAGGCCCGCACCAGCTCCAGCACCGTGGCGGCCGGCAGATTGGGCGCCGTGCGAAGGAAGCGGCCGAACTTGGCCCGCGCTGCCGGCACGCTGTAGACCTGCTGGATGTTCATGCGCAGGCCGCCGGAGAACCGGTCGTTTTGCACCTTGCCCACCGCAATGACGAGTTCGTCCTCGGTGAGCAGTTCCTTGTGGGTGTTGAGCAGCTCTTCATTGGCCACCGCCTCGATGGCATCGGTCTTGTCATCGAGCTTGAAGATGCCGACGCGGCCCCGCTGGCCGTTGATGACGCGCATGTCGCTGACGATGCCCGCCACCACCACGGGTTCGCGGCTGTCCTGCAGGTCAACGATGCGACGGCGCACCATCTTGCGGATCTCGGCTTCGCACTGGTCGAACAAATGGCCCGACAGGTAAAAGCCGATGGCGGTCTTTTCCAGGCTCAGCCGCTCCTTGATGCTCCAGCTCGGCACCTGCACCAGCTCGGGCTCGGCGGTGGAGCTGCCATGGGTGTCGTCAAAGTCGAAGAGGCCACCCTGGTTGACGTTCTGCGCCAGGTTGTCCGCGTAGGTGTAGCCCAGCGCCACGCTGGCCAGCAGACGGGCACGGTCCGGCTCCAGCGCATCAAACGCGCCGGCCTTGATCAGCGCCTCCACCACGCGCTTGTTCACCGCCTTGCGGTCCACCCGGGCGCAGAAGTCAAAGAAGCTCTTGAAGGGGCCGCCCTCGGCACGGGCCCGCACGATGGCCTCGATGGCGCCCGCGCCGGTGCCCTTGACGGCCCCGAGGCTGTAGTTGATCTTGCGCGAACGCGGCGTGGCACCGGGGCGCTTGGCCTCGGCCGCCGCATCGGCTGCGGGCGGCATCGGCTCGAAGCGGCCGACGCCCAGGTTGATGTTGGGCGGCTCGAACTCGATGCCGAACAGCTTGGCGTCCTTCATGAGGACCTTGAGCTTGTCCGTGTCGTCCGATTCGATGGTCATGTTCGCGGCGAAGAACTCCGCCGTGAAATGCACCTTCAGCCAGCCGGTGTGATAGGCCAGCAGCGAATAGGCGGCCGCGTGCGACTTGTTGAAGCCGTAGCCCGCGAACTTCTCCATCAGGTCGAAGACTTCGTCGGCCTTGTCCTGATCGATGCCCTTGCCCGCGGCGCCCTTGCGGAACAGCTCGCGGTGCATGGCCATTTCCTCGGCCTTCTTCTTGCCCATCGCCCGGCGCAGCATGTCGGCGCCACCGAGCGAATAGCCGCCCAGCACCTGGGCGGTCTGCATCACCTGCTCCTGGTAGACCATGATGCCGTAGGTCTCCGAGAGCACCGGCTCGACCAGCGGATGCGGGTACTCGACCACCTCCTTGCCGTGCTTGCGCGCCACGAAGCTGGGAATCAGGTCCATCGGGCCAGGGCGGTACAGCGCGTTCAGGGCGATCAGGTCTTCCAGGCGCGACGGCTTGGCGTCCTTGAGCATGCGCTGCATGCCGCTGGATTCAAACTGGAACACCGATTCGGTCAGGCCATCGGAGAACAGCTTGTAGGTTTTCTTGTCATCGAGCGGAATGGTCTCGAAGGCGAAATCCGCATGCTCCGGGTACTGCGCAACGATGAAGTTCTTCGCCAGTTCCAGGATGGTCAGCGTGGCCAGGCCCAGGAAGTCGAACTTCACCAGGCCGATGGCCTCGACGTCGTCCTTGTCGTACTGGCTCACCGCCGAGGTGGAGCCGGGCTGCTGGTACTGCGGGCAGAAATCGGTGATCTTCCCCGGCGCGATCAACACCCCGCCGGCATGCATGCCGATGGACCGCACGGTGCCTTCCACGCGGGCCGCCATTTCCAGCAGGCCCGCCACCTCCTCGTCCTGCTTCTCGCGTTCTTCGATCTCGGGCGACTCATGCCGCGCATAGACCATCTTGGCCTTGTCCGGATCGAAGTCCGGCGGCAGCTTGGCCAGCGTCACCGTCTTGCCCGGGGGCGCCGGCACCAGCTTGGCGATGGAGTCCACATGGCCAAAGCCCATGCCCAGCACACGGCCGATGTCCCGCAGCGCCCCCTTGGCCGCCATGGTGCCGAAGGTGGCGATCTGGCTGACCGCCGGACGGCCGTACTTGTCCTTGACGTACTCGATGACGCGGTCGCGGTTGCCCTGGCAGAAGTCGATGTCGAAGTCAGGCATCGACACCCGCTCGGGGTTCAGGAAGCGCTCGAACAGCAGGTTGTATTGCAGCGGGTCCAGGTCGGTGATGAGCAGCACATAGGCCACCAGCGAGCCGGCACCGGAGCCCCGTCCCGGCCCCACCGGGCAGCCATTGTTCTTCGCCCAGCGGATGAAGTCCCCCACGATGAGGAAGTAGCCGGGGAAGCCCATCTTGATGATGGTGTTGAGCTCGAACTCCAGCCGCTCCACATAGCGCGGCCGCACCGCTTCGCGCTTGGCCGGGTCCGGGTACAGCAGTTGCAGCCGGTCTTCCAGGCCCTCGAAGGACAGCTGGCGGAAATACTGCTCCATCGGCATGGGCGTGCCGTCGGCCTGGATGGGGGTCGGGAAGTTGGGCAACTGAGGCTTGCCCAGCACCAGGGTCAGGCTGCAGCGCCTGGCAATTTCCACCGTGTTGGCAATGGCGCTGGGGATGTCGGCGAACAGGGCCTCCATCTGCGCCTGCGTCTTGAAATGCTGGCTGGGCAGGAAGCGCTTGATGCGCTTGGGATTGGCCAGCGTCTCGCCCTCGGCCACGCAGACCCGTGCCTCATGCGCCTCGAAGTCGTCCTCTTCCAGGAACTGGATGGGGTGGGTGGCCACGACCGGCAACCCGGCCTTGGCGGCCAGCGGCACCAACTGTCGCACCAGCGCTTCCTGGCCTGGCAGGCCGGCGCGTTGCAACTCCAGGTAGAAGCGGTTCGGATAGATGGCGGCCAGGCGGCGTGCCCATTCCAGGGCCTTGCCGGCGTCGCCGGCGATCAGCGCCTGACCGACCGGCCCGAATTGCATGCCGCCCAGGCAGATCAGCCCCTCGTGGAGCTCCTGCATCCATTCCAGCTTCAGCAGCGCCTGGTTGCGCTGGACGTTCTGGATCCACGCGCGCGACAGCAGCTCACTCAGGTTGAGGTAGCCCTGGTAGCTTTGCACCAGCAGCAGCACGCGGCTGGGCGGCTTGTCGTTCGCATCCGGTTCCAGCCAGACCTCGGCGCCCAGGATGGGCTTGACGCCCTTCTTGCGGCAGGCGTTGTAGAACTTCACCCCGCCAAACATGTTGGCCAGATCGGTCAGGCCCAGGGCGACCTGGCCGTCCTTGGCGGCGGCCTTGGCGGCGTCATCGACGCGCAAGGTGCCGTCGACCACGGAAAACTCGGTATGGATGCGGAGATGAACAAAAGCCATGTCCGGGATTGTAGGGAGACGCCGCCCCCCTTCGGGCGCCAGGCAGCCCCTTGCAGGACGCTATGCTGCCACCCGATGACATGGTTCATGGATCGAATCGTCCAGAGACGGTCCTCTTCAATAACCGCGCCCAACGCCCGCATGCCGGGGCGACCCCGTTTCCCATTCTGGAGTGCCTGGATGATGACTGATGGACTCGCCGTGCCGCTGACCCACCTGCACCCACGCCGGACCCTCCGGCTGGGTGCCCTGGCCGCCGTCTTGGCGATGGGCACCGCCGCGTCGGCCCAGACGTCGGCCGGCGTGCCGGCCGTGCCGGCCAGTGCGCAGGCGCCCGCCAGTACGAAGGTCCAGGCCGCCACGGGTGCACGCCCGGCCTCACGGCGCGCGCCTGGCCAAGCCGCCCGGCCGCCCGTGCCCGCCGCCAGCAGCGCCGCCCAGGCGCAGCCCAGCAGTGCGGACATCATCGCCACCGCGCCAGCGGCGGCCTGGCGGGACGTGGACCCGGACAATCTGCTGGTCATGACGCTGCCGCAAGGCGAAGCCTTCATCGAACTGGCGCCGCGCTTCGCGCCGCGGCATGTGCAGAACATCCGCGCCCTGGCCCGCGCCGGCTACTGGGATGGACTGGCCATCCTGCGGGTGCAGGACAACTATGTGACGCAGTGGGGCGACCCCGACGCCGACGACGAGGACACCGGCATGAAGGGCAAGGCCCGGCCGTTCCCGGCGGAGGCCGCCGCGCACCTGCCGGCGGAGTTCGATGTGGCCCTCAAGGGCCTGCCGCTCACGGTGCTGCCGGACATGGATGGCTGGGCCCCGCGCGCCGGCCATGTGGACGGGTTCCCGGTGGCCGCCAATCCGGCCACTGGCCGCGCCTGGATGGCCCACTGCTATGCCACCGTCGGCGCCGGCCGGGGCAACGAGGTGGATTCCAGCACGGGCGCCGAGCTGTATGTGGTGATCGGCCATGCGCCGCGCGGGCTGGACCTCAACATCACGGTGGTGGGCCGCGTGCTCAAGGGCATGGAGGCGCTGTCGGCGCTGCCGCGCGGCACGGGCCGGCTGGGCTTTTACGACAAGCCGGAGCAGCGCATCCCCATCACCCGCGTCGCACTGGCCTCGGCCTTGCCGGCGGACCAGCGCCCCAGCCTGCAGGTGCTGCGCACCGACACGCCGACCTGGCAGGCCCTGCTGCATGCGCGCCGCCACCGCGGCGGCTGGTTCGTGCACAGCCCGGAGCACACCGACATCTGTGGGGCCGCCGCGCCAGTGCGCATCCGGCCCACCGACGTGAAGCTTGAAAAGATCGTCTCGCCGGAAAGCAGGCGCTGAGAGCCCGGCTGCGGCCGCACGAACCTCCAGCACCGGCCCGCCACTGAGGTCAATGCTTGAAAAGCCATCAAGGCCCGGGCCGCCGCACCGCCTACAATCGCACGTTTCGCACCGCCTCCACGGGCCCCGCGCCCGACCTGCCGACGTGAACGCTTCCGGCCCGTCCATCCTCAACATCTCCTGCTACCTGTTCGTTGGCATCGACGACCCGCAGGCCCTGCGCGACCTCCTGCATGCCCGCGCCACCACGCTTGGCTTGAAGGGCACGGTGCTGATCGCCGAAGAAGGCATCAACCTCTTCCTGGCCGGCCCGGCGCAGCAGGTGCATGCATGGGTGGATGACCTGCGGGCAGACCGGCGTTTCTCGGCGCTCGCGCCCAAGGAAAGCTGGAGCGACGAGGTGCCCTTCCGCAAGCTGCTGGTCAAGGTCAAGCCGGAGATCATCCGCATGAACCATCCCACCATCCGGCCGGACCAGAGTCCGCGGGCGCCCGCCCTGCCCGCCGCCACGCTCAAGCGCTGGCTCGACCAGGGCCATGACGACGAAGGCCGGCCCGTGGTGACCCTGGACACCCGCAACGGTTTTGAGGTGGATGTCGGCGCCTTTGACAACGCCATCGACTGGCGCATCACCAAGTTCAGCGAATTCCCCGATGCCGTGCAGGCGCATCGCGCGGAGCTCGAAGGCCGGACGGTGGTGAGCTATTGCACCGGCGGCATCCGCTGTGAAAAGGCTGCGCTGTACCTGGCCGAACAGCAACTGGGTGGGCCGGTGTACCAGCTCGAAGGCGGCATCCTGAAGTACTTCGAGGAAGTTGGCGGGGACCACTACCACGGCGACTGCTTTGTCTTCGATGAGCGGCGCGCCGTGGATCCTGGCCTCGCGCCCGCGCCGCACAACGAAGCACTCGATCGCCACTGAGCGGCATGAGCGAACGCCCCACCGTCCTGGCGCGGCTGATGAAGCTGCTGGGTTTCCTGGTGCTCGCCACGGCCCTGCTGGCGATGGCCTTCCATGCCCCGGACCGTCCGCTGGAAAGCCTGCTCAGCCGCTGGGCGGAAGCCCCCTCGGATTTCATCGAACTGCCGCTGGGCCAGGGCCGCACGCAACTGGTGCACCTGCGCGACGAAGGCCCGCGCGAGGACGAGGCCCCGATCGTCCTGCTGCACGGCACCGGCGCGAGCCTGCACACCTGGGCGGGCTGGGTCTCCGAACTCAAGACCGAGCGCCGCGTCATCACGCTGGACCTGCCCGGCTTCGGCCTGACCGGCCCCTCGGTGCTCGGGGACTACAGCGACGAAGCCTACGACCGTTTCCTGCAGGCCTTTCTTGCCCACCTGAAACTGGGCCGCGTGGTGCTGGGCGGCAATTCGCTGGGCGGCGGTATTGCCTGGGGCTATGCGGCCCGTCACCCCACGCAGGTGGCCGCGCTGGTGCTGGTGGATGCCGGCAACCTCGATGTGGCGAGCCAGTCGGTGCCGGCTGGGTTTCGTGTGCCGCAGTCGTCGCTGCTGCGCGCCCTGGCCCGCAATTTCCTGCCGCGCCCGTTGGTCGAGCGCAGCCTCAAGGGCGTCTATGGCGACCCCGCCAAGGTCAATGCGGCCCTGGTCGACCGCTACTTTGAGTTGACGTTGCGTGAAGGCAACCGCGAAGCGCTGGCCGAGCGCCTGGCCCAGCGCGCCCCGGGGCGCTTCGCCAGCCTGCTGCCGAGCATCCAGGCCCCCACGCTGATCCTCTGGGGCGGGCAGGACCGCCTGATCCCGCCGGAGGCAGGCCGGATCTTCGACCAGCAGATCCCGAACAGCCGCCTGGAAATCTTCCCCGGATTAGGGCATGTCCCCCAGGAGGAGGACCCGCTGTCCACCGTGCGCCCGGTCCAGGCGTTTTTGCACTCGCTATAACCCTGATGGCTGCGCGTCATGACGCATTGCAACATCGGCCTTTCTGCACCTCCCACAAAGGAATCTACATGCAACGTCGCTTTCTGATCGCCCGCGCCGCCCTGGTGGCGGCTGCCGTGCTGGCTACCGCCGGCGTCCAGGCACAGGCCCCCGAGTGGAAGAAGATCCGCATCGGCGTGGAAGGCGCCTACCCTCCGTTCTCCGAAGTGGGCGCGGACGGCAAGCTCAAGGGCTTCGAGATCGACCTGGCCAACGCGCTGTGCGCCCAGATGAAGGCCGAGTGCACGCTGGTGCAGCAGGACTTCGACGGCCTGATCCCCGCGCTGCAATCGCGCAAGATCGACGCCATCATCGCGTCGATGTCCATCACCGATGAGCGCAAGAAGGTCATCGCCTTCTCCGCCCCCTACTACAGCGTGCCCGCCCGCTTTGCTGCCAAGGCCGGCACCAAGTTCGACTTTTCGCCCGCTGGCCTGAAGGGCAAGAAGATCGGCGTGCAGCGCGCCACCATCCACGAGAAGTTCGTCGATGCCACCTTCAAGCAAAGCGACATCGTGCGCTACGCCACCCAGGACCAGGCCTTCCTCGACCTGAAGTCCGGCCGCATCGACCTGACGCTGGCCGACATGGTGGCCACGGACCTGGGCTTCATCCAGACGCCGGCAGGCAAGGGCTTCGAGCTGACCGGGCCGGAATACAACGATCCGAAGTACTTCGGTGTCGGCGTGGGCGTGGGCCTGCGCAAGCCTGACGAGAAGACGCTGGCCAAGAAGTTCAGCGACAGCATTGCGGCGCTCAAGGCCAATGGCGAGTTCAAGAAGCTCAACGACAAGTACTTCAAGTACGACATTTCGGTGAAGTGATCCTTGGCGCGGGGCGGTCCTCCGGGACCTCCCCCGCCGGCAAGGTGACAAGAGAAAGCTGTGATGAATTTGCATGGGTATCTGCCCAGCCTGCTGGAAGGCTCGCTGCTGACGCTGGGCGTGGCCCTGAGTTCGATGGTGCTGGCCATGTTGCTGGGCCTGCTGGGCGCGCTGGCCAAGCTCTCGCGCTGGCGGGTGGCCAAAGCGGTGGCCACGGTCTACACGACGCTGATCCGGGGCGTCCCGGATCTGCTGCTGATGCTGCTGATCTTCTTTGGCGGCCAGGTGCTCATCAACAACATCGCGCTGGCGATGGGCCATGAGGACTACATCGACATCAACCCGTTCGTTGCGGGCGTGCTGACCATCGGCTTCATCTTCGGGGCCTACCTCACCGAGGCCTTTCGCGGCGCCTTCCTCGCCGTGCCGCCTGGCCAGCGCGAGGCCGGTCTGGCCTTCGGCATGACGCCCCGGCAGGTCGCCTGGCGCATCACCTTCCCGCAGATGTTCCGCCATGCCCTGCCCGGGCTGTCCAACAACTGGCTGGTGCTGATCAAGAGCACCGCCATCGTCTCGGTGATCGGCCTGCACGACCTCATGACGCGTGGCATGCAGGCGGCTGGGAACACCCGCGAGCCGTTCGTGTTCTATACGGCCGTGGCCCTGATCTATCTGGGTTTCACCAGTCTGTCGGAGCTGCTGTTCAGCCATCTGAACAAGCGCCTGTCCATCGGAGTGCGGCGCCACTCGCTGTGAGGCCCGCAACGATGCCTCGGACGCCCCTGCCCCTGATGCCCTGCCTGAACCCACGCCCATGAACCTGGACGCCATCCTCGAGAATTTCCCGCAGTACCTGCAAGGCGCCGCGACCACGGCCGAGCTGCTGGCCATTTCGCTGCTCATCGGCCTGGCGCTGGCCATCCCGCTGGCGGTGCTGCGCACGCTGCCGATCCCGTGGCTGTCCCGCCCGATCTGGTTCTACACCTACGTGTTTCGCGGCACCCCCATGCTGGTGCAGCTGTTTCTCATCTATTACGGGCTGGCGCAGTTCGAGTGGATGCAGCAAAGCGCCCTGTGGCCGCTCTTCAGCTCGGCCTGGTTCTGTGCCTGCCTGACCTTTGTGCTCAATACCGGTGCCTATACGACCGAGATCATCGCCGGGTCCATCCGCGCCCTGCCGCATGGCGAGATCGAGGCGGCCAAGGCGCTGGGCATGAGCCGCTGGGTGATGCTGCGGCGCATCGTCCTGCCTTCGGCGCTGCGCCGGTCGCTGCCGGCCTACAGCAACGAGGTGATCTTCATGCTGCACGGCACCTCGCTGGCCAGCATCGTCACCCTCATGGACCTGACGGGCGTGGCCCGTTCGGTGAACTCTACCTACTACATCCCCTTCGAGGCCTTCATCACGGCGGCGCTGTTCTACTTCAGTTTCACGCTGGTGCTGGTGGGCCTTTTCCACAAGGCAGAGGCCCGCTGGCTCAAGCCCCTGATGCCTCGCTGAGCCCGACCCCATGCAAGTCCACACCCATGTCCTGCCCAGCCCCTCGCCGGGCACTCGCCGCGAGCTCGTCTCGCTGCATTACGGCCAGCCGGGCACCGGCCCCAAGATCTACATCCAGGCTTCGCTGCATGCCGATGAGTTGCCCGGCATGCTGACGGCCTGGCATCTGCGCCGCCAGCTCGATGCGCTGGAGGCGCAGGGCCGCCTGCGCGGCGAGATCGTGCTGGTGCCGATGGCCAATCCGATCGGGCTGGCCCAGTGGTGGTTGCAATCGCACCTGGGGCGTTTCGAAGCGCTGTCCGGCGAAAACTTCAACCGCCACTATCCCGCTTTCGTCGATGCAGCCGCGCGCGCTGCGGAAGCCCGGCTGGGCGACGACCCCGCCCGCAACGTCAGTGTGCTGCGGGCGGCGCTCAAGACCGAGATCCAGGCGGCGCCTGCCGACACGGAGCTGCAGGCCCTGCGCAAGACGCTGATGCTGCTGGCTTGCGACGCCGATGTCGTGCTGGACCTGCACTGCGATGCGCAGGCGCTGGTCCATCTCTACACCGAGACGCCTTGCTGGCCGGACTGCGAGCCGCTGGCCGCCTACCTGGGTGCCGCCGTCACCCTGCTCGCCCTGGACTCGGGCGACCAACCCTTTGACGAGGCCTGCTCGCAGCCCTGGTGGAAGTGGAAGCAGCGCTTTGGGGACCGATTCCCCATCCCGCAGTCCTGCCTGTCGGTGACGGTGGAGCTGCGCGGCCAGCAGGACGTGCACCACGACCTGGCCAGCCGGGACGCCCAGGCCATCCTCGACTTCCTGGCCTTTCGCGGCGTGATCGACGGCCCGGTGCCTCCAGTGCCGGCGCCCGTGGGTGATGCCCGTCCGCTGGCGGGCTGCATGCCGATCCAGACGCCGGTGCCGGGCGTGCTCACCTTCGTGCGCAATGTTGGCGATGCCGTGCGGGAAGGCGACGTACTGGCGCATGTCATTGATCCGATCACCGCCGCGGTGACGGAGCTGAAGAGCCCGGTGGACGGGCTCTTGTTCGCGCGCGACACGCTGCGCCTGGTCACGGCCGGCGCGAGGGTTGCGAAGGTCGCCGGACGCGAAGCACTGCGTACCGGCAAGTTGTTGGGAGCCCGTTGATGTCCGCCGCCAGTCTTGCCGTTCATGACCTGCACAAGCGTTATGGGGACCGGGAGGTGCTCAAGGGCGTGTCGCTCTCGGCCCAGTCCGGCGATGTGATCACGCTGATCGGCTCCAGCGGCTCCGGCAAAAGCACGTTCCTGCGCTGCCTGAATCTGCTGGAGCAGCCAAACGAGGGCACGCTGACGCTCGGTGGTGAGTCGCTCAAGCTGGTGCGGGACCGTGATGGCAGCCTGCGGGCGGCCGATGCGCCGCAGTTGCAGCGCTGGCGCGCGCGTCTGGCCATGGTGTTCCAGAACTTCAACCTGTGGGCGCACCGCACCGTGCTGGAGAACGTCATCGAGGCGCCGGTCCATGTGCTGAAGCAGCCTCGCGCCGAGGCCATTGAAAAGGCCGAGGCCCTGCTGGCGCGTGTGGGCGTGGCTCACCGCAAGGCGGTCTATCCGGCGCAGCTGTCCGGCGGTGAGCAGCAGCGCGTGGCGATTGCCCGCGCGCTCGCGGTGGAGCCTGAGGTGATGCTGTTTGACGAGCCGACCTCGGCCCTGGACCCGGAGCTGGTGGGCGAAGTGCTCAAGGTGATGCGCGACCTGGCCGCCGAGGGCCGCACCATGATCGTTGTGACGCACGAAATGGGCTTTGCGCGGGAAGTGTCCTCGCACACCATGTTCCTGCACCAAGGGCGGGTGGAGGAACAGGGCCATCCGCGAGACGTGCTGAACCAGCCGCAGAGCGAGCGATTGAAGGCGTTCCTGAGTGGCGGGCTCAAATGACGGCTGCTGTGACGGGCTGCCTCTAGCCTGCGCCGCCCCTGCCTGAGTCAAACGTACATGTAGCGCCGCGTCAGCGGCACGGGGGCTGCGCCTGCGTCCCGCTTGCTGGCGAGGATCTGGTACAGGCCCAGTTCACCGGATTCGAACTCAAGGGCGCTGGCGGCCATGTACAGGCGCCAGATGCGGTAGTGCGCTTCGTCGACATGGCGCAGCGCCTCGTCGTGGGCGGCTTCCAGCCGCGCCACCCAGGCCCGCAGGGTCTTGCCATAGTGCATGCGCAGGCCCTCCAGGTCGTGCAACTCGAAATGTTGCTGTTCCATCACCCGCATGACATTGCTGGCCCGGTCCAGTTCCCCGTCCGGGAACACATAGCGGTTGATGAAGCGCGAACTGAGCGCTTGCCCCCAGCCCTCCTCCTCGTGCGTGATGCCATGGTTGAGGAACAGCCCCCCGGGCTTGAGCAACCGGTTCACCGCCCCGAAATACACCGGCAGGTTGTTCAGCCCCACGTGCTCGAACATGCCCACGCTCGCCACCTTGTCGAACTGCCCCGTCATGTCGCGGTAGTCGCACAGGCGCACGTCCACCTGCCCCTGCAGCCCCGCGCCGGCGATCCGTTCCCGGGCCAGCGCCAGTTGACGCTCCGACAAGGTGATGCCAATCGCCTTCACGCCATAGTGGCGCGCCGCGTGCATCACCAAAGCACCCCAGCCGCAGCCGATATCCAGCAGTTCCTCACCCGGCTGCAGGCGCAATTTGCGGCAGATGTGGTCCAGCTTGGCGCGCTGCGCCTGCTCCAGTTCGGTGTCCTCCGTCTCGTAATACGCACACGAATACACCATGCCGCGATCCAGCCACAGCGCATAGAAGTCGTTCGACAGGTCGTAATGGAAAGCGATGGCCGCCTTGTTCTCCGCCCGGGAGTGACGGCGCACACCAGAGGTGCGAGGCGCTTCATCGCTGCTGCCCGAAGGCGGCGCCAGCAGGCGCACCGCCAGCCTCAGCCGGTCACTCCAGGACAGGGTCAGCGCCGGGAGATGGTCCTTGAGTTGCAGCGCGTGGAAGAAGTCACCTTCCACGTCCAGCGCACCCGTGAAGTAGGCCTGCGCAAAGCGGAGCGGATCGCGCCCCAGCAGCAGCCGCCGCAGCGCCGAGGGCTCGTTCAGGACGAGGGTGAAGGCGGATGGCTGCTGGGCCTGCCGACCCAGCCGGGTGGTCCAGTCCCCGACCCGCAAGCCCAGGCTGCCGGGATAACCCTCGAACAGCCGCCGCAGCAGCGCAAGGCCTGCCGGCGGCAGCGGCGGGCGGCCACCGGCTGCCACGGCCTCCCCGCTCGCCTGCTGGCGGATGTCGGACGCCAGGTCGCCGGGGGGCGGCGACAACAATTCCTGATCCATGCCATTCCCCGTCAATAGAAGACCAAAGAACGTGGGAGCCCTCCCGCGCCCCCCGGGGCCAGTTCTTGCCGGGATCACGCGGGTCTACCTCTGTTTTAATCGATATTAACGAAGCCGGACAACCGCTTTTTCCCACCCGGCCCCAGCCCCGGTCGGCGCGGGGAGATTGGGCGATAGGCGTTACAGCGCCCGGTGGCAGGACCTCCGCCGGCCGTATCCGGAAGGTTGGGGGTCTGGCCGCCGGAAGTTGTGCTCCTTGCACCGCGCCCCCCCGAAAGGGTCGGTGGCGTGCGGGGTGCGGCACTGCCATCGCCCAACGGAGTCATCACAGCAGCGAATAACAGCGCCACAATCAGTTCGTCGCGCTCTGGGTCCCGGTCCTCGCGGCCCCGGGGTTGCCCTACCCAGATCGCCTCTGCATCCAACCAGAAAACCAGGCACGAATCAGCCAAGGAGTGAGCCATGCCCCATGCGTTTGCCAACACCCTCGCCAGTTTCAAGACCGCCTCAGGCGCGACCGGCCAGTACTACTCGCTGCCCCGTCTGGCCGAACAGTTCCCCAATGTGTCGAAGCTGCCGGTCTCGATCCGCCTGGTGCTGGAATCGGTGCTGCGCAATTGCGACGGCCAGCGGGTGACGGCCGAGCACGTCGAGCAACTGGCGAACTGGAAGCCGACCGCCCCCCGCAACGAAGAGATTCCGTTCGTGGTCGCGCGGGTGGTGTTGCAGGACTTCACCGGCGTGCCGCTGCTGGCCGACCTGGCCGCCATGCGCAACGTGGCCGCCGCCCAGGGCAAGAACCCCAAGACCATCGAGCCGCTGGTGCCGGTGGACCTGGTGGTCGATCACTCCATCATGATCGACTACTTCGGCGACAAGAAGGCGCTGGACCTCAACATGAAGCTGGAGTTCCAGCGCAACCGTGAACGCTATGAGTTCATGAAGTGGGGCATGCAGGCCTTCGACACCTTCGGCGTCGTGCCTCCCGGCTTTGGCATCGTGCACCAGGTCAACCTGGAGTTCCTGGCCCGCGGCGTCCACAAGACCGGCAGCGGCGCCGACACCGTCTACTACCCGGACACGCTGGTGGGCACCGACAGCCACACCACCATGATCAACGGCATTGGCGTCGTGGGCTGGGGCGTTGGCGGCATCGAGGCGGAGGCCGGCATGCTGGGCCAGCCGGTGTACTTCCTGACGCCCGATGTCGTCGGCTTCGAGCTGACGGGCCGGCTGCGCGAAGGCGTGACCGCCACCGACCTGGTGCTGACCGTCACCGAAATGCTGCGCAAGGCCAAGGTGGTGGGCAAGTTCGTCGAGTTCTTCGGCGAGGGCACTGCCAGCCTGTCGGTGCCAGACCGGGCCACCATCGGCAACATGGCCCCGGAATACGGCGCCACCATGGGTTTCTTCCCGGTGGATGAGCGCACCATCGACTACTTCAAGGGCACCGGCCGCACGCAGGAGGAAATCGAGGCCTTCGAAGCCTACTTCCGCGCGCAAGGGCTGTTCGGTGTCCCCCGCAGCGGTGACATCGCGTTCAGCCAGGTGGTGTCCCTGGACCTGGGCACGGTCGTGCCGTCGCTGGCGGGCCCCAAGCGTCCGCAAGACCGCATCGTCATCACCGACCTGGCCAAGACCTTCACCAGCCTCTTCAGCAAGCCGGTGGCCGAGAACGGCTTCAACCAGCCGGCGGACAAGCTGCCCACCAAGTTCCCGGTGGCAAGCCCCAAGGGGCTGGAGATCGCCAACGGCGATGTGCTCATTGCCGCCATCACGTCCTGCACCAACACCTCCAACCCCAGCGTGCTGCTGGCAGCCGGCCTGCTGGCCAAGAAGGCCGTCTATGCCGGCCTGAAGGTGCAGCCGCACATCAAGACCTCGCTGGCCCCGGGCTCGCGCATCGTCACCGACTACCTGGAAAAGGCCGGCCTGCTGCCCTACCTGGAGAAACTGGGGTTTTCGGTGGCGGCCTATGGTTGCACCACCTGCATCGGCAACGCCGGCGACCTGACGGCCGAGATCAACGAGACCATCGTCAACAACGACCTGATCTGCGCGGCTGTGCTGTCCGGCAACCGCAACTTCGAGGCCCGCATCCATCCCAACATCAAGGCCAACTTCCTGGCCAGCCCGCCGCTGGTGGTGGCCTATGCCATCGCCGGTAACGTCACGCGGGACCTGATGACCGAACCCGTCGGCTATGGCACCGACAACAAGCCGGTCTACCTCGGCGACATCTGGCCCACCAGCGACGAGGTCCATGCGCTGCTGAAGCTGGCGCTCAACCCGGATGCCTACCGCGCCAACTATGCGAAGGTCAAGGCCGAGCCCGGCAAGCTCTGGGAAAAGATCCAGGGCGGCAAGGGGCAGGTGTATGAATGGCCCAAGAGCACCTACATCGCGCAGCCTCCGTTCTTTGAGGGCTTCAGCCAGATCCCGCAGGCCCAGGAAGCAGGCGTGAAGCAGGCGCGCATCATGGCCCTGTTCGGCGACTCCATCACCACCGACCACATCTCGCCGGCCGGCGCCATCAAGGAGGTTTCGCCGGCCGGGTCCTACCTGAAGGAACAGGGCGTGCTCAAGGCCGACTTCAACAGCTACGGCTCACGCCGGGGCAACCATGAAGTGATGATGCGCGGCACCTTCGCCAACGTGCGGATCAAGAATCTGATGATCCCGGCCAAGCCGGATGGCGCGCGCGAGGAAGGTGGGCTGACGCTGTACCAGCCGGGCGGCGAGAAGCTGTTCATCTACGACGCAGCCATGCGCTACATCGAGGCCGGCGTGCCGACGGTCGTCTTCGCGGGCGAGGAATACGGCACGGGCTCCAGCCGCGACTGGGCCGCCAAGGGCACGCTGCTGCTGGGCATCAAGGCCGTGGTGGCCAAGAGCTTCGAACGGATCCACCGCTCCAACCTGGTGGGCATGGGCGTGCTGCCGCTGCAGTTCCGGCCGGGCGATTCCTGGGAGAGCCTGGGCCTGACCGGTGAGGAACTGATCGACATCCGTCTGGGCACCGAAATCCTGCCGCAGTCCGAGGCCTTCATGACCATCACGACGGCCGACGGCAAGACGCGCGAGGTCTCGCTGATCCTGCGCATCGACACGCCCATCGAGGTGGAGTACTACCGCCACGGCGGCATCCTCCCCTACGTGCTGCGGCAGCTGATGGCCGCCTGATCAGGCTGGCTCGGTATCGCGGAGGGTGCCGGGAGGCACCTTCCGCGGCCGCGGCGCTCAGGCAGACGCCTGACGCCAGTGATCCATCAGCACCCGGCAGTGGTCGCGGGCCGCCTGCTTGATGGTGGCCACCTCCTTGGGGCCGAAGCGCTCCCAGCCGAGCTTGGCCAGCTGCATGCGCCGCCCGAGCGCGAACACCATCAGCTGGCCGAGCAGCATCATGATGCGCATGCGCAGCAGCGGGTCGCTGGCGTCCAGCCCGCTATAGCGCGACACCAGCGCCGTTGACACCTTGGCCATGCGCGGGCGAAGGTCCTGGTCCAGCATGTCAAAGATGAGGTTGGGCCCCTGCCCCACCTGCTCGTGCGCCATGAACAGCCGGCGGTGCTCCGCGTCATCAGGCAGCAGCTGGTGCTCCGCGATGGCGTCCAGCAGGCCGCCAAACGCCTCGAAAAGGTCATCCGCGGACGCATCAGCGCGCGCCAGCACTGCTTCCGCACGCTCCACCGCAGGCAGGAAGTGCTCCACCGAGCTGTCCACGATGTGCTGGGCGCAGGCCTGGTAGACCCCTTCCTTGTTGTCGAAGTAGTACTGCAGGGCGGGCGCGTTGACACCGGCCGCCTTGGCGATTTCTCTCGTCGAGGCGCCCTCGTACCCGCGCTCGGCAAACAGGCGCAGCGCCACGTCGATGATGCGGCGGCGCGTTTCTTCGCCGCGGGCATAGCCGGCGTCGGGACGATGTCTGGGGGCGCGGAGAGGCTTATCGGTCATGAAGCATTGCTGCGGGGTAAAGGTCACGCTGGCAGGGTCAGCCTCGCGCAATTCCAAAATATATCAGTTGACAGAATTCTTCCAACTGGAAAAAGATAGCGGCCGGAATAAATCTAACGACTGCCCTTCATGTCCTCTCCGACCCCCGCCGCGCCTGCGGCCCCTGTTCCGCCCGCGCCCTCCGCCACGCCGGCGGGTCCCTCTCCTTCAAAGGCGAGCGGCCGGCGGCGCCCATTGCTGCTGGTGCTCGCCGTGGCGGCCATGGTTGGAGGCGCCGTGTACGGTGTGCACTGGTGGCGGGTTGGCCGCTTCATTGAAAGCACGGAAGACGCCTACCTGAAGGCGGATAGCGTCACCGTCGCTCCCAAGGTGGTCGGCTATGTCACTGATGTCTTCGTGCAGCCCAACCAGGCGGTCAAGCGCGGCGATCCGCTGGTCCGGCTGGACCGGCGCCAGTACCAGGCCATGCTCGAACAGGCGCAGGCCACCATCGATGCACGGCAGGCCGATATCCTGCGCGTTGAAGCCGACATCCTCCAGCAGCAGGCCCAGCTCGCCCAGGCCCGTGCGCAGGCGCAGGCCGCGCGCTTGAGCCTGGTGCACGCACAGCAGGAATACGAGCGGTATGCGCCGCTGGTGAGTACCGGGGCCACCACCGAGGAGCATCTGGCCGAGCTTCGCAATGCCCGCGAGCAGGCCGGTGCCACCCTGGCGGCCAACCAGGCCGCCGTGGCCTCGGCGGAAGGCAAGATCAAGTCCAGCCAGGCGCAGGTGGCCCAGTCCCGGGCGCAGGTGAAGGCCGCCGAGGCGGCGCGCAGCCAGAACCATCTGGATGTGGACGACACCGTCGTGCGGGCCGCCATTGACGGCCGCATCGGCGACAGCACCGTCCGCGTCGGGCAGTTCGTCCAGCCGGGCACCCGCCTGATGACGGTCGTGCCGGTGCAGGAGGTGTATCTGGTGGCCAACTTCAAGGAGACGCAGATCGGCCGCATGCGCGCCGGGCAACCGGTCACGCTGCATGTCGATGCGCTGCCGGACGTAGAGCTGCAAGGCGAGGTCGAGAGCTTTTCGCCAGGTACCGGCGCGCAGTTTGCGCTGCTGCCGTCGGAGAACGCCACGGGCAACTTCACGAAGATCGTCCAGCGCGTGCCGGTGCGCATCAAGTTGCGCGCCGATGCGGCCCTGCGCGAGCGCTTGCTGCCGGGTCTGTCCGTGACCACCGAGGTGGACACACGCGGCGAGGCCGGCGCGGCGCAAGCCGCCGGTGGAGACCATCATGGCTGATGCCGCCGTGCCTGCCGCGACCGGCGGCGGGGCCGGCGCCACGCCCGCCCGTGCGGAGCCGAACGCCAAGGCAGTCGACTGGATTGCCGTGGCGGCTGGCGCCCTGGGCGCGCTGATGGCCACGCTGGACATCTCCATCACCAACTCCGCGCTGCCGCAGATCCAGGGTTCGGTGGGCGCCACCGGCACCGAAGGAACGTGGATCTCCACCGGCTACCTGATGTCGGAAATCGTGATGATCCCGCTGGCGGCGTGGCTCACGCGAGTCTTCGGTCTGCGCAATTTCCTGGTGGGCAATGCCACGCTGTTCACCCTGTTCTCGGTGCTGTGCGGCCTGTCGGGCAGCTTGAACACGCTGATCATCGCGCGCATCGGCCAGGGGTTCACCGGCGGCGCCATGATTCCCACGGCGCAGACCATCATCCGCACCCGGCTGCCGCGCCACCAGTTGCCGGTGGGCATGACGATGTTTGGCCTGATCGTCATCCTCGGCCCGCTGCTTGGACCCGTGGTGGGCGGCTGGCTCACCGAGAACGTCAGCTGGCACTGGTGCTTTTTCATCAACGTGCCGGTCTGCGCGGCACTGCTGGCCTTGCTGCTGCTCGGGCTGCCCTCCGAGCGCATGCACCTGGGCGACTTCCTGCGTGCCGACTGGCTCGGCATCATCGGCCTGGCGGTGGGCTTGTCCACCTTGACGGTGGTGCTGGAGGAAGGCCAGCGAGAACGCTGGTTCGAGAGCCAGATGATCATCTGGCTGAGCGTGGCGTCGGCGATCGGGCTGGGGCTGGTGGCCCTGTCGCAGCGAATCTCCGCCAAGCCCATCCTGCGGCTCAGCCTGATGCGCAACAAGAGCTATGCCAGTGTGATCTTCATCGTGTTCGTGGTGGGCGCCGGCCTGTATTGCGTGTCCTATCTGGTGCCGCAGTTCCTGGCCATGATTGCGGGCTACAACGCGCAGCAGTCGGGCGTCGTCATGCTGCTCTCCGGCCTGCCGGCGTTCGCGATGATGCCCATCCTGCCGCGCCTGATCACCCGGGTGGATTTCCGGGTGCTGGTGATCCTGGGCCTGCTGTTTTTTGCAGGCAGTTGCCTGCTGGACCTCAACCTCACGGTCCAGAGCGTCGGTCACGACTTCACGCTGTCGCAGTTGCTGCGGGGCGTGGGCCAGATGCTGTGCATGATGCCGCTGAACCAGGCCTCGATGGCCGCGGTGAACCGGGAGGAATCGGGCGACGCCGCCGGCCTTTACAACATGGCCCGCAACCTGGGCGGCTCGGTGGGCCTGGCCGTGATCGGCACCTTCATCGACCGCCGCAATGCGCTGCATGTGGACCGGCTGCGAGAAACCCTCAATGCCAACAGCACGACAGTGCAGGAGCGCATCGCCGCCAGTGCCGCCAGCCACTTCGGGCAGGTCGGTGACATGGCGCACGCGCAGCTGCAGGCCATCAAGGAGATCGCCTTGCAGATCCAGCAGCAGGCCAGCGTGATGACGTTTTCGGAAACCTTCTATGTCCTGGCCCTGGCGCTCCTGCTGTGCGTGCCTTTGGCCTTGCTGCTGAAGACACCGCGTGCCGGACAGGCTCCGGCCATCAGCGAAGCCCATTGATGCGAACCCCTTTTATGTTTTCTGTCTCCTCCTCCTCTCTCGCTTCATCACGCTCGCCATTGGCCTTCGCGCCGGTGCCAGCGCCCCGGCCCAGCCGGTTGACCACCGCGTTGGCGCTGGCGCTGCCGCTGGCCCTCGGTGTCGTCCTGGCCGGCTGCACCACGGTGGGCCCGGACTACAAGGGTGCACCACCCGTGGCCACGGACGCGGTGCAGGCCGCCCGCTTCGCCCGCGACGTGGGCACGGACAGTCAGGCCGGTACTGCCGTTGATCCATCGAGCCAGACATCCAGAGCGGCACCCGTCACCGCCGCCTGGTGGCTCAGTCTCAATGACAGCACGCTCACCGCGTTGATCGAGCAGGCGTTGCATGACAGCCCCACGCTGCTGGCGGCGCAGGCGCGCCTGCGCCAGTCGCGCGCGGCCTTGCGACAGCAGCAAGCGCAGCGAATGCCCAAGGGCTCCGCCTCCGCGCTGGGCGCGGGTGTCTGGCAAGGCCCCGGCACCAGCAGCGAAACGACGATGCATCTCTACAGCGTCGGCTTTGACGCCACCTGGGAGGCCGATCTCTTTGGCGGCACCCGCCGCGCCACCGAAGCGGCGTCCGCCCAGGCTGAAGCGGTACAGGCGGACCTGGCCGATGCCCAGGTCTCACTCGCCGCCGAAGTCGCGCAGGCCTATGCGTCCTTGCGGGCCGAGCAGCGCCGTCAGGCCGTGTTGCGCGACACCGCCGCCTTCGACCAACAGGCACTGGCACTCATCCGTCAACGCCGCGACCAGGGCGTCTCCGGTGCGGACGAGGTCGAGCAGCGGCTACTCCAGGGCGAAACCACGCAGGCTTCGCTGGCAGACGTCGCTGCGCAGATCAGCGCGTCCCTGGACCAACTGGCGTTGCTCACTGGCCAAGCGCCGGGCGCCCTGGATACACGGCTGGCGGCAGAGGCGCCCGAACTGCCGACCTTACCGGCGTCCGTCGCCATCGGCGATCCCACCTCCCTGCTGCAACGCCGACCGGACATTCGCGCCGCCGAGCGCCGGCTGGCCGCGGGTCAAGCCAGGATCGGACAAAAGGAGGCCAACTACTTTCCCAAGCTCACGCTGCTGGGCAATATCGGCATGGCAGGCACCGACCTCGGCCATCTGTTCAGTAGCAACAGCCTGGCGCTGATCGGTGTCCCGTACCTCAGCTGGAACGTGCTCGACTTCGGGCGCACCAAGGCCGAGGTCCGCCAGGCCGAAGCCGGTCGGGATGAAGCGACGGCCAATTACCAGGCGGCCGTCCTCGGCGCACTGCAGGACGCCAACACCTCGCTGTCACGCTTTGGGCAGCAACGCCAGACCCTGCAGCACCTGCTGGCGCAGCAGGCTTCGTCGGAGCGCACGCTGGCATTGGCCCAGCAGCGCCGCCGCGCGGGCGCGGCCAGTCAACTCGATGTGCTGGACGCTCAACGCAATCAGGCCTCTGCACAGCTCAAGACGCTGGATGGACAGGCGGCATTGGTGAAGGACTTCGTAGCACTGCAAAAGAGCCTTGGGCTGGGATGGGACGTACAGCGGGACGGCTGAAGCGTCTGACAGGGGCGGCCGCGCGCTAGGGCCCCGGCCAGGCCACGCATTTCCCGTTGGCGCGGGGAGCACTCGAACCATGTCGCTCCCCGCCCTCGCTTGCCCCTTGAATCAGTGGCACGGCCCAAGCCCTCATCGGCCCTCGCCGCCCCAGGCGGGCGCGCACGCTCAAAAGGGCCACCAAGCGTCATGCCATCGTCATGCGGCTGTTCGAGACTGCCCGCGCATTTCACCCGTGCGGTGACTGCGCTCCTCGACTTCCAGCCCAACGCCAATGACCACACGACGCAGTTTCCTGCGGGGCAGCGCCTCCGCAGGCTTCACCGCAGCCGCTTTCAGTGCCTTCCCGCCGGCCATCCAGCGTGCCCTGGCCATCCCGGCCCACAACGCCACCGGCACCATCCAGGACGTGGAGCATGTGGTGATCCTGATGCAGGAGAACCGCGCGTTCGACCACTACTTCGGCACCTTGGCCGGCGTGCGCGGCTTTGGGGACCGCTTCCCGATTCCGCTGCCGGACAACCGCAACGTATGGCAGCAACGCAACGCCTCGGGCCAGGTGGTCCTGCCCTTCCACCTGGACGGCACCGCCGGCAATGCCCAGCGCGCCAACGGCACGCCGCATGACTGGAACGACAGCCAGCAGGCCTGGGACAACGGCCGCATGGACCAATGGCCGCGCTACAAGAACACGATCTCCATGGGCTACTTCAAGGAAGCCGAGATCCCCTTCCAGTTCGCGCTGGCCAACGCCTTCACGGTGTGCGACGCCTACCACTGCGCCATGCATACCGGCACTGACGCAAACCGCTCGTTCTTCCTCACCGGCACCAATGGCGCCGTGCCCACCGGCACCGCCTTCGTGACCAACGAGTGGGACGCGATCGACGGCCTGACCAACGGCGTGAACACCGGCTACACCTGGAAGACCTATGCCGAGCGGCTGGAGGAAGCCGGCGTGCGCTGGATCAGCTACCAGAACATGCCCGATGAATGGGGCGACAACATGCTGGGCGCCTTCCAGCAGTTCAAGCGGGCCAATATCGCCTCCGGCTACCCCGTCTCCAGCGGCGGCGCCCCCGGCTCGCCCTACAGCAACACCGGCCAGGCCCTGCCCTACCACGCCTACGACGAGGCCACCGACAACGCCAGCAACCCGCTCTACAAGGGCATTGCCAACACCTTGCCCGGCACCAAGCCGGAGCAATACCTGGACACCTTCCGGCGCGACATCAAGAACGGCCGGCTGCCACAGGTCTGCTGGCTGAACGCACCGTCCATCTACTGCGAGCACCCCGGCCCGTCGAGCCCCGTGCAGGGGGCCTGGTTCCTGCAGGAAGTGCTGGACGCACTGACCGCCGTGCCGGAGGTCTGGAGCAAGACGGTGCTCATCGTCAACTTCGACGAGAACGACGGCTACTTCGACCACGTCCCCTCCCCGTCCGCCCCCTCGCCAGACGGCAAGGGCGGTTATGCCGGCAAGACGACCCTGGCGCCGGGCGCGCTCGACGCCGAATACTTCACCCATGCCAAGCCGGTCGGCAGCACACGCCAGCCCAAGCCGGACGGCCGCGTGTATGGCCCGGGCCCACGGGTGCCGCTGTTCGTCATCTCGCCGTGGAGCCGCGGAGGATGGGTCAACTCCCAGGTGTTCGACCACACCTCCGTGCTGCGCTTCCTGGAGGCACGGTTTGGTGTGGCCGAACCCAACATCAGCCCATTCCGGCGCGCTGTCTGCGGAGACCTGACCAGTGCCTTCAACTTCGCGACGCCCAATAGCGAGGTGCTGCCCACCCTCGCCGGCCGCCGTGACCGGCAACAGGCCGACGCGCTGCGCAAGCAGCAGGAAGGGCTCAAGCAGATCACCCCGCCAGCCGTGGCGCAGTTGCCGCAGCAGGCGGCAGGTGTACGCCCATCGCGCGCGCTGCCTTACGAGCTGTCCACCCTCTGCGAGGTCAAGCCCGACGCTGCGAGCCTGGCGGCCACGCGCGTGGCGCTGACCTTCGGCAACACCGGCCGGCAGGCCGCCGTGTTCCATGTCTACGACAGGAACAACCTCGCTGCGGTGCCGCGCCGTTATACGGTGGAGGCTGGCAAGTCGCTGTCTGACCTGTGGGCGCCAGCAGCAGGTGGCGCCTATGACCTGTGGGTGCTGGGCCCCAACGGCTATCACCGCCACTTCACCGGCAACGCGTTGCGTGCCGTAGCGGCAGGGCAGCCACGGCCCGATGTCCACGTGACCTGCGACGGCAGCAGGGGCGAACTGGTGCTGCGCTATGTCAATGGCGGCACGGCGCCCTGCACGTTCACCATCACCGCCAACGCCTACGTCGCCGCAACGTCGACCCAGGCACTCGCGCCGCGCACGGAGATCACCGTACGTCTGCCTGTCACCGCCAGCGGCTGCTGGTACGACTTCAGCGTCAAGGTCACCGGTCAGCCGGACTACATCCGTCGCTTCGCGGGACGGGTGGAGACCGGCAAGCCCTCCGTCAGTGATCCAGCGCTGGGCCAGACCGCCGTCTGAGTCGCAAGGCCATCGCGCCATCGAAGTTCCGTCGATCCCCAACAACTCCCCAGGAAACTGCATGATTCGCCACATCGCGGCCGCGGCCGCCCTGCTCTTCGGCACTGGCCTGGCCTGCGCCACCGTGCTGTCCTTCGACGACATCCCCGGCGTCGGCGATTACGGCGCCATCCCCACCTCGTACGGCGGACTGGACTGGTCCGACTCCGCCTGGTCCGTCCTGACCACCGAGCAGGCGCCGTACACCGCGCACTCCGGCGAGGGGCGCGTCACCCTGGGCTGGGGCAGCACGGACAGCGCCAGCACCATCCGCTTCCATGCACCCACGGTGTTTGAAGGCGCCTGGTTCGCCGGTTATGGCGAAGCCGCCGTGCGCTTCGACCTTTATCTGGGCGGCAAACTGGTGGGCAGCTCCAGCACGCTGTCGCTCTCGGGCACGCCGTCATTCCTGGACGCCGGCTGGAACGGTGTGGTCGACGCCGTGGTCGTCTCCAGCTCGCTGCACTCGTTCTACGTGATGGACGATTTCAGCTTCAGCGCGGCTTCCGCCGTGCCGGAGCCTGCGTCAATGGCCCTGATGCTGGCGGGCCTGGGGTTGGTCGGTGGCGTGGCGCGCCGTCGGCCCTCGCGTTGACGGCATTGGCGCTGAGCTGAGACTGCGCGGGGCGGTCACGCTCGATCGCGGGCACCGCCCTGGCGCCCGCCGCGAGCAGCCGCCCTACAAAATGTCAGCAGATCGCACTTCACTCGCAAATTCGTTTGAAAGTGTCAGAAGTGCGCGCCGCACAACAATGCGAGCGACAAATCGCACTAGAGTGCGTCCCTTCCGAGGCTGACCTTTCTAGCGCACGCACCTCCAGGCGACCTCCCCGGCGCAGTGCCGGCCCCGGATGCAACGAATCTGCTGATCGGTGAAAGCCCTGCCCCTGATGCACGGCCAACAGGATCCGGGCGGGGGCGATACTGGGTGAGACCGGGCGCCTCGACCGCAGAGGCGCAGCCCTCCGCCTGGATACCACGAGCCGCATGCACGAGCGCTTTTACGCCGACGTTCTCCACAATCCCCACAACCGCGCCATCCTTGACCGCTGGGAGGCCCTGGCCCTGCCCGATGGCTGGCTGGTCGCCGGTTGCCTGTTCCAGACCGTCTGGAATCTGAAGTCCGAGCGGCCTCCCACGGCTGACATCCAGGATTACGACCTCTTCTACTTCAATCCGGACGAGGTGACGGAAGCGGCGGAGCAGCGCATGCAATCGCATGTCATGGCGGTGCTCGGCGACCTTGGTGTCACCATCGAGGCGACCAATCAGGCGCGGGTGCATCTCTGGTATGAGGCCTACTTTGGCCATCCGTATGCACCGCTGTGCAGCTCACGCGACGGCATCGACCGGTTCCTGGTGCCCGCCACCTGCGTCGGCGTACGCCCCGGCGGCGAGGTGTATGCGCCCTATGGCCTGGCCGACCTCTATGCGGGGCAGTTGCGCATCAACCCTCTGGTGCCGCACCGCGATCTCTATGAACGCAAGGCCGCGTCCTACCAGCGTCGCTGGCCCTGGCTGACCGTCCATTCGGCAGACCCAGCCGCGCCAGCCAGCGACCGAACACCGGGCGAATCACCGGGCGAATCACCGGAACGCTCACCCGGCCCGGCATGACGGCGACAAGCCTGCGATGACGCGGCCACCACGGCCGCGGCCGGCGTTGACTCAAGCCACAGCCGCCGGTCCGCCCAGACGGGCGTTGCGCATCATGCGGGCGGCGAACATCGTCATGGAGCGGCCCCAGGGTGTATAGCGGGGCAGTTGGAACAGGTCGCTGCCCGGCCTTGCCACCCCCGCAGCGGTGGAGACGGCCGCCTCGAAGTTCAGGTCTTTCAGCATGGCGGCATGGCCAGCGTCGTAATCCCGCAACGGGCGGCCGTTGGGATAGGCGAAGCTGCGCACCGGATGGCCGATCAAGCGCTCCAGCGTTTCACGCCCCTGCTGCACCTGCTCACGGGCGTCACCGGGCGTCAGCGTGGTGAGCACCGTGTGGTCCACGGTGTGGCCGCCGATCTCATGGCCCAGTTCAGACAGGGTGCGCAACTGCTCGCTGGTCAGCATCAGGTCGCCTGGCAAGGGTCCGACCGGCTGCACAGCCAGCATGCGTGCCACCTGAGCGTCCCGCTCGGCCGGCGCCAGATACTTGAGTTGCACCTGCAGCGCGGTGATGGCCCGCAGCCGCTCGTTGACCGTCGCGATCGGATGCACCCCCAGGCCCACGGCAGACAAGTCCAGCCGCGGGCCGGTGGCCTGCCGCACGAACTCGATGACCGTGTCACTGAACATGCGGCCACCATCGAGATAACCCGTGGCAATGAAGACGGTCGCCCGGGCATCGTGGCGGGCCAGGATGGCATGCGCGACGGTGAGGTTGTCCGCATAGCCGTCATCGAAGGTGATGCAGGCGGCCCTGGGGGGCAGCCGCTGCTCGCGCAGGGCCAGCGCCGCCTCGGCCACGGTCATGAGCGTGAAATGCCGAGCCAGGAAAGACACCTGGGCCTCGAACAGCGCGGCATCGATTTCGCCGGGCCGCAGTGGGTCCGGCGCCGGCAGCACGCGGTGATAGATGAGGATGCTCAGGGCAGGCGCACCACGCGGCCAGCCCAGCAGGCTCAGCGCGGGCAGCATCAGGCACCTCCCCAATACGGCGAGTGCACATCGGCATGGCGTGTCCCGGCCGCTAGGGCGGCGCGCGTGCGCGTGTCCATCTCCCTGGCCACGATGCGGTCCAGCGCCACCACCATCAGCACCAGGTAATAGGGCATGTCGAAATAGACCAGGCTGAGGAAGGCGCCGCCGGTGGCATAACCGATCAGGCCGACCTGGCACATGGCCGCCAGATCCCGGGCCCACTGCAGTTCAGGCAGGTTGCGGGTGGCCCGCATCACCAGCGTGGCGCGTCGCCAGGTGAGCCAGAAGATGCCCACGAACAGGAACAGGCCAAAGAAGCCGTGCTCGCCCAGCGCCTGGAAGTAAATGCTGTGCGCCGTCAGCGGGATCGTCGGGTCCGGTGCGTATTTGGCGAAGGCGGCAGGGCCGGCCACCGTGAAGCCGCCACCCAGCGGGAACAGGTCGACCGCCAGCCGCCAAGCGGTGTGCCAGGCATTGATCCGGCCCATGGCCGATCCGTCCTGGTCATAGGTCTTGATGGTCTCCATGCGGTCGGTCCAGCTCTCCGGCATGAACACGAAGATCAGCGGCAAGGCCACCAGCACCACCAGGGCCAGGGGCAGCTTGTTGCGGCTCTTGAGCCACATGAAGAAGGACATGGCGCAAATGGCCAGGAAGGCCCCGCGCGACTGCGACCCCACGGCGGACGCCATGCACAGCAGCATCGCGCCCAGGGCCGCATGCCGCTGCCACTTCTTCGTTGCCTGCAATTGCAGGTAGCGGATCAGCGGCACCGTCATGATGGTGGCCAGGGCGAGCGAGTTGTTGTCCTCGATGAAGGACCCCTCCGGGCCCCACACCCGCGCGGCACCGCCCGTCATGATGGTGAAGAGGCCCCCCTTGATCCCGTAATAGCCGATGGAGATCACCAGCACCAGGGCCAGCGCTTCAAGGTCGCGCCGACGCTGCACCACCAGCATGGACACCAGCACCATGAGCAGCACCTTGAAGGCGCGGGACCATGCGGCGAACTCACGATCCGGATAGAAGGAATGGATCATGGGCGAGACGCCGATCCAGGCGATCCAGAGCAGCAGCAGGATGGTCACGCCGTTGACCGGAAAGCGGGTGAGCTTGTCGCGATGGATGACGATGCTGGCGAACAGCGCCAGGGCAATCACCATGGACCAGGGCGCATCATGCGCCCAGCCATAGGCCAGGCGGTGCGGGTTCATCACCCCCATCCACACCCAGCCCAGCACGCCCCAGATCGGCTCCTTCATCGTCTTCCAGATGAGCAGCGAGAACAGGGCCAGCATGATCAGGTCACGCATGTCGAAACTCCGGCATGCCGCGGGCGGCCAGCACCCGTCGGAACAGGTCGATCTGTCCCTGGGTGGTGGCCTCCCAGGAAAACTGCTCGGCATAGCGCCGCGTGGCGTCGCGGTCCCGCGGCGAGGCACGCAGGCGCCGCACCGCTTCGGCCACACCGGCCGCCGTGCGCTGCGGCATCAATTCACCCGCCTCCGGGCTGGCCACCACCTCGGGGGTGCCCCAGACGTTGGAGGCCGCCACCGGCGTGCCGCAGGCCATGGCCTCCAGCAGCACATTGGCCCAACCTTCCCGGCTGGAGGCCAGCACCAGGGCGTCGACGCCCACATACACCTCGCGCAGCCGTGCCTGCGCAAGCGGCCCCAGGAAGCGCACCCGGTCCGCCACGCCCAGCAGGGCCGCGAGCCGGCGCAGGGCTGCTTCTTCCGGCCCGGCACCCGCGATCAGCAGGTCCACGTCGGGCAACTGCGTCAGCGCACCGATCACGAGGTCATGGCCCTTGCGCTCGATCAGGTGACCGACCGACGCCAGCGTGAAACGCCCCGGCCCGGCGGCCAGGCCCAGCGAGGCGCGGGCTTCCTCCCGGCCCTGCGGATGAAACAGCTGCAAGTCCACGCCGTTGCGCAGCACCGTCACCTTGCCGCCATCCGCGCCGAGTTGCACCAGTTCATCTTTGAGAGCCGCGCAGACGGTCACCATGGCATCCGCCTGTGCCGCCGCGCGCAGGATCATGCGCCGGGGCCAGCGGTAAGCCGGGATCAGGTTGATGTCGGTACCGCGGGCCGTGATGACCAGCGGCTTGCCCAGGGCACGAGCCACCATCGCGGCGGCCACGCCATCCGGGTAGAAATAGTGTGCATCGATCAGGTCAAAGTCATGACCGGCCCGCTGCAGCGCCCGCGCGGCGCGCAGGGCCGTCCACGCGAGGGTGTAGGGCGCGCTGCTCATGCCGATCTTGGGCAGGCGCAGGAACCGCGGGTGGCTGACGGCCAGCCCATGGCGCTCTTCGCTGGCGGGCGTCGCCGCGAACCGGCCGTATTCACCAAAGCGCTCGCCCTTGAACGGAAACCAGGGCACGGGCGCCACCACCCGTGCCTGGACTTCGCCCGAGGCCACCAGATGGCGCAGCCGCGTCTCCACGAAGATGCCGTGACTCGGCATGACCGCACTGGGATACAAGGTCGAGAAGGTCAGCAGCTTCAACATGCGCGCCCGGCCCTTCAGGCTTTCACGTCGCCGAGCGCCCGGGCGGGCGCGTCGCGCAGCGACTGGGCCAGCGCCACCACGCGCTCCGCATTGCCCAGCCAGGTCAGGTTCAGCCGCGCGATGGTGGCCTGGGCGCCCAGGCCCAGACGCTGGCGCAGCGCCGGGTCATGCGCCAGCCGGGCCAGCTGGGTTTCGAGGGCGTCCTGCTGCGCGGGGTCGAAGAGCAGCGCGTTGCGATGGTCTTCCAGCACTTCCTCGATGTTGGGCTGGCGCGGCGCCACGATGGCCTTGCCCAGGGCGAGATATTCAAACAGCTTCAGGGGCGAGGCATAGGCCACGACCGCCGGCTGCAGAGCGATGTCGAAGGCGGCGACATGGCGCGGCACGTCATCACGTGAAATGACGCCGGTGAACAGCACCCGCTCCCCCAGCGCCAGTTCCTGCGCCAGCGTTTCGAGCGCAGGCCGGGCCGGACCGTCGCCCACGAGCAGCAAGCGCGCATTGGCGGGCGCCGCGTCGCTGGCCATCCACCGGATCACGCGGTCCATGCCGTGCCAGTCCCGCACGAAGCCGGTGAAGCCCAGCACCAGGGCGTCGTTCCAGCCTAGGGCGGCCTTGGCCTGCGCCGGAGACGGCGCAGCAGCAAAGTGGTCCTCGTTGATGCCATTGGGGACCACCATGAGCCGGTCGCGCGGCACACCACGCGCGGCCACCAGTTCGCCCAGCACATGCGTGACCGGCAGCACCATGTCGGCACCGCGCCAGACCACGCCCTCGGCCCACCGCGCCAGGCGCGGCAGCGCCAGCCCGCCAAAGCGCTCACGCTCATCGGCCAGCGGCGCATTGACTTCCAGCAGCAGCGGCAGGCCCGTGCGGCGCTTGAGCAGCCACCCGGCGAGCAGGTAGAGGTTGTAGCGCTCGTAGATCGCGTCCGGCTCGAAGTCCCGGGCGGCCCGCGCCAGACGGCGGTAGGCCAGCAGCGAATAGCCCAGCTCCAGCAGTTCGTAGACCCATTTGGGCAAGCGCGCGCGCAGGCGCTGCACCCAGCCCACATCGTCGCCCATGCGAGCCTTGTCCTGCGGCGGCGCTTCTCCGCCGGGTGCCACGACCAGCACCTCGTGCCCCAGGGCGCGCAGCGAGCCGATCATTTCTTCGATGTGGACCGCCTGGCCATCCTTGGAGGCGGTGCGGTGGTGGTAGAGGATCTTCATGCGCCTATCAGGCCGCCTGTCGCATCGGGGCCATGCCCATGACGTTGCGCAGGAAGGCGTCATACATCAGCAGCGTCCACAGCGGGGTGCTGTGGTCCCGGCTGCCGTTTTCATGCTGCTCGACCAGCTGGCCGACCGCCTGGAGATCGAACCAGCCGGAATCGGCCAGCGGCCCGCCCAGCAGGGCGCTGCGCACCCGCTGCCGCAGCGGCCCGCGGAACCAGCGTGACAGCGGCACGGCAAAGCCCATCTTGGGCCGGTACAGCACGTCGCGCGGCAGATGCGGCTCCAGCGACTTCTTGAACAGGTATTTGCCTTCGCCGCCGCGCAGCTTGAGGTGGGACGGCAGCGTGGCGAGCCATTCCACCAGCGGATGGTCCATCAGCGGCTCCCGCACCTCCAGCGAATGGGCCATCGAGGCCCGGTCCACCTTGGTATTGATGTCGCCCACCAGGTAGGTCTGCAGGTCGATGTACTGGATGAGCGCCAAGGGGTCGTCGGTATTGGCGTTCTCCGCATGTCGCAGGAACAGCTCGCGGGCGTTGTAGCCGCCCAGTTCGGACCGCAGGCGCGCGCTATACAGCGGCAGCCGTTCGTTGTCCCGGATCACCGACATGGTGTGGAAGTAGGCCTCGACGGAATTGCGGGCCAGCGCCTGGAAGGTCGTCTTGGCGCGGAAGACGCGCGGTGCCCAGTCCGCCTTCGGATACAGGCGTCCGAGCGTGCCGAACAGCGGACGGCGCAGGCCCAGCGGCAGGCTGGCGCGCATGCGCTCTTCCATCATGTGCAGCCGGTAGCGGCGATAGCCGCCAAAGCTTTCGTCGCCGCCATCGCCGGACAGCGCGACGGTGACGTGCTTGCGCGCCAGCTGGCAGACCCGGTAGGTGGGGATGGCGGAGCTGTCGGCATACGGCTCGTCATACAGGCGCGCCAGCGTGTCGATGAGGTCGAAGTCGTCGCTTTGCACCATCTCCACGTGATGGTCGGTGCGGTAGCGGTCCGCCACCTGCTGCGCGAATTCGGATTCGTTGTAGGCCGGGTCGTCGAAGGCGATGGAGCAGGTCTTCACCGGCGCGGCGCTTTCGCCGGCCATCATCGCCACGACGGCACTGGAGTCCACGCCGCCCGACAGGAAGGCGCCCAGCGGCACCTCGGCAATCATGCGAAGGCGCACCGATTCCCGCAGCCGGCGCAGCAGCTCCTCCTGGGCCTCGGTTTCATCGATCTTCGCATCGAGCGTGAACGTCACATCCCAGTAACGGCGCGGCTGGCCCACGGTCTCGCCGCGGCGGATGAGAAGGCTGTGGCCCTGCGGCAGCTTGAGCGCCTGCCGGAACACGGTGCGCGGTTCCGCCACATAGCCCAGGGCAAAGTACTCCTCCACGGCCTGCGGGTCGATGTCCCGACGCAATTGGGGATGGGCCAGCAAGGCCTTGAGTTCCGAGCCGAACACCAGCGCGCCATCGTCCAGCAGCGCATAGAACATCGGCTTGACGCCCAGCCGGTCGCGCGCCATGAAGATCGCGTCACGGGCCTGGTCCCACAGCACGAAGGCGAACATGCCGCGCAGCTT